>ENA-UOOM01003225-UOOM01003225.1-fermentation-metagenome-genome-assembly--contig:-NODE-3225-length-12162-cov-5.448831_pt1 | contig 12162 bp, 11 predicted proteins | sample MGYA00245781_ERZ724031 | MGnify/ENA primary metagenome ERZ724031 (study PRJEB28704, sample SAMN03018317) | fermentation metagenome | biome: anthropogenic terrestrial biome; feature: soil; material... | reverse complement strand
CCTTCTAGAAGGGACTTTTCATAAACAGTACTACAAAGATCATGTACGGATTTCCTTGAATAAACCCAATAAGAGCGCTATTTATATCAATGATAAGAAGGCAAATAAAAGAAGTGCTCTCTGGGAAAAGATTCAAGTTGTACTCTTTAGCCCAGAGGATTTAAAAATGATCAAAGAAGGTCCAGATCTAAGGCGAAAATTTATTGATAGTGGGTTAAACAATACAAAGCCAAGCTACGGAAATGTCCTTAGAGACTACTCAAGAGCCCTCTATCAGAGAAATAATTTACTAAAATCTCTACGCCGTAGCAATTACGGTAAAGAAACATTAGAAGTATGGGATCAACAGCTGGTTCATTTAGGACAGAAGATTATCATTTCTAGAATCAACTTTTTAAAAAAGATTAATTCTATCACAAAAGAAATACACTATACTTTAACAAATAAGCAAGAAGAACTAAAATTATTTTATATCTCCAATATTATTAAAAATGGTGAAGACATCGATCATCTAGAGGAAGTATACAAAAAGAAATTTCGCCAAAATTTAGAAAGAGACATACAAAAAGGATATACTAGTATAGGCCCTCATGTTGACGATATAAGAGTTACTATAAATGACTTCGATGCAAAGACTTATGGTTCACAGGGTCAGCAAAGGACAGCTGCCCTATCTTTAAAACTCTCCGAAATCGAATTAATAAAATCAGAAATCGACGAGAATCCCATTATTTTATTAGATGATGTTATGTCAGAGCTAGATGTAAAAAGACAAGAAAAAATTATTAAATACTTTGAGTCCTCTCAGGTATTCATCACGTGTACTGAGATGAATTTCGAAGATTTTCTGGAAAACTTTAATAAAAAAATATATACTATAGAACGTGGACAAATAGTAAAAGAGACATGAGATTTGTTTTATTCCATTAATTATATTATAATTAAGCTTCTATAGAGTGAACAGGAGGAACACATATGGCACAAGAGAATTATGGTGCGGAGCAAATTCAAGTACTAGAAGGCTTAGAAGCTGTTAGAAAAAGACCGGGAATGTATATTGGTAGTACAGGTTCAAAAGGCCTGCATCATTTAGTATATGAAGTTGTAGACAATAGTATCGATGAAGCTTTAGCAGGCTATTGTGATAAAATTACAGTTACTATTCACCAAGATAATTCAATCACGGTTATAGATAATGGTAGGGGAATCCCTACAGGAATGCACCCAAAAATGAAAAAATCAGCAGTAGAAGTGGCTTTAACCATATTACATGCTGGTGGAAAGTTTGGTGGTGGAGGGTACAAGGTTTCAGGGGGGCTCCACGGCGTTGGTATCTCTGTTGTAAATGCATTATCCGAGTCTTTACATGTAGAAATAAAACAAAATGGACAGGTATATAGGCAAACTTATGAAAGAGGAGTACCTACATCTGAATTAGAAGCAGTAGCGACAACCAATCGTACAGGGACTAAAATAACCTTTAGACCAGATCACAAGATTTTCGAGGAATTAGTATACGATTATGAAATATTAGAGCATCGTTTAAGAGAATTGGCTTTTTTAAATAAGGGCATTAAAATAAAATTAGAAGATGAGCGGGAAGAAAAACAAAGCAATGAATACCACTATGAGGGTGGTCTTATTTCTTTTGTAGAATATTTAAATAGAAATAAAGATCCTTTACACGAAAAAGTCATTAACTTTGAAAAGAAAAAGGATGATATATTAGTAGATATCTCAATGCAGTATACAGAGGATTATAGTGAAAATATATATGCATATGCCAATAATATTAACACTATGGAGGGCGGAACTCATCTAAATGGCTTTAAGTCTGCTCTTACAAGGTGTATCAATAATTATGCAAGGCAGTACAAGTATTTAAAAGACAGCGATAAAAATTTAAGTGGTGAAGACGTTCGTGAAGGTTTAACAGCAATTATTAGTATAAAATTGACGGACCCTCAATTCGAAGGTCAAACGAAGACGAAATTAGGTAATACAGAAGTAAAAGGTATTGTAGAAGTTGTTGCAAATGATGCTATCGCATCATTTTTAGAGGAAAATCCTAATGAATCTAAGGTCATTATTGAAAAATCATTAACTGCAGCCAGAGCTCGAAATGCTGCAAAAAAGGCTAGAGAATTGACTAGGAGAAAAAGTGTACTAGAGAGTACTGCATTACCTGGAAAATTAGCCGATTGTAGAGAAAAAGATCCTGCTCTATCTGAAATATACATTGTTGAGGGAGATTCAGCAGGTGGTTCTGCAAAGCAAGGTAGAGATCCAAAGACACAAGCAATTCTTCCACTAAGAGGAAAAATCTTAAATGTTGAAAAGGCTAGATTAGATCGAATATTGAATACGGATACCATTCGCTCTATGATTACAGCCTTTGGAACGAATATAGGACCAGAATTTTCGATTGATAGTGCCAGGTATCATAAAATTATTATAATGACAGATGCGGATGTTGATGGCGCTCATATTCGAACTCTTTTGCTTACTTTCTTATACAGATATATGAGAGGGTTAATCGATGCTGGCTACATTTATATTGCTCAGCCACCTCTCTATAAAGTACAAAAGGGTAAGAGAATAGAGTATTGTTATAGTGATGAAGAGCTAGAAAAGGTTATGGAAGAAATCGGAAGAGACAATAATGTTTCTCTCCAGAGATATAAAGGTCTAGGAGAGATGAATCCAGAACAACTTTGGGAAACGACCATGGATCCCTCTACGAGAATTTTATTACAAGTTACAATAGATGATGCCATAAAGGCAGATGAATCTTTTACCATTTTGATGGGAGATAAAGTTCAGCCAAGGCGTGAATTCATTGAAAAAAATGCGAAAAAAGTTAAGAACTTGGACATATAGGAGGTGCTTAAATGGATAATATGGACATGGAAAAACACGATAAAGTATTGCCAATAGATATCGAACATGAGATGAAAAAGTCTTATATTGATTATGCTATGAGCGTAATTGTAGGAAGAGCACTTCCAGATGTTCGAGATGGTTTAAAGCCAGTTCACAGAAGAATTATTTATGCTATGAGCGAACTGGGTTTATCCCCTGAAAAATCATATAGAAAGTGTGCCAGAATTGTCGGGGACGTACTAGGTAAGTATCACCCTCATGGGGATAGTTCAGTCTACGATGCTTTAGTTCGAATGGCTCAGGATTTTAATTACAGGTATTTATTAGTAAATGGACACGGTAATTTTGGTTCTATAGATGGAGATAGCGCTGCTGCCATGAGATATACAGAGGCTAAAATGGCTAAAATCACTGTGGAGCTTCTTCGTGATATTAATAAAAATACTGTAGATTGGATGCCTAACTTTGATGAGACTCAAAAGGAGCCAATGGTTTTACCTGCTAGATATCCAAATTTATTAGTAAATGGATCTTCAGGAATTGCAGTAGGTATGGCCACAAATATCCCGCCTCATAACTTGAATGAAGTCATCAATGCTACAATACATCTTATAGATCATCCTGATAGCAGTATTCAAGACTTAATTCAATATGTAAAGGGCCCAGATTTTCCTACTGGTGGTATTATTCTAGGAAGAGAAGGTATGAAAAGCGCCTATACTACAGGTAGAGGCAGGATAAAAATAAGAGCTAAGACTCAAATAGAAGATATTACAAACACAAGACAACGAATTGTCATTACAGAGATTCCTTATATGGTAAATAAATCTCGATTAGTTGAAAAAATAGCTGATTTAGTAAAAGAAAAACGAGTAGAAGGAATTTCAGATCTTCGTGATGAGACAGATCGAAATGGTATTCGAATTGTTATAGATTTAAAAAGAGATTTTAATGCGGAAATAATCCTAAATCAATTATATAAACATACTCAATTACAAGATACATTTGGTGTAATTATGTTGGCTTTAGTAGATAATCAACCAAAAGTTCTAAACCTAAAGGAAATGTTAGGATATTATATAGACCATCAAAAAGAGGTTATTGTTCGAAGGACTCAATTTGATTTGCAAAAGGCAGAAGATCGAGCTCATATACTAGAGGGCTTAAGAATTGCCTTAGATAATATTGACCGCGTCATTACAATCATTCGATCATCTAAAAACGGTGAAGTTGCCAAAGATGGTTTAATGGCTGAATTTGCGCTATCTGAAAAACAAGCCCAAGCAATACTAGATATGCGTCTTCAAAGGCTTACTGGTTTAGAGAGAGAAAAAATTGATCTTGAATACAGTGAGTTGATGGAAAAAATAGCAGAATACAAGAGGATTTTATCAGATGATAAATTCATTTTTGAAGTCATAAAAGAAGAGCTTCTTCAAGTAAAAGAAAAATATGGCGATGAAAGAAGAACTGCTTTTGAAGAGGATTATGAAGATATATCCATAGAAGACTTAATTGATGAAGAAGACGTAGTAATTACTATGACTCATGTTGGGTATATTAAGCGAATATCAGCAAGTACCTATACTGCCCAAAAACGAGGCGGAAAAGGTATAACCGCCTTAAGTACAAGAGATAATGACTTTGTAAATTATCTATTTACGACTACCACCCATCATTATATTTTATTCTTTACCAATAAAGGTAAAGTATATCGCTTAAAGGCATATGAAATTCCAGAAGCTTCTAGACAAGCAAGAGGAACAGCCATAGTGAATATACTTCAATTAGAGCAAGATGAAGAGGTAACAACAGTAATACCAATTAAGGAATTTGTCGATGATTTCTATTTGCTTATGAGCACAAAAAATGGAATCATAAAAAGAACAGATCTTTCTCAGTATGATTCCTCTAGGAAAAATGGGCTTATTGCTATTACCTTAAATGAAGGCGATGAACTGATTTCAGTGGAATTAACGGATGGAAATCAAGAAGTGATTATGGGGACAAAGAATGGATATGCTATTCGATTCTCAGAGAATGAAATAAGAGTTGTGGGTAGAACTGCTATAGGAGTAAAAGGAATTTCGCTTCGCGAAGATGATGAAGTTATTGGTGTAGGTATCCTTGATCAAGATAAATATATCTTATGCGTCACTGAAAATGGTTATGGCAAGCTTACTGATGATTCTGCATATCGTGCTCAAAATAGAGCTGGAAAAGGCATACAAACCTATAAAATAACAAACAAAACTGGAAGTCTAGTTGGAATCATCATATGTGACAAAGAAGATGAAATAATGATGATTAATAATCAAGGAATCATCATTCGCATAAAGACATCAGATATATCTGTGATGGGTCGAAGTACTCAAGGCGTACGTTTAATGAAATTAGAAAAAAATGAAAAGATCATAAGTGTAACGAAAGTGATCAGCGAAGATGAAGATGAAGATATAGACATAGATTCAGAAGAATAATAAAAATAGCAATCAGCCACCAGCGGGTGGCTGATTTTTTATAAAGCTCATACCTAGCACCTAGGAGCTTATATTTTTATTGAACAATGAAAAATGAATAATAAACATTGAACAGTACAAATATGCTAGTTTTATTATTTTTAGTATAATTTTAAATGTTCATTGTCCCATGTTCACTGCGACGCAAGTCGCATATTTGCTTACCACCTTACCACTTTGTCAGCTTACCACCTTATTTATTATACAAAAAAAACCAAAGGGTTCATCATCTGTACTAATAAATTGATGTGAGGCTCCTTTTGGGATGATGACAATGTCCATAGGCTTAACAATATAAATATCATCATCTACTATTATTTTCCCTTCTCCTCTAGCCACAATAACTGCGTGGACTTCTTGTAATTTTTCAAGGGGAGTAAAGCCATCGAAGCTACATTCATAATAATTCAAATGAAAGCATGTGCCAAAGCCGTTTTCAATGATATGTTGCACAGTGGTTTCATTTTGATTTATTTCTCCCTCAATAGAAGGCTTAAAATCCTCTTTTTCAACTCCTGACCAGGCAAAATGTTTAAATTTTAATAGATTACTACTTTTACCCAATATATCACACCACTTTCTATTTCTAGTATTTATCATTATGAATTTAGAATATATAAATATTTCTTAAAAGAATTCAATATCATCTAGTTTAACCAAATGGTGGATTTTGATGATAAAAATATATGTAAATAAAGGATAAAGAGTAAGATTACTTTATAAATATAGTACCGTAATAAATAAACAGAAGTAAGTTGATGTATTCTCTAAAATTATGTTATTATTAACTGTAACAATTTTCACAAATGATATACTATACAGATGAACAAAAAGAGCTTAAGAAGCTTGATGACATTATAAAAATATTTTAAATTTATAAAGATAGTTCATCTAACAAATGGAGGTACAAACATGGCAGTTAAAATAGCTCCTTCTATATTAGGAGCAGATTTTGGAAATCTTGAAAATCAAATTAAAAAAGTGGAAGAATGTAATGTAGATTTATTACATATTGATGTAATGGATGGGAATTTCGTGCCTAATATTGCATTTGGACCTGATCAGGTTAAAATGTTAAGAGATAAAACGAATTTACCTTTTGATGTCCATATGATGGTGCAAGATCCTGATCGCTTGATCGGCCGTTTTGCAGAAGCTGGAGCTGATATTATAACAGTACACCAAGAAGCTACTACTCATCTTCATAGGAGTCTAAACTTAATCAAGTCTTATGGTGTTAAATCAGGAGTTGTTCTATGCCCAGCTACTTCTTTAAGTACACTAAAATATGTTTTAGATGAAGTAGATATGATCTTACTTATGACAGTAAATCCAGGTTATGGAGGACAAAGTTTTATCGAAAATTCTCTAGATAAAATAAGAGCTCTAAAAGAGATGATAAAAGGTTACCCTATTGATATACAAATAGATGGTGGTGTCAATTTAGAAACAGCGCCTAAAATTGTAGAAGCTGGAGCAGATGTATTAGTAGCAGGTTCCTTTACATTTAAAGGGGATATACAAAAAAATATCGATGACTTGCGAAGAGTTGTTCTTTAAATTAAACTATGGGTGTTTAACATTTCACAAAAAGGGTATTATATAATTGTTAGCAGCAATTAGAAATAATATAAAATATTTTAACGGAGGTAATAAAATGAAAAAGTATGAATGTACACTATGCGGTTATATTTATGATCCAGCTGAGGGAGATCCAGATAGCGGTATTGCACCAGGTACTGCATTTGAAGATATCCCAGACGATTGGGTATGTCCATTATGTGGAGCAGGAAAAGAAGACTTTACAGTAGTTGAATAATAACGAATAGCTGAAAGCGAAATGCAGAAAGCTGAAAAAAACGGCTCGCCTTTAGGCGAGCTTCTTTTCTATACTAGGAAAATCCTACTTTTTAATCTTAGCTGTTACTTGAGTCATCCTGAGCGTCAGGGTTAAATCTTTGACCCGTAAGACTTGACCCTAGCACTGATGACTGAAGACTGGCCGCTGGTAGCTAACGCACCGTAGGCGCTTTTAAAGAGCATTTAGAATACTTTCATAATCAGATTTTGTTTTAGCTCCTACTTCTCTTCTGATTTCTTCACCATCTTTAAAAATCAATACCGTTGGGATACTCATAACACGGTATTTCATCGCTAAGCTTCTATTTTCATCTACATTTAGTTTAGCAATTTTTATCTTATCTTTATTTTCATCTGCTAATTCGTCAAATATAGGTAATAAAGTTTGACAAGGTCCACACCATTCTGCCCAGAAGTCTACTAAAATAGGAAGTTTGGACTGAAGCACTTCATTTTCAAAATTATTTTCATCAAGAATTATAATATTGGCATTTGCCATTTTTAACATTCTCCCTTCAATAGTTATATTTTATTTGTACCCAAAAGATAGATTATTAACCGTCATCTAAAGAAAACACCATATGTATATAATCTAAAATTTGTGTTACTATTATCTTAATGTTATTTAGTATTTCATAAAATTCTGTGATTTCTGCGAGCCAATCCGCTAGTTTGCATATTATATCACATGTTTTTTGTTTGATAAAGCATAAGTTCCTATCTTCGCAAAAATCAGTGATTTTTAGCGTGGGTCTAGACTGCTTGTACTCTATCATATTAAGAAAGGAATTTATAGTTTCATGAAAGGATCAATATATAAAGCATTACAAAGAATAACAAATCGAGGAGATTACACGAGATTTCACATGCCAGGTCACAAGGGAAGAAGTAAAGATGATCTTTTTTCTTATGAGTATGATTTTACTGAAATACCAGGCACAGATAATCTAAATAGTCCAGAAGGCCCAATTAAAGAAGCTATGGGTGAAATAGCTAATATATATGGGGTAAAGAAGTCCTTTATATTGGTCAATGGTAGTACGGTTGGTATTCTTGCCTCTATTTTGTCCATTTGCAATAAAGGGGATTCTTTTTTGATTCCTAGGAATTCTCATAAATCTGTGTATTCGGCTTTAATGTTAAAAGAAATTAATCCAGTATATCTATATAATGATGACGCAAATGAATCTTACCCCATGGTTAATGCAGAGCAGGTAGAAAAAGCCTTTATTAAGCATCCCCATTTAAAGGGAGTGATTATTACTTCACCTACTTACCACGGCATTTGCCTAGATGTAAAATCCATTAGTAAGGTGACGAATACATATAATAAGGTTTTAATTGTAGATGAAGCTCATGGCGCTCACCTAAAGTTTAATGAAAAATTCCCTACCTCAAGTGTAGATTTAGGTGCAGATATCGTTGTACAAAGCACCCATAAAACATTAAATTCTCTAAATCAAGGGGCTCTCCTTCATGTGTGTAGCTCAAGGATTTCAACTAATGTAATAAAGAATTATATTAATATTCTTCAAACCACTAGCCCATCTTATCCTATTATGATGTCTATAGAAAATTCCGTTTTAGATGCGAGAGACAGGGGAAGAGAAAGACTAAATCAGTTATTATATTATTATAATAGAATTGAAAAAGAATTAAATAATACTCCTTTTTATTTAAAAGGATCTGAACTACTATCTAGTGGCCAAGTATTTGATTATGATAAGTTGAAAATTTGGATTGAAAGTCCTAAGGTTTCTGGAGTATACCTTTCCCATATCCTTAGAAAGAAGTACTCTATCCAAATGGAAATGTGGGACTATAATGGTGTTTTAGCCATGATGGGTATGGGAACAGAAGAAGGAGACGTAGAAAGGCTTGTATATGCATTAAAAGATTGTTCTCATTTAATTGGAGAGCAGTATGTGCAAAAGAAAAACATCTACTCTTATCCCATAACAAAAAAATGTATAAATCCTTGGGAAGCCATTAATAGAAACAAGGAAGAAGTTCTTTTAATGGAATCTGTAGGACGAATTTGTGCAGAATTTATTATCCCTTATCCTCCAGGTATACCTGTTTTAGTTCCTGGAGAAAAAATAGATAAAAACACTTTGTTATTTCTTAGAAATTGGGAAGACAGTGATATTATGGGGCTAAATGAAAAGAAAATACAGGTTATAAAATAAGGAGGCAATATGGGAAAATTAATTGTAATAGAAGGTTTAGATGGGAGCGGAAAAGAAACTCAAAGCAAATTACTCTATAAAAGGTTATACCGAAACGGATATAAGGTCATGATGATCTCTTATCCTAGATATGAAAAAGAGAGTTCAGCTCTTGTTAAAATGTATCTTCGAGGAGATTTTGGTAAGAATCCAGATGAGATTAGTCCATATGTGTCATCTACTTTCTATGCTGGAGATCGGTATGCTTCTTATAAATGTGAATTTGAAGATTTTTATAATAATGGTGGTATTATTATTGCTGATAGGTATACAACCTCTAATATGGTTCATCAAGGGGGAAAAATAAGTGATGAAGAAGAATTCAATAAATACCTAAACTGGCTATGGAATCTAGAGTTTGAATTGTATAAGATCCCTATACCAGATAAAATTTATTTTTTAAATATTCCTTTAAACCATTCTATAGATCGAATTGAAAAGAGATTAAACAAAATAACAAATGGAGAAAAAAAGGATATACATGAAAACAATTATATCCACTTACACAATGCCTATAAAAATGCTAAAAGACTAATAAACTTATACCATTGGCACGAAATTGATTGTATGAATAAAGATGAATTTAGAACTATTGAAGACATTAATGAAGAGATCTATAAGGATATTATTGATAATATAATAAAAGATGAGGTTACAAATGTTTGATCAGATTATTATAGACGAGAAAAATAAATATATACTTTCGAAAGCCATTGATTATAATAGAGTTAATCATTGCTATATATTTGTAGGACCTGAGGGGACCAATAAAAGAAAGACGGCTATAGAGTTTTCAAAAGCTATCCTGTGTTCGGTAGATAATAAGCCTTGCAATCATTGTACTTCTTGTAATAAGATGGACAGTGGAAATCATCCTGATTTTATTGAAATCTTTCCCTTAGAATCAAGCATTAAAATCAGTCAGATACGAGAAATACAAAAAAAAATGAATGTAAAATCCTATGAAGGGGATAAGAAGGTATTTATAATCAATAATTGTGAAACTATGGGTATCCCTGCACAAAATTCTCTATTAAAGACTTTAGAAGAACCTAATGCAGGCGTATATATTATTTTAATTAGTGAGAGCAAAGAGAGAATACTTCCTACAATTTTGTCGAGAGGTCAAATTTTATATTTTAATCCACTAGATAAGGAAACCTTTCAATCTTCTCTTAGAAAAAAGTATTCCCTAAAAGAGAGCCTTCTTGACGATGTATACGAATTAAGCCAAGGTTGTATTGAAAAAGCTGAAAATATCATAAAAAATCCAGAAGAAATCGATCAATTTAAGATCTTTAGAAAATATATTTTTTCTATTATGAAAGGTGATTATTCTCAAATCTTTGAATTTTCGAAGTGGATAAAAGATGAAAAATTGAGCAATGAGTACATCATAAACAATTTATTGATCCTATTTAAGAATGCCTTGTACGCTAAAGTAAATGGATCTTTGAATGTGTATAAGGAAATAAGTGAGTGTTTAACTTATGAAGGGTTTCATGATATAATAGGGAATATTATAATCTTACAAGGTGATTTAAAATATAATGTAAATTTACAATTACAAATCGAAAGATTGTTGTTAAGAATACAGGAGGAAAAATTAATTAATGATAAAGGTCATAGGAATACGGTTTAAAAAGGCCGGTAAAATATATTATTTTGATCCACAGGATTTTGAGCTAAATGCTGAGGATAAAGTTATTGTTGAGACAGCTAGAGGGATAGAATTTGGTACAGCTGTAACCCCTATAAAGTTTGTATCAGAAGAAGAGATAGTACCTCCTATAAAACCCGTAATTCGAATTGCTACTCACAAGGATGAAAAAACGTACAAGAAAAATAAAGAAAAAGAAGTTAAAGCTTTGGAGATATGCAAAGAAAAAGTAGAAAAGCATAAGCTAGATATGAAGCTAATTGATGTAGAGTACACATTTGACAATAATAAGATTATTTTTTACTTTACGGCTGAAGGAAGAGTAGACTTTAGGGAATTAGTGAAAGATTTAGCTGCTATTTTCAAGGTTCGCATTGAATTAAGACAAATTGGCGTCCGGGATGAAGCTAAAATGCTTGGTGGTCTCGGACCCTGTGGCATTCCTTTATGCTGCTCAAAATGGTTAGGTGATTTTGAACCTGTATCTATTAAGATGGCAAAAGAACAAAGTTTATCATTAAACCCAACAAAGATTTCTGGAATTTGTGGTAGATTATTGTGCTGTTTAAAATATGAGCAAGATTTTTATGAAGAAGTGGCCAAGAGATTACCTTCAGAAGGACAAAGAGTCATATCCCCTGATGGAGAAGGGATTATTATAAGGGTCAATACCTTAGCTGAATCTGTCATAGTAAAAATTGATGGAGATGAAGTAATCGTAAATGAATATAAATTAGATAATATTAAGTTACAATCCTCTTGTAAGGGATCTTGTTGTAAAACAAAACACAAAAAACAAGATGGAGAAGAAAAACAAAATCATACCTGCAATCATGAAAATCATGTAAAAAAAGAATTATTGACAAAAAACAAACAAAAAAGTGAATTATAATTAAAAAACCACTTGAATAATAGCCATTTTATTATATAATAAGAGCAGTGATAAGATACATACCTTACATATGTAGGAGGTGAATTGAATGGCTTATACAATTAGTGAAGATTGCATCTC
>ENA-UOOM01003224-UOOM01003224.1-fermentation-metagenome-genome-assembly--contig:-NODE-3224-length-12164-cov-4.166157_pt1 | contig 12164 bp, 7 predicted proteins | sample MGYA00245781_ERZ724031 | MGnify/ENA primary metagenome ERZ724031 (study PRJEB28704, sample SAMN03018317) | fermentation metagenome | biome: anthropogenic terrestrial biome; feature: soil; material... | reverse complement strand
GAATTATCCCGGCAGTAGATCAGTGGAGCAGCGTGAACCCCAACCTGTAACATAATTTTCTCATCACAGAAAGAGACGGCTGAAGGCCGTCTCTTTTTCCTTTCTTGTGACGGGTACAATGGTTCAGTTATTGCAGGTCATAAGACAGCAGCCTTTTGTCTCCTTCCAGCCTGCGCAGTTGCGTAATATCCTGTGTCACCTCCAGCACGCCGAGGTATTCACCCTCATTTCCGCGTACGGCGTGATATTCTATCACAATGAAACGCTCTTTTTGAAATCCCGAGATCCAGAACACTGCCCTGTTTTCTTTTCCGCTCTTAAAATCTTGCAGAATCTGTTCCACCACGTGCACACTCCCGGGCGGGTGGCACATGCGCACGTCGCGCCCCAGGATGGCGCGGTTGCGTTCGAATACCCTGTTGGGACTGTGCGAGAAAAACCGTACCTTGTCATTTTTGTCCACAAAGGTGATGTCGATGGGTAGGTGCAGGAAGAGCGCCTCCAGCTCTTCGGTATTGAAAGCACCCGAAGAAAGCCTGATGCCATCCGACGCGGTATACTCCTGCTTTTCCACTTTCACACCCTGCGGATGCCATTCCTCTTCCGGGTCATAGAGGCAGTAGCCAAACTCGGGCGTCTCCGCATAAACCCTGTACCACTCTTCCTCCGAAAGTGTATCCATTGCCATGGGAAAAAGGATTTCCTCCTCCTTCATGATCATGCCGGCGATCATCTTTACGGCATGATCCAGTACAGGCAGTCCGGCCGCACGGAAGAAATCGACCGATGAAACCGGGGAAGTAAGCACCTCGTGAGCCTTATTCAACAGCTCCCGTGTTTCGTCGTGTTTGCCCCACATCACCTTGGGAGGTCCCGTGACCAGGTGTTTCTCCAGAAAAGGAAAGAGCAGGTACTCCTTGCGTTTGTAATGTTTGTCCACGTCGGAGAGGTTGTTGAAGAGGGTGCGCAGCTGCATCAGGTAACCGGGCAGTTGTGAAGCGTGGATATCGGTGATCTTCTTTTTTATCTCTTTGTATGCCGCAATCTCCTTTTCAAGGGCACGGTTCTCCTGCTGGAAGGTGTCCACCGGATGGCCTGTAGGGATTTCTTTGGCTCCCTGCAAGTCGATACTCCCGTCGAGTACCGCCGTATGCAGGTCACAAAAGTCCAGTATCTCCTCTTCTGTGAGCGCGTTGCTGTTAATCAGCTCCTGCTCTACTTCCACCACCTCGTTGTAGGGAATATTTTTCAGGGCACTGATCAGATGCCGGCGTAGCAGGGCCGGGTTTCCACCGTTATGCAGTTCAAGCAGGAGGTGCTTCAGTTGCTCCTTTCGCTTTGTTGCGTTGTTGATAAATTCGCTCATCATGATTCTTTTTTAAGCGTTTACACGCTGTTGTTGTTTTTGTCCGCCCAGCAGTATTCTCATGTCCTCATCTACTGTGGTGATGCCCGAGATGCCGAAGTTATTGACAAGCACGTTCACCACGTTGGGCGAGAGGAATGCCGGCAGGGTAGGGCCGAGGTGGATATTCTTCACGCCCAGGGAGAGCAGTGCCAGCAGTACAATCACCGCTTTCTGTTCGTACCAGGCAATGTTGTAGGCTATGGGCAGGTCGTTGAGGTCATCAAGGGCGAAAGCCTCTTTTAGCGCGAGTGCGATCTTTACCAGGGAGTAGCTGTCGTTACACTGTCCCGCATCCAGTACGCGGGGGATACCGTTGATATCGCCCAGGGGCAGTTTGTTGTAGCGGTACTTGGCGCAACCTGCAGTGAGGATCACACAATCCTTGGGCATATTTTCCGCAAACTCGGTGTAGTAGTTGCGTCCTTTCATCCTGCCGTCGCAGCCACCCATGACGAAGAACTTGCGGATGGCTCCCGTCTTCACGGCCTCCACCACCTTGTCGGCTAGCGCGACCACCTGGTTGTGTGCAAAACCACCCGTGATCTCCCCGGTTTCAATCTCTTCAGGGGCGGCACACTGTTTGGCGTGTGCAATCAGCGCCGAGAAATCCTTGGGTTTCCCATCCTTCCTGTTACCTATATGTTTGAATCCTTCAAACCCGGAGGCCCCCGTGGTGTACACCCTGTCGGTATAGGTCGATGACTTTTTTGGCGGCACTATGCAGTTGGTGGTGAACAGGATCACGCCGTTGAAATGTTCAAAGTCTTCGGTCTGATGCCACCATGAGCTGCCGTAGTTCCCCACGAAATGGCTGTATTTCTTGAATGCGGGATAATAGTTTGCAGGAAGCATCTCGCTGTGGGTATATACATCCACGCCGCTACCTTCGGTTTGTTTCAGCAGCTCTTCCATGTCCTTCAGATCATGCCCGCTGATGAGGATGCCCGGATTGCTGCGCACGCCCAGGTTCACCTTCGTGATTTCCGGATGTCCGTAGCTCGAGGTGTTGGCCTTGTCGAGAAGCGCCATTACTTCCACTCCCTGTTTGCCGGTCTCCAGCACGAGTGCTGTCAGTTTATCCACGGAGAGTGTATCATTGGTGACGGCCACCAGTGCCTGCTGCATAAAAGCATAGATGCTCTCCTGTTCATATTTCAGGTTGTAGGCATGTTCCGCGTAGGCAGCCATTCCCTTTAACCCGTAGGTAACAAGTTCACGCAGTGAGCGGACATCTTCGTCCCTGCTGGCGAGCACACCCACTTCAAGGGATTTCACATTCATTTCATCCTCGGTTTCTCCACTCCAGAAAGCTCCCTCATAGGTGATTCCTTCCACGCTTCCTCCGGCGGAGATCAGGCGCTCTTTGGCAGCGTTCCGCATCTCGTAGGCCATCAGGATGCGGGTAATGAACCTGTTCTTGTCGAAATTGGCATTGGTAATCGTCATGAACAGGCTGTCTGTAATAAACCTGTTGATCTGGGGAATCTCAATTCCCAGTGTCCTCAGGCGTACCGTGTAGTGGGATATCCCTTTGCAGAGAAACAGCAGCAGGTCCTGCATGTTGGCCACGTCGGCCGTTTTGCCGCAGACGCCCTTTATCGTGCATCCCTCGTTTCTACTGGTTTCCTGACACTGATAACAAAACATTTTTTCCATATATGATTTTATTTTCGTGATGAATTCTGATAACCGCTGCAAAATTATCGTTTCCCTATCGGGACTTTTGTAACCTGAGTTACACTTCGACTCGTTTAACATCTTTTAATCGCCCCGGCGAAAACTGCCATTTTATGTCATCATATTTTTTATTTATCCTATCTTTGTGAGCAAACAAAACAATGGCTACATACAATTTTTCATCCTGTCCGCTTTTCTTTCATCTTTCTCCCGATGAAACGCAAAAGATACTCGAACGAGCCGTGAGCGAAGAGCGCAGGGTGGAAAAGGGACAGTATGTGGTAAGACAGGGCGATCCCGTTCTTAATCTTTTTCTGCTGATGGACGGGCTGGTGCGCACCGAGATGGTGACCAAGGAGGGAAATGTACTGGAGATAGAATTTATTGAGCCGGTGAGGCCGCTGGCGCCCGCCTTTATGGTTGCTGTCGAAAACCGCTATCCGGTAGATGTGATTACCATGGAGGAAACTGTTTTCTATGTGATCCCCAAATCTTCGTGGCTGAAGGAGATGATGCGGAATGAAACGCTGATGATCAACTTTATGCGGGTGAGTTCCAATATGACCGTCTTCCTTTCAAAGAAGGTACAGATGATGTCGATCAAAAGCCTGAGAGGTAAATTGTCGCTTTATATTCTTGAGAATACCGATCCCCGGGATCCCTCGTTCATGTTAAGGAGAACGCAGTCGCAACTGGCCGAATATTTCGGAGTACAGCGTCCCTCGCTGGCGCGCACCCTGGGTGAGATGATCCGTGAGGGAGCCATCCGGTTGTATAAAAGAGAGCTTACCGTGCTCGACCGGCATAAGCTGGAGGAGATGGTATGAGGAGATTCCGAATTAAAACCCTATATTTGCCAGAGGAAAGAAAAAAGTTACATCTCTAAATTATTTCTAAGTCATGAGTAATCAATTATCAAGAAGGAAATTTATCAAGACGGCCGCCGTGGGTGCGATTGGCGTGGCCATGTTTCCGCAGTTCCTTGCTTCATGTAAACAGAACAAGGCTGCCGGGAGCGGTGAAGAGGTCATTCGGCTCGGATTTATCGGCCTTGGCCGGCAGTCGATGTACCTTTTAAACGGTTACCTCGGCATTGAGGGCGTGCAGGTAGTGGCCGGAAGTGATGTGTATGGCATCAAGAGAGAACGTTTTCTCAAGCGTGTGAATGAACATTACGCATCGCAGGAACAGCCTCCCGTGGTGGAGGTATACGAAAACTACAAGGATCTGATTGCCCGTGGAGACATCGATGCGGTGGTGATTGCCAGCCCCGACCACTGGCATGCATTCATGGCCATGGATGCAGCTGCTGCCAAGAAAAACATCTATCTGGAGAAGCCGCTCACCTTTACCATTCAGGAGGGCCAGAAGCTGGTCAAGGCCGTACGCGACAATGGCGTGATCCTGGCGGTGGGCAGTCAGCAGCGTTCCGATGCCAACTTCCAGCATGCAGTGAAGATGGTGCAGGAAGGGAAAATCGGGAAGGTGGAAAGGATAAATGCGTATGTGGGCGGACCTCCCACACCGTACGACCTGCCCGAGGAACCGGTACCTGCCGACTTGAACTGGCCTCTGTGGCTGGGTCCGTCGGAGTTTGTACATTACAATGCACAGCTCAACCCGCCCATCTCTCTCGATCCCGAAAAGAATGAAGAGTTCTGGGGAGCCTGGCGCTGGTACAAGGAGCTGGGGGGCGGATTTACTACCGACTGGGGGGCACACATGTTCGACATAGCCCAGTGGGGGCTTGGCATGGATGGAAGTGGTCCGGTTGAGATCATACCCGCTGGCTACAAAGACACAAAATATCTCACCTTCAAATATGCCGATGGCGCAGTGATGACCGAGGAGCCGTTCAACGAAAAACAAACCAAGGGCGTGAAATTCTGGGGCGACAAGGGATGGATAGAAGTATCCCGGGGACATTACCTTGCTTCCGACGACAGCCTGTTGCCACCGGTGGTGGAAAAGGCCGAAGGGGCTTATGAAACGAAGATCCCCCATCTGGAGAACTTTATCAATTCACTGAAGAGCAAGACAGACCCGGCGGTTCCCGTGGAGATAGGACACCGTTCCTGCACCGTGTGTACGCTGGGGAACATTGCCTATGACCTGGGCCGTCCCGTCAAATGGGATCCCGCTGCAGAAGCTTTTGTGGACGATGCCGAAGCCAGTGCGCACCGGCTGTACAGCAAAACCTACCGCGAAGGATACAGCCTTTAATGAAATAGCTGGTACTGAATTAAAAAAGCTGCCTGCGGGCAGCTTTTTTTTGACTCCTATTGTTTTACCGGTTTGAGCAGGATGCCCAGCTCGTCGAGCTGCTCCTGTTCCACCCGTGAAGGCGCGTCGATCATCACATCGCGCCCGGCATTGTTCTTTGGGAAGGCAATACAGTCGCGGATGCTGTCGAGACCTGCGAAGATGGATACAAAGCGGTCCAGGCCGAAGGCGATCCCTCCGTGGGGGGGGGCACCATATTTGAAGGCATTCATCAGGAAGCCGAACTGCTCTTGTGCCCGTTCCGGGGTGAAGCCCAGCACCGAGAACATCTTCTGCTGCAGCTCGCTGTTGTGGATACGGATGGAGCCGCCGCCAATCTCCACGCCGTTGATCACCAGGTCATAGGCATTGGCCCGCACAGCCCCGGGATCGGTGTTCAGCAGTGGGATGTCTTCCGGCTTGGGAGAGGTGAAGGGATGATGTTTCGCAAAGAAGCGGTTCAGCTCTTCGTCTTTCTCCAGCAGGGGGAAGTCCACCACCCACAGGCATTTGTAGTTGTTCTTGTCCCGCAGCCCGAGGCGTGATCCCATCTCAAGGCGCAGCTCACACAGCTGCTTCTGTGTTTTCTCCGTTTCACCTGCCAGCATGAGGATCAGGTCGCCCGGCTTGGCGTGGCAGCGCTCGGCCCACAGCTTGAGGTCGGCCTCATTGTAGAACTTGTCGACCGATGATTTTAGCGACCCGTCTTCGTTGTAACGCACATAGATCAACCCTTTGGCACCAATCTGCGGGCGTTTCACAAAGTCGGTCAGTTCATCCAGCTGCTTGCGGGTGTAGACGGCGCATCCCTCCGCACAGATGGCACCCACATACGCTGCCGAGTCGAAGACCCCGAAATCGCGCCCGGCGGTCAAGTCTTTCAGTTCTGTGAACTTCATCTCAAAACGGATATCCGGCTTGTCAGAACCATATTGCTGCATGGCATCGGCATAACTTATGCGGGGGAAATCGGGAATTTCCATCCTCTTGATTGTTTTGAAGAGATGTTTGGTGAGTCCTTCGAAAGTGTTCAGTACATCCTCCTGCTGCACGAACGACATCTCACAGTCGATCTGGGTGAACTCCGGCTGGCGGTCCGCCCGCAGGTCTTCGTCACGGAAACATTTTACGATCTGGAAGTAACGGTCGAATCCCGACACCATCAGCAGCTGCTTGAAGAGTTGAGGCGACTGGGGCAGGGCGTAGAACTCGCCCTGGTTCATGCGTGAGGGTACGATGAAGTCGCGTGCTCCCTCGGGCGTGGAGCCTATCAGCACCGGTGTTTCTACCTCCAGGAAGGCCCTTTCGTCAAGGTAGCGTCGTGTTTCGAACGCCATGCGGTGGCGCAGTTCCAGGTTCTGGCGCACCACATTGCGACGCAGGTCGAGATAGCGGTATTTCATCCGCAGCTCGTCGCCGCCGTCGGTATCCGTCTCAATGGTGAAGGGCGGTGTTTGTGAAGCATTCAACACAGTCAGTTCAGAGGCAATGATCTCGATGTCGCCTGTGGGGATATGGCTGTTTTTACTGGAGCGTTCCTTCACGGTGCCAGTGACCTGTATCACCCACTCGCGGCCCAGTTTGTTGGCCTGCTCGCACAGGTCGTGATTTACCTCCTGATTAAAAGAGAGTTGTGTGATTCCGTACCTGTCCCTCAGATCGATAAACGTCATGCCTCCCATCTTGCGGATTTTGGATACCCACCCCGCCAGTGTAACCTCCCTGTTTGCATCGGCCAGCCTGAGCTCGCCGCACGTACTGTTTCTGAACATATAAGTAACCGTTATTTTGTGTTGCTTTTGAAGTGCAAATGTACACAATTATCGCGTGAAAAGCTTCAATTACATTAGTCGTTTTCTGCGCTCGGCAAAACAAATAAATTTGTTCTGCTCTTGCTTGACGAAAACGTTCATATCTTTATCACTTTATCGGCCACCTGTTCAAACTCTTTCAGGTGTGTGGCCATGAGGATGGAGATGCCGGGGTGTTGTACCTGAATGTTTTGGAATATGGCGATTGCGTTTTCCCTGCTGATGCCCGCCGTAGGCTCGTCCACCACCAGTAGCTGCGGCTTCTTGAGGAGTGCCTGTGCCAGCAGCAGTTTTTTGCGCTGTCCTCCGCTCAGGGTCTCGCCGTTCTCACCTAGCCAGCTCGCCAGTCCCTCCGGCAGGGAGGCGCGCCACGAAGCCAGGTCCACCGTCTGCAGTGCCCTGTCAATCTCCTCGTCGGCATAACCCTCGAAGTTCTCACGCAGCGTTCCCGTGAGTAGATATGCTTTCTGTGTCACATAGATGGCTTCCGGTACCGGGAGGTGTAGCAATTTGTCCGTTTCGTTCCAGGCCAGCGTCCCTCCCTTCCGGTACTCGGGATAGAAGAGGCTGTTCAGCAAGGTGGTTTTGCCTTTGCCTGTTTCCCCGTAGATGGCTACCCATTCGCCCCTGCCAATCTCCAGTGATACCGGCCCCACACGTACCGGAGTGCCGGGTACTACCGCTTCAATGTTTGCCATGCGCAGCTGCTTTAATGGGTCGGAGACAGCGACTACCTCTGCCGGTCCAGCACTCCCGCCTGCTCTCTTGGTCTCGCCTTGTTCATGGCTTGCAGCGACCCCTTCTGCCTGTTCAGCCCCTTCATCAAAAATCGATTTTATATCCCTTACTTGTTGTTCCACCGCACTCTTTTCCGATTTTCCCGAAAAGAGCATCTCGGCCAGCTCCGCCTGGGCCATGATGCCAAAGAAGATGCCGATGGCGAGGGATGCATCCAACTGCTGCTGCCCCGAATGCCAGAGGAGGAAGGCGGCGATGTAGCTGAAGCCGAGGCCGGCAATGAGCTGCAGGTAGAAAGAGTTGAACTGGATTTTGTTTTCCAGTCGCTCAAGCTGTTGCCGCATCTGCTCGTGGCGGGCAATCGCTTTCTCCTCCAGGTTGTATTTCGATATTTCTATTCTTCCCCTGAAGCCCTCGATGAGTATCTGGTGTGTTTCCTCACGTACCGCTTTCAGCTGCCCGTGCAGCAATTTGTTCCTGCGGAAGGTGAGCTGGGGCACCAGAAACAACAGGATGGACGACGAGATCAGAAACTCCAGCGCAATCACCTGTGAGAAGAGCGCCAGGAAGAGATAATAGACACCCACCGTCAGAATCAGCGCCGCAAAAGGCAACAGCCACAGCAGGATGTGATTCAGTATCTGGTCGGTACCGTGGGTGCTGTTTTCCAGAAGCGACGAATTGTTACTCACCTGTTTACGAAAATAGGGTAGCTGGGCTACCGAAGAAAATATTTTCAACTGCAGGCTTTGCTGCACGTTCAGTGTGGTCTTGTGGTTTTCCAGCCGCTCATAATAGCGGGTGGCGGTACGCAGCAGCGAAAGCAGCCGGATGATGGAGGATGGGATAAGGTAGGCGAACGTGGTGTTTGCTGTGATAAATACCACGCTGCTGATAGCCAGGAACCATCCCGACAGGGCGGGCATAGCTACGAAGGCCACCGTCCAGAGCGCCAGCAGGAGAAAGCCATTCCGCCATCGTCCCCTGAAGGGCCGCAGGATATATGTCACCATAAACTCACGCATAGGCCATCTGTTCTCCCCAGTTTAAGTTAAGCACCCTGTGGGCCACTTCTTCGAACCGCTGTTCATGGGAGGCCACAATTACCAGTCGTTCCCCTGCCATCTTCACAATCTCCTGCAGGATAACCTCTACCGTGCCGGCATCCAGGTTGGCTGTAGGCTCATCGAGGATCGCCACCGGCCGTGGGTGCATCATCATTCGTGCCAGGGTTACCAGTTGTCGTTCACCGCCGGAAAGCTGTCTTCCGTTGTGAGTTAAAACGGTATCCCATCCATCCTCCTTTTTTGCGACAATCTGCTGCATGAATTCGGGAAAGGATTCTTCGCCGGTCGTTTCCCGTTGCAAGAGGAGGTTATAGTGTAGCGTACCGTCGAAGATAAACGGAAACTGGTTCATGTAGGTCGTATTCGCTTTAAGCCAGTGGCGGGACCAAACGTTATCCCGTCCGTTGACCGAAACGGTCCCTTCGTGTGCGGCAAGACTGCCGGCGCATATTTTGAGGAGGGTCGATTTTCCCGATCCCGAGATGCCTTTCACCAGCACTAGTCCTTTTTTGGGAAATTGTTGATGAATCTCGTGTAGCACCTTCACCGGCGAGTCGGGATAAGCAAAGCTGAGGTTGCTGATTGTGATATGGTCAAATGTTTCATCCAGATCTGTAGGTGGTGTTTCCGCCGTGCGGGTAAGCAGTGGCATCAGCAGGTCGGCCGCAGCCAGTGCCCTGTTCCGGTCGTGATACGCACCCACGAACTTCCGGATGTAAAAGAAGAAATAGGGCGTGATGGTAAGCAGGAACAGCGCCGTGCCAAAGTAGTACCCCTTGCCGTAGTTAGGGCCGTTCATGATTCCCATCAAGCTGAAGCCAAGGTAAATGGCGATGGCGGCAATGGCGATGGTGACAAACAATTCAAGCACTGCCGAGGAGAGGATGGCCACCCGCATGACGCTGATGGTTGCCTGGTTGAGCTCTTCGCTCTTGCGCGACAAGAAACGGTATTGCGGTAATAGATTGTCGAGGTTGACGATCTCTGTAACCGTTTTCAGCCGGTTATAAAATACGGCCGAATATTTCAGGAAAAGTCCGGTATGTTTCTTATGTATTGCTTCGGCTCCAATACCGATGACAGCCATCTGCACGGGGATTACGAAAAGGGAGACCATCAGGATGAGTGCCACCCATTTTTCCAGGAAGAAGCAGATCACCAGCAGCAGGATGCTCACCACGGCCGTCGCCACGGAATAGGGAATAAAAAATGCAAAGTAGGGCTTCAGGTCGTCACTGATTTTGGTCATATACAGCGCGCCGGTGGTGGAGTCGAACCGGTTTTCCCGCATCAACACCGGGTAAAGCTCCTTTTTGATGCCGGCCACAATGGTATTTCCAGCCCGGTAGTTGGAACGCGACTCGAAGTGGGCGAAAAGGTACCGCCCTGCAAGGAATGCCAGTGCCGACAGCAGCGTCTCGGGGAGCAGGTTTCCATTGTTGAGCCACGAAGCTGCGAATTCAGACAAATACCAGCTGAAGGCCGCAAAGCTCCCCGCGCTGAGCAGGGTGAACAGCGAGGCAATGGCATAGGTACTCCTCGCCGCTGCCATTCTTTTGCCGAGCCATCCGGAGGCACTCTGTTGTTTTGTACTCATCGATTGCCTGTGATTTTTAATTTCCCTTAACTCGGGGATGTGGGTGATGAGGGACAAAGATAGTTATTTTGGATTCCAATACAAAAGCCGGCCGGAGAAGATAGATCGAAATTTAATTTTAGAAGCAATCCTTTTTGTTTCTCAGAAAAATATACTACTTTTGCATCCGCGAATCACATCCACTCGCAATGTTTCGGGGTGTAGCGCAGTCCGGTTAGCGCACCTGCTTTGGGAGCAGGGGGTCCCAAGTTCGAATCTTGGTACCCCGACGTTGAAAATCAAACACTTATCTGTTAATTCAGGTAGGTGTTTTTTTTTGATAAATTTTCATCGAAGTAGTTGCTGGCAAAATTTTCACCGATATTTTGAATGAAATGAATCATATTATTCGCCCCAAACATTATTTATTGGTACTGCTTGTAAATTATTACCTCCAAATCCGCCCAACACATGTTCTCCCGTATACAGCAATATGCCTTTTTTAAATTTAGGGCCTGCCAATTGGGCTAACTTCTTTAGACCTTTAAAGTCATCTGGTTTCAAGGACGATTTTGATTTAATTTCGATTCCATAGATCATCTTTTTTTGATCTTCGATCACCAGGTCCACCTCAGCACCTTTGTGCATGCTAAAATGCATTAATTTTAATGGGTCGTTGAACCAACTGATCTGTTTCAGTATCTCCATGGCTACAAAATTTTCTACAAAATGTCCTGCCTGTGTTCGGTCTTGCAATAGGTCGTCGCCATTATTCGCCAGCTGACACAATAAGCCGGTATCATTTAAAAATATTTTTGGGGATTTCACAAATTGCCCTTCAGCATGGGGAGTCCATGCGGGAATTTTTACGATCATAAAAACCTGTTCCAACAATGCCATATAACGTTGAAAAGAACTGTTCTTGATTCCAGTCAATCGGGCAATGTCAGACATGTTGATTGTGCTTCCCACTCTCACGCTCAGCAGGTTTAAGATTTTAGGCATGAATATCAGGCCATCAATATTGGCCAGGTCTCGAATGTCTTTTTGCAGGATAGATTCAATATAAGCTTGCAGCCACTTTGCTCTTCTGCTATCCGAGGTACGGTTTATAACTTCGGGATATCCCCCTCGTCTTATCAGTTTAATAATCTCTTCCCAACTCGTAGGAATAGACTTGAAGTTATTCTTGTCTTTGATTAAATTATCCAGGAAAACACTCTTATTTCCAGTTATTTCATCAACAGAAAATGGCCAAAGCTGGTGTGTTTCGATTCTTCCGGCTAATGAATCTGCTATTTTGGGTTGAAGCATCACATTGGCAGATCCTGTAAGGATGATTCTACGATTGCGATTGTCATCAATCAATTTCTTTAGACTTAAAAATAGCTCAGGTGCGCGTTGTACTTCATCAATAATTATATTCTCTCCAATATCCAACAAGAAACCCATTGGATCTGAATGAGCAGTGGCTAATACCGACGGGTCGTCCAAGGTGACATATTTACCAGAAAAAACTCCATCTTTTAATAACTGTTGACAAAAAGTGGTCTTTCCGGTTTGCCTTGCTCCTGTTATCATTACCACTGGCGTGTCTTGCTGTGCTTTTGATATCTGCGTATATA
>ENA-UOOM01003219-UOOM01003219.1-fermentation-metagenome-genome-assembly--contig:-NODE-3219-length-12187-cov-2.877102_pt1 | contig 12187 bp, 8 predicted proteins | sample MGYA00245781_ERZ724031 | MGnify/ENA primary metagenome ERZ724031 (study PRJEB28704, sample SAMN03018317) | fermentation metagenome | biome: anthropogenic terrestrial biome; feature: soil; material... | reverse complement strand
GGCGGAGATCCCTCCCGCAAAGGCCAGGGAGCCCATCATGTCGGGCTGAAAGCGGACTCCCTCTTCGTTGGTGAAGGCCGCCACGATAAGGGGCCGTTTCGGCCGGACGCCCTCCGTCAGGAAGGCCCTGGCCACCGCGAGGCCGGAGAGGACGCCGTAGCACCCGTCGAGCGCCCCGGCGTTGGTCACCGTGTCGATGTGGGAGCCAACCATGCAGGCGCCGTCCAGACGCCCGTTCTCGCCCGCCAGAATGCCGAAGATGTTCCCGATTCGGTCCACCCGGACATCCAGGCCGTCCTCGTCGCTCGCCGCGTGGCGCGTCCGGCCGCCCTCGGGGGTCCGGCCGACGGCGCCCATCTCCCGAAGCTGAGCCAGAAGTTTCCCTTCATCCAGCGACGCTGGTCTCATTGCGCTCCCCTCCTCCGGAATATCGGACACTCAAAAGGGAAGGCGGGCGTCGCCCGCCTTCCCGACGTCTCGCCGCAGCGAGGGACTTATCGCTTGAAGATCGAATCGAGGAGCTTGTCCTTGATGACGTCCTCCGTCTTCTTCGGCGCAGGCGGTTCCGGAAGGGGCTCGGGCTGAGGCTCGGGATCGGCCTGTGTCGGCTGGACCGACCCCTCCTCGTCCTGAATCGGTCCCTCCGGTGTCGGAGCCGGCTCCTCCGGCGCCGGGGCAGGCTCCTTCTTCGGAAGACCGAGGGCATCCCCGATGGCGTCGGTGATCTTGTCCTGCACCGTAGGTTTCGGCGCGGGGACGGCGGGATCCGTCGGCGCTACGGCGGCGGCCGGCGTCTCCTCTTGCTGCGCACCGGGCGCAACCTTCAGGTTCGCCAGAGACGGTTTTGCCGTGCTGCCGCCCACGGAGAAGGAGACGTCCCGGTAATCGGCCGTTCCGCCGCTCTCCTGGGCGCCGCCCAGGGCCCCCTTCAGGATGCCCTCGAGGCTCTTGGTGGAAAGCCCGCCGCCGAGGGCGCCCATGGCGCCGCCGGCGATGACGTTCAGCGCCTGGAGGTTGATGCTGCCGGCGCACTGGAGCTTCAGAGCGCCGTTGGGGCCGACGGGCCCCTCGGCCGTCAGGTATTCGTAGAGCCTGTCGCCTGCATGGGCGTTGACCCGCGTCCCCTTCTCGAGGACGATCTGCTTCGTCCCGAGGCGGAAGGGCACGACGATATCCGCATACCTGACGCTCGACGAGCCGTAGAGGGCCGTCAGAGCCGTGAGCCCCGTGAACCCGGAGATGGCGCCCTCACCCACCGTGGCGCTCCCCTTGCCGGAGTAGGCCAGGGGGGACAGGGTTCCCGACAGGTTCGCCGAGCCCGAGGTCAGCCCCGTCACCTTGCCCTTGAGCCCGCCGGTGTAATCCTGGATGAGCCCGTTGAGGTCCACGCCCTGCACTTCGCCCCGCGCCTGGAATTTCATGGTCCCCAGGTCGATGGTCCCCGACCCGCCGCCCGTCCCGCCGTAGAGGGCGAGGGATGCGTCGTTCATGGAGAGGGTGTTGCCCTCCAGGCCGATGGGGGCCTTGAGGTTCGCGCCCTTCAGGCCGAGCACCGTGAGGGCCGGCGAGGTCAGCGACCCCTTGCCCGACCCTGACGTGCCGGCGAAGCGCCCGGCGAAGGAGAGGTTCATCTTTCCGGAGATGCCGAGCGCGGCGGCGTCGGGCATGCCCGACGTGAGGGCCGCAAGGTCCAGGTCGTTCCCCGAGAGGTCGACGGTGACATCGGGCGTCGCGCCTCCGGTCCGAACCTTGCCCGTCGCCGACAGAGCCCCTCCCCCGAACTTCGCCCCGAACTTCTCTATGGCCAGCTCCTTGGGAGTCCCCGAGACGTCGAGGGCAACGTCCGTCCCCGTCATCCCGGCGACGGAGACCCTGGGCGACGTCCCCTTCACGACGATGGAGGGGTTGGAGAATGTCCCCTTCACAGACGCCGTGGCGTTGGCCGTTCCGGCAAGCGGCACGCCCAGGCCGCCCGCTGAGGCGAGGGCGGCGAGGTCGGCGTTCGCGATGTCGAAGGCGAGGTCCAACGTGCCCTCCTCGCCCGCCTTGGAGGCCAGCTTTGCCGTCCCCTTGCCCGAGAGGCTTCCCTTGCCCATCCGGGCGCTCAGGCTCTCGATGGTCACCGTCTGACCGCGTTTTTTGACTGTGGCGCCCAGGTCGTTCACACCCATGCCCGCCGCGGAGACGGAGGAGGCCCCGACGGTCAGAGCGATATCCGACGCGGCCAGCTTGCCGGGGTCACCGATCAGCGACGTCTCCGCCTTCAGGTTCTTTATGGCGACGCCGTCCATGAGGCCCAGGCTCGCCGAGGAGACGGTCAGGTCGATCTTGGGCGACGCCGTCGTTCCGGTCACCACCGCCTTGGCCGTCGCGGCGCCCTTGATCTTGTACTGCGCTATGTCCGGGTAGAACGAGGCTATGCCGGCCGCCTGGATGTTCTCGAGGAGGGCCGTGAGGTTGACGGCGCCCCCCTGGTTCGCCGTACCCGAGGCTGAGAGGTTCGCGCCCCGCCACTTCGCGGAGGACTTCGTTATGGCGATCTGCGTCCCCTTGAGAGAGAATTCGGCCGACGGCGACTCGAACTGCTCCTTCATGGCCGAAACCCTGTCGCTCCAGACCTTTCCCGTTATGGCCGGGGTCGTCGTCGATCCCTTGATGGACACGTCGACGTTCACCGTGCCGCCCAGGGCGAGGTCCTTCGCCTGGGGGGCCAGCGACGCCGCCTTGGCCAGGTCGAAGGCCCGTATGTTCGCCGTGAGGTTCAGCTTCGGCGAGGTCATGTAGTCCCCCACGCTCCCCTGCAGGGTCACCGGAGCGCCCTCGAAGAGGGACTTTCCGCTGACCGTCGCCGTCCCCGGAGCCACCTTCACCTGGGCCACCGTGGAGGAGAGCGTGTACCCCCGGGCGCCGATCTTCGGAGCGTTGAGCTCGATGGTGCCCTTCAGGGCGTCGGTCGGGCCCGAGGCCTTGACGGAGAAGCTCTGGACCTCTCCCGAAAGGTCGCCGAGGTTCGGCGAGATCTTTTTGAGCTCCTCCACCTTCATCCCGGACCCCGAGAGGGCGATGTCCACCACGGGGGCCTTCTCGCCGAAGGCCATGGACATCTGCCCCGTCAAGGGCATGCCGAGCACCTGGGCCGCGAGGTCCGTCACGGAGAGCTTCTCGGCGGCGTAGGCCCATTTGGCCGCTATGGACTGGACGGGGTAGCCGAGAAGGGCCGTTCCGCCGTAGTTCAGGTCGCCTGCGAGAAGGGGCGCGTTCCATGCCCCTTCACCCGTGAAGGAGCCCGAGACCGTCCCGTCGAACCCCTCCGACGGGACCACGGGCCAGAAGCCGACGAGCTGCCCGATGTCCAGATCCTTCAGAGACCCGGAAACGGCGAGCTTCGGCGCGACGGCACCCGAGGCGTTCACGGACCCCTTGCCCACGTTCGCGGACAGGGACCGGATGTCCACCGTCGGGCCGTCGAGCAGCACGGACGCCTTGCCCTTCACGGGGACGGCGTTCAGATCCAGGTCCAGGTCGGAGTCGATGGTCTTGCCGGAGAAGGAAAGCCCGACGCTCCGTATGGCGGCCCTGGCCCACCTGGAGGTCAGAAGGCTGTCCACCAGGCGAAACTCCTCTATCGGGATCTCACCGCTGCCACCGCCCTTGAAATCCAGTTTGGCGATCTGCTCCGCCAGCGTATCCACGTCCATCTCCACGCCGCCCACGGAGATGAGGGAGAGCTTCGGCGACGAGAGGAGGGAGAGCAGGTTGATCTTCGCCTCGATGAAACCGGCGGAGAGCATGTTCTTCCCGTCCTTCGCCAGAGTGACGTTCTCCATGACGTATCCCTTTATCGGGTTGCCTCGTATGCCGCCCACGGCGAGGTCGGCCCCGAGATACTCCTTCGCGCCCTTCTGCGCCTCGCGGACAACTGTATCGCCCGCAAAGTCCACGCTGGCGGCGATCAGGAGGACTCCCACCAGCCCCGCGACCAGGGACAGAATCAGCACCATCTTTCTGCTCTTCATGCGCTCTTCCTCCTTCTTTCACATTGCCCGGACGGAGTGTCGTCCTCTTCCGGGCATTTCGTCGAACCCGTCACCGATACCGTTTCAACACGGCGCCCTTCAGCACAGGGCGTCGTAGAGCATCCCGTCCGCGACGAAGACCGCCGGTCCCGACAGGAAGGCCTCCACGCCCTCGCCGCCAGCGGAGAAGCGAAGGTCGACGACGTTCACGCCTCCCGGATTCTGGACCGTCACCGAGGCCGACGGAGGCACGGGCCCCCGCCGAAGCACATGGGCGATGGCCGAGGCCGCGGAGCCCGTACCGCAGGAGTCCGTCAGGTCCTCCACCCCCCGTTCGTAGGTCGTCACGGCAATGGCATCGTTGCCCTCCTGCCGGACGAAGTTCACGTTCGCGCCCGAGGGGAAGAGCGCCCCGTCGTACCGCAGCGTCCGCCCCAGCCGGACCATATCCGCGCGGGACATGTCCGAGTCGGTGAAGACCATGACGTGGGGCACGCCCACGATGAAAAAGGACGTGGGCAGGGATCGCCCCTCGAGGGGCAGCCCCCGGTCGGTCCACCCGCCGGTCAGGTCGATCCGCCCCATGTCCAGGGTCACGACCGGCGGAGCCACCTTCGCCCGCATGACCCCCGCAGGCGTCGAGAAGGACTGGTCCGCTCCCGCGATCCCCTTCGTGTGGGCGTACAGGGCGATGCACCGCGCCCCGTTGCCGCACATCTCCCCCTCGCTGCCGTCGGCGTTGAAGAGGCGCATGGAAAAGTCCGCTTCTCCGCTCGCCTCCACCACCAGAAGCCCGTCGGCCCCGAGGGACTGCCTCCTCCGGCAAGCCCGGGCGGCAAGAGCCGAAAGAGACTCCGTCGAGGCCCGGAGGCCCCGGTTGTCCACCACGATGAAATCGTTTCCGTTGCCCTGCATCTTGCTGAATGGAATCATTCTATCCCCTCCACGAACTTCCTCTGTACGCTAGCAAATTTTAGCCCGATGCACAACCGCCATTCCGTCTTTTTTTTGCGAAATCTGGTATATTGAATGACTTATAAAGACGCCTCGAGGAGGACCAGAGATGAAAAGGAACGAGTTGATCGACCGCCTGAAGGGAAGCGGGCGGGTCGTGCTTCTGGACGGCGGTATGGGAAGCCTGCTCGCGGAGCGGGGGTGGACCCCCCCGTCCCTGCCGGAGGAGATGAACCTGGACCACCCCGGCACGGTGGAGGGCATCCACAGGGCCTACTGCGAGGCGGGGGCGGACATCATCGAGACGAACACCTTCGGCGGCAGCGCCCTGAAGCTCGCCTGCCGCGGGCTCGACAGCAAAACCAGGGAGATCAACGCCGCCGCCGCCCGGCTCGCGCGGCGTTCCGCCGGACGCGGCGTGCTCGTGGCGGGATCCGTCGGTCCGCTCGGCGACCTGCTCGCCCCCTTCGGCTCCCTCTCCTTCGACGCCGCCTACGCCGCCTTCCGACCGCAGATGGAGGGCCTCGCCCAAGGCGGGGCGGACTTCTTCCTCATCGAGACCATGATCGACCTTCGGGAGGCCAAGGCGGCCGTCCTCGCGGCGAAGGACGCCGCACCGGACATGGCCTTCGTCGTGAGCTTCACCTTCGACCGCAACGGACGGACGGTCACCGGAACGCCCCCGGAGGTCGCCGCACGGTGGGCCTCCCTCGTCGGGGCCGCCGGCGTCGGGGCTAACTGCGGCGTCGGCCCGGAGGCCTATGTGGACACGGTACAAAGGCTCTTCGGGAACGGGGACCTCCCCGTCTTCGTCTACGCCAACGCCGGCCTCCCCGGCGACGCGGGGTATCTCTCCCCCGACGAATACGCCCAGTGGGGTCCCCGCCTCGCCGAGGGCGGCGCCACGGTCCTGGGAGGGTGCTGCGGCACGACGCCCGCCCACATCGCGGCGCTGAGGGCCGCCGCCGGGGACCTGCCGGCAAAGCGCACCCGACCCGTCGCAGGGACGCCCCTGGCGAGCCGGAGCCGCCTTGTCATCGCCGGACCGGGACACAATTTTTGCGTCATCGGGGAGCGGATCAACGTCTCACGGCCCTCGCCCCTGCGGGACGAAGTGGCCAGGGGCCTATGGGGCGCCCTTCGCAGCGAGGCGCGTCGACAGACGGAGGCCGGAGCCCATGTGCTCGACGTCAACGTGGGGCTGCCCACCATCGACCAGTCCGCCGCCATGGCGTCGGCCATCGCGGCCGTCGAACAGTCCTCGCCCCTTCCCATCGCCATCGACAGCGACTCCCGCCCCGTCCTCGAGACGGGCCTGGCGGCCGTCACCGGCATCCCCCTCATCAACTCCTTCACGGCGAAGGAGGCCGTGCTCCGACCAGGGCTCGAACTGGCGAGGCGGCACGGGGCGGCGGCCGTGGTCCTGCCCATCGACGAGGAGGGCATCCCCGAGGACGAGACGCGCAGAGTGGCCGTGATCCGTGACATCCTCCGCATCGCCGACGATGCGGGCTATCCGAGGTCGGGGCTGCTGATCGACGGCCTGGCCCTCGCCGTGGGCGCGAACCATCTGGGGCCCGCCGTCACGCTGAGGACCATCTCCTTCCTTCGGGACGAGGGCATCGCCTCGCTGCTGGGCCTGAGCAACATCTCCCACGGGATGCCGGCCCGGCCGCTCCTGAACCGGACCTATCTCGCCATGGCCGTGGCGGCCGGGTTGTCGGCGGCCATTCTCAACCCCCTCGACGGCGCCATGATGGAGGCCCTCTCCGCCTCGGAGCTTCTTGCCGGCGGCGACCCCGGAGGCGCCCGGTACATCGCCATGTCCAGATCCATGGCGACAACAGCTCCGGCACCCTCCGAACGGGAGAAAACCGATCCGGCGAGCGAATGCCGCGCTCCGTCGAAGGAGAACACCCTCCTCGCCTCGGCCATCCTCCAGGGCGATGGAGACCGGGCTCTGGCCACCGGACGGGATATGCTGGACGACGGCGTCCCGCCCCTGAAGCTCGTCAGTGAGGGCGTCATTCCCGCCCTGGACGAGGTCGGCCGGCAGTACGACAGCGGCGCCTTCTTTCTGCCCCAGCTCATCGCGTCGGCCGAGGCGGCGCAGAGGGTCTGCGATATGGCCATGGCCCTCGTGGCCGATTCAGGCGGCTCGACCCGCGGGAAGATCCTCCTCGCCACCGTGGAGGGCGACCTGCACGACCTGGGGAAGAACGTTGTGGGGACGGTGCTGAGAAGCCACGGATTCTCGGTGACGGACCTCGGCCGCGACGTTCCGACGGCGGCCGTGGTGGACGAGGCGCGGCGCGGCGGCTATCAGATCGTGGGCCTGTCGGCGCTCATGACGTCGACCATGGTGGCCATGGCGACCACCACGGCGGAGCTCCGCAGAACGCTGCCGGGCACGCTCGTCATCGTGGGCGGAGCGTCGGTGAACGACGAGTTCGCCCGCTCCATCGGGGCCGACGGGTACGCTCCCGACGCCGTCAGCTCCGTCCGCCTCGTGGACTCCCTTCTGGCGCGCGGGAGCAGAAACAATAACAAAGAGAGGGACTGACACCATGCTCATACGGGATCTTCTTCGCGCCAAACACCCGGTGGTCTCCTTCGAGATATTTCCCCCGAAACCTGAGACGCCCCTGGAGACCGTCTACCGCGCCATCGACGGGCTGAAGGGCCTTGCACCGGACTTCATCAGCGTCACCTACGGCGCGGCGGGCAGCAGCCGCGACCGGACCGTCGAGATCGCCTCGGCCGTCCACAACCGCTGGGGTTTCACCGCCCTCGCACATCTGACCTGCATGGGCTCCACGCCTCCGGAGGTGGAGAAGGTCCTCGAGGATCTGGAGCAGGAGGGCATAACCAACGTCCTCGCCCTCCGGGGGGACCCGCGCCCCGAGGGCATACCGGCGGACAGCCCCTTCCGGTACGCCTCGGACCTGATCCGTCACGTCCGGCGCGGACACTTCCGGGACTTCTCCCTGGGCGCGGCGGCCTACCCCGAGGGGCACCCCCAGAGCCCGACCATCGAGGAGGACATCCTCAATCTGAAGCGGAAACAGGACGAGGGGGCCGACTTCCTGATCACCCAGCTCTTCTTCGACAACGAGGCCTTCTTCCGCTTCATGGACAAGGTCCGGGGCGTTGGCGTGACGCTGCCCGTGCTCGCCGGCATCATGCCTGTGCTGAACGCCCGGCAGATCGGCCGGATCGTCTCCCTCTGCGGCGCGTCCATCCCGCCGAAGTTCGCCCGGATCATCTCCCGGTACGAAGAGACGCCCGACGCCCTCGCCGAGGCGGGGATCGCCTATGCCACGGAGCAGATCGTTGACCTCCTCTCCTGGGGCATCGACGGCATCCACCTCTACACCATGAACCGCCCGGACGTGGCGGCGCGGATCATGGGGAGCATCTCGACCCTCCGGTCCACCCTCGTCGCCGGACAGACCGCTCCGACGGAGGGCTAGCCGCCGACAAAAGGGAGGAGGGGCCGCCGCTGCGGCCCCTCCTCTTGCATGCGCGCTGTCCGTCACCCTCCGAGGTACGCCCGACGCACCTCCGGATCCTGGGCAAGTGCAACGCCCGGCCCCTCCTTCAGGAAGCGCCCCACCTCGAGGATGTACCCCCTGTCGCTGATCTCCAGGGCCTGCGTCGCGTTCTGTTCAACGAGCAGGATGGTCATGCCCTCGGACCGGATGCGCAGGATGGTCTCCATGAGGGTATCCACCACGATGGGGGCCAAGCCCAGGGAGGGTTCGTCCAGAAGCAGGATCCTCGGGTCGCTCATGAGAGCCCGCGAGATGGCGAGCATCTGCTGCTCCCCGCCCGAAAGGGTCCCCGCCCGCTGTTTCAGCCGCTGCTTCAGGATGGGGAAAAGCTGGAAGCACCGCTCCAGGTCCGCCTCCATCCGTTCGTCCCTCGCCCGGCGGTAACCGCCCATGATGAGGTTCTCCTGCACCGTCAGGGCCGAGAAGAGCCGCCGTCGTTCGGGAACGAGGGCCACGCCCCTGTTCACGATATCGTGAGGCTTCGCGGGAAGGGGTTCGCCGAATATCTCGACGGTGCCCGACGAGCGCTCCGCCACTCCGGTAAGGGACCACATGATCGTTGACTTCCCCGCGCCGTTGGACCCAACGATGGAGACCACCTCGCCCTGGTCCACGGAGAAGGTGACGCCCTGTATGGCGTGGATGGTGCCATAGTGCACGTGGAGGTCCTCAACCCTGAGCGCTTGCGTCATGGCTCTTTTTTCCTTTCCCGAGGTAGGCCGCTATCACATCCGGGTTCGACCGCACCTCGTCGGGCGTCCCGCAGGCGAGCAGCGCGCCGAAGTTCATCACCACGATGGGTTCGCAGATGTTCATCACCAGGTCCATGTGATGCTCGATGAGCAGAATCGTCACGTCGAACCGCTCCCGGATCTCCGCGATGAGCTCCGCCAGACGCTTCGTCTCCTCGGGGTTCATCCCCGCCGCCGGCTCGTCCAGAAGCAGGAGTTCGGGGCCCGTGGCCAGGGCCCGGACGATCTCCAGCTTCCGCTGGAGGCCGTAGGGCAGGGTGTTGGCCTGTTGGGAGGCGAAGGGCTCCAGCCCGAGGCTCGCCAGGAGCGAGCGGCCCCTGTCGGCCAGGTCCCGCTGCCTTCTTCGGGCACCGGGCGTCCGAAGGACCGAGCCGACGAAACTGTGCCGCTCCCGCTGGAGAAGGGGGGTCATGACGTTTTCGAGGCAGCTCTGCCGGTTGAAGAGGCGAATGTTCTGAAAGGTCCGGGCGATACCCTTCCGGACGATGGCGTCGGGGCGAAGCCCTCCGATGGGCTCTCCCATGAGGTGGATGGCCCCCGACGTCGGACGGTAGACCCCGGTGACGAGGTTGAACACCGTCGTCTTCCCCGCGCCGTTGGGCCCGATGATGCCCGTGATGGAGCCCTTCTCCACGGAGAAGCACAGGTCGTCCACGGCGCGGATGCCGCCAAAGTCCTTGGTCAGGCCGGTGACGGAGAAGAAGGTGTGCCCCGCGCTCATCGTTCCCGCCTCCCGTCATCCCGCCTCTTGCCGAAGAGGGACGTGATCTCGCGGTACCCCATGAGCCCCTGGGGCCGGTACACCATGATGAGCACCAGAAGCAGCCCGTAGGCCACCAATCTCCACATCTGAGCCACCCGAAGGGCCTCGGGCAGCGCGATGAAGGCGAAGGAGGCGATGAGGGGCCCCGAAATGCTCCCCATGCCTCCGGCGATCACCGCCGCCAGCAGCTGGGTGGACTGGGTCAGCGTGAACATAACCGGCTGGATGAAGGAAAGGTAGTGGGCCATGAGCCCGCCGGACAGGCCGCAGAACACGGCACTCACCATGAGGGAGAGGAGCCTTGTCCGGAAGAGGCGCACACCGGCCATTTCGGCGGCGATGGGGTCCTCGCGGATTGCGATGCAGGCCGCCCCCCATCGGGAGCGGAGGAAGTTGCTCACCAGAACCACGCTCACCGCCAGGCAGAAGAGGACCGTGAAGGGCGTGGTGAAGCTGTCGATCCCCGGCAAACCCCTGGCTCCGTTGGTGATGGTCAGGTTTTCGAGCAGGACGCGGAGGGCCTCGCCAAATCCGAGAATTGCGATGGCGAAGTAGTCGCTCCTAAGCTTCGCCCGCAGCGTGGGAATCCCGATCACCAGGCTCACGGCGCCGGCCATGGCGGACCCGGCGACGAGGGCCAGGGCAAAGGGGACGTAGTAGTAGTACGTGAGGACGGCCGACGTATAGGCCCCCACGGCGATGAAGGCCGCATGGCCCAGGGAGAAGAGCCCCGTGAACCCCGTGAAGACGGAGAGCCCCAGAACGGCGATCATGTTGATGCCGGCGAGGGTCGCCACAGAGAGGATGTAGTCCATGATCACACCTTCTCCTCTGTGTCCTGGCCCATCAGGCCGTTCGGCCGGAGGACGAGGAATGCGATGAGCAGCGAAAAACTGAAGACGTCCCGAAGCACGCTCGACACGTAGGAGGAGACGAAGGTCTCCACCACGCCGAGGATGAGCCCGCCCGCCAGGGCCCCCGGCAGGCTGCCGAGCCCCCCGATGACGGCGGCGATGTAGGCCTTGTTCGTCACCCACCCCATGGTCGGGTACACGAGGTACTTGATCCCGAGGAAGACGCCCGCCACACCGGCGAAGCCCCCGGCGAGGAGGAAGACGATGGCGATGAGGCGGTTCAGGTCCACGCCCATGAGGGAGCACATGGTCATGTCCGACACGCCGGCCCGGATGGCGATGCCCGTCCTCGTCGAGGAGATGAAGACGTGCAGCGCGAAGATGGACACGAGGGCGAAGAGGAACGCCCCCATGTCGAGAAGGCTCACGCTGCTGCCCCAGAGCGTCAGCACCTGGCGCCCGAAGAACTCGGGGAAGGCGTAGAACCGCGACCCGATGGTGGCGTACACGAGATTTTCGAGGAAGACGGAGCACCCCATGGCGCTGATCATGAGGTAGAGGGACGGAGCCTTTCTCCGGCGGAGGACGGAGTAGGCCAGCCGCTCGTTGAGCACGGCGATGATCCCGGCGCCCGCCACGCTGCCCGCCAGGACGAGGCCGAACCCGAGGCTCAGCTTCGTGGCCAGGGCGAGGCCGACGTAGGCCCCGAGCATGATGACGGCCCCGTGGGCAAAGTTGCTGAAGTTGAGCACGCTGAAGACGAGGGAGTATCCCACCGCCATGAGCGCGTAGATTCCTCCGATCGAGAGCCCCGTGATGAGCGTCTGCAAGAACACCGTCCACACACCTTCTTCTTCATGATGAGGGGAGGGGGCGAACCCCTCCCCCGCACAGCGTCGCCAATGGGAAGAACCGGACCGCTACTCCACCGACACGTACTTTTTCACGAACCGGAACGTCTTGCCCTCCACATCCACCTGCTGGATCACGGCCGGCTTGTCCAGGGGGGTGTGGTCCTCGGGGTTGATGGTGAGGGTGCCGCTGGTCACCTTGATGTCCTTCAGGTTCGCCAGGGCCTCGGCAACCTTGTCGCCGTCGGTGGTCCCCGCCTTCTTGACGGCCTCCACGATCATGAGGAGCGCGTCCTGGGCCATGACCGGGTTCGGGAGCACCGGGTCGGAGCCGTAGGCGGCCTTGTACTCCGCCACGAAGTCCTGAATGTCGGGGTCCGCCAGGTCCGTGAGGTTCACGAAGTAACCGCCGTTGATGGCGCTGCCGCCCAGATCGATGATGT
>ENA-UOOM01003218-UOOM01003218.1-fermentation-metagenome-genome-assembly--contig:-NODE-3218-length-12187-cov-14.163040_pt1 | contig 12187 bp, 12 predicted proteins | sample MGYA00245781_ERZ724031 | MGnify/ENA primary metagenome ERZ724031 (study PRJEB28704, sample SAMN03018317) | fermentation metagenome | biome: anthropogenic terrestrial biome; feature: soil... | reverse complement strand
GACGAAAGGCCATTGTTAGATGCAGGGAATCAAAGCGCTGTTCGCGCCAAGGGACATGAGCCAGGGCACGCCCTGGAAGAGAATACTGGAGTTTGCCGTGCCGATGCTCATCGGCAATTTTGTTCAGCAGATATACAACGCCACCGACGCCGCTGTGGTGGGCCACTATGTGGGCGACCGGGCGCTAAGCGCCGTGGGCAGCGCGGGGCCGTTCCTCAACTTTTTGCTGGCGCTTTTTGTGGGCATCGCCACGGGCGCGGGCATTCTGGTCAGCCAGCGCTTTGGCGCCAAGGACAGGAAGGCCCTTAGCGATACCATCGGCAACTGCCTCACGCTGACGGCGGCGGCCTCGGTCATCATCATGGCGGTGGGCCTGCTGCTGAGCGAGCCCGCGCTGCGGCTGCTGAACACGCCGCCCGAAATTCTGGAATGGGCGGCCAGCTACCTGCGCATCCTGTTCTTTGGCATCGCGGGCTTCCTGTATTACAACGTGTTTGCGGGCATCCTGCGGGGCTTGGGCGACTCGCTCAGCGCGCTGGCCTTTTTGATTTTCAGCGCGCTGCTCAACATTGCGCTGGATATCTGGTTTGTGGCGGGCTTTGGCTGGGGCGTGCAGGGCGTGGCTGCGGCCACTATTCTGGCGCAGTCCATCAGCGCGGTGCTGTGCTGGCTTAAGCTGCGCAGCATGCGCGAGGTGTTTGACCTCAACCGCCACACCCTAAAGCTCAAGCCCGGCGTGCCCTCGGCTATTCTTCGGCTGGGGCTGCCCAGCGGCATCACGCAGGCGGTGTTCTCGGTGGCCATGCTGTTTGTGCAGCGGCTGCAAAACAGCTTTGGGCCGGAGTTCATCGCCATCAACGTTATCCTCATGCGGGTGGACGGCTTTGCCATGATGCCCAACTTTTCCTTCGGTCAGGCGCTCACCACCTTTATTGGGCAGAATGTGGGTGCCCGCCGGTACGACCGGCTGCACAAGGGGGCCAAGCAGGGCACCTTGCTGGCGGTGGGTGTATCGGTGGCGCTCACGCTGGGTATATTGTTGTTTGGCCGCCAGCTGATGAACCTGTTTACCGACACCCAGGCGCTCATCGACCAGGGCATGCGCTTTATGCGCATCCTTGCCTTGGGCTATATCGCGATGGCGGTCATCCAATCGCTGTCGGGCGTGCAGCGCGGTGCCGGCGACACGGTGACGCCGATGTGGATTTCCATCTTCACCTCGGTGGTGCTGCGCGTGACCACAGCATACCTCATCGCCTGGCTGACCCGCAGCCCCGAGTGGCCCAACGGCCGGCCCGAGTCGGTCTACTGGTCGATGCTGATCACCTGGACCAGCGGTGCCATCATCAATATCCTGGCCTACCGATGGGGCCGCTGGCGCAGGAAGCTGCCCAAGGAGATGTTGGACGCCATTGGGCGGGAGCGAGCGGGAGAAGTGAGGAGTTAGGGGTGAGGAGTTAGGGGTTAGCGGTTAGGAGTTAGCGGTTAGGAGTTAGCGGTTAGGAGTTAGCGGTTAGGAGTTAGCGGTTATCGTGCTAGTTGCGTAACCCATAACGACACATGCAAAAAAGCAACCTAAGCAATCCATGATCCGCACCCTGATTGCCGAATCAAACCTGGCATTTACCCCTTTACAGACGCGCGTTTATAACTCCTAACCGATAACTGCTAACCGCTAACCCATAACCCGCAATCAGAAAGGATACGCATGCCAAGCACAGGCTATTTATACGAAACACATTTTCATACCGCGTGGTCCAGCGCCTGCGCCCGCAGCCGCGGGCCGGAGTACCTGGAGCGCTACAAGCGCATGGGCTACAGCGGCATCGTGGTGACCGATCACTTCTGGCGGGGCAACTGCGCGGTGGACCGCCATATGTCCTGGCCCAACTTTGTGGAGGCATTCTTCCGCGGCTACGAGGAGACCCGCGCCGCCGGCGAGCAGGTGGGCCTCAGCGTGTTCTTCGGCTGGGAGGAAACCTTTGACGGGGATGATTACCTGGTCTACGGCCTGGATAAGCAATGGCTGCTGCGCCACCCCGAGGTGCGCGGCTTCAGCCGCCGCGAGCAATGGGAGCAGACGCGCCTGGGCGGCGGCTGCGTGGTGCAGGCGCATCCCTTCCGCGACCGGGATTACATCTCCGGCATTCACTTGAACCCCATCTATACCGATGGCATCGAGGCCGCCAACGCCGGAAACACGTCGGAAAACGATACGCAGGCCATGCGCTGGGCGCGGAAGAACGGCCTGTATACCACCGCCGGGTCGGACATCCACAGCGCTGCCCAGTATGAGGACGCGGAGCTGATGGGCATCCGTTTCCCCCAGAAATTACACACCGTGCAGGATTTTGTTGAGGCCATCCGCAGCCGCAGCGAACACAGCCTGCAGGTGCTGGAAGGACGCTTTGACGCTCCCCTCACCAAGCCTCGCAAGGCCGTGTGGGAGCATGGTAAAACCACCCGGCGGGTAAGGGATACCTCGGAACTTTTTGGCTCAGCTTGATATTGCAGGCACCAAATACCCACCCTCCGGTCAAGCGTCAACTGGCCGGAGGGTGATTGTTATTGTTTCGTTGTTCCGCTAATTGAAGGACTGAAGTGCCTGTGCGGCCGCTCTGACAAAATGGTCCGCCGCGTCCACGTCGAAAGGGGAGACCTCTGCCTCATAGCCGCCGACCTGCATGGCCTGGGCGGTGGGCAGGTAGCCCACGTAACCGCCTGCGTAACCAACTACCGCCGATAAAAGGGGGGCCGCGATATGCTGCTTCAATGCGAGCCCCACTTCACAGAACAATTCGGTGGGCGTAGTAATCAGCATCAAGTGACCCAATTGAATCACCAACGAGGGCGCTTCGCAAATGCTGCCTTCGCCGGCCAATGCCAGCGTGTCCAGCAGGCTTTGGAGGTAGATTTTGCGGATGGCGGCTGTCCGCTTTTCGTCCGGGGTGCGAGCGGAATCGATTGTTTCCTGAACTTTTTCAATTTGCCGTAATAGGTCATCCGAGGAAGGTCTGTTTGGCTTGAGGGGCAGCCTTGCGGTGAAGGGCAACACGCGAAGCGGTGGGCTCTCCCATGGCGTCAGTCCTGATATCAGGCCGGAGGTTCTTTCGCTGAGAATGGCCGCCATGCGCTCCGCCGTTTCAAACGAGCGGAAGGCCATGGTCTCGCCCAGGGCGCTGGCATCACTGGAGTAGCCGATATTGATATCCCCTGCCGCACCATTGGTAAACAGGACAAGCGCCTGGGGGTAATGCGCGCCAAGCTGCTGATACAGGTAGCCGGGGTAATCCGCCGAGATAGCGAAGCTGTTGCCATCCAAAATGGTGCAGTGGCAGGCGTAGTTCAGCCAGAGGGCGCGTACCGCGTTTTCCTGGTCCCATATGCACAGCACCGTGAGCGCGGGGTCGGTAATGGTGGCACCGGCCCGGCGATTCTTGCCGACCTCGGGGACGTCTGTTTGCGCCGCGCCAAGCCGGGCTGGGAAGGGGGAGGTTACCGCCTCGACGGCTGCCTCCTCCATCTGATCACATGCCCAGGCATACCATGTGGCGTCAAAATCATCCGGTTGGGACTGCGTCCGCACAGTGTAGGGACCAGAGTGTGTATGGGTGGCCGCAATCAGCACATGTTGCACGCCGCAGCGGCGCGCGATACGATGCTGCAATGCCTGCGCCTGCGGCAGCTCGCACAGGTCCACGCTCATCAGCAGCAGGGTTGTCTCTTTATTTTTCAAGTAGAGCGTTTTGGCGTACAGCTCGTCGTGTACCCAGGTGGATGGCGTCTTATCCCACCGCGCGGCATAGCCGGCCAGGTGTGCCGGCGCCGCCGGGGTGATTGTCCGGCATGCGGTTCCTGCCCACATCATGTTGGTACCTCTCTATGCTTTACAGGAAGGCGATTTTGCCCTTATAGCGCTCCTGGAACTGCTTGTTCCACTCATCACCGCCGATGGCATTGCCACTGCGCCAAATGGGGGGATCAATCCCCTCTCGGGACAGCAGGTCGATGGTGGCGATTTCCAGCGCGTGCAGCGCAAACCCACTGGCAAACGACGAGATGGCTCCGGTGTTTTGTGTCACGCCTTCCAATGACATCAATGCGTCGCCCACGGGCACCTTGGTATCGATGTGATAATCCACCAGGTTGTGCAGGTTTTGCTTGGTGGGGTGGCGCGCCGGATGCTCCAGTGGGGTGTTTTCGGCGTGCTGGCGGGAGCTGACGCCGATGATGGTCGCCCCCAGACGCTTGCACTCCAGCGCCGCGTCAATCAAGGCGGCGTTGATGCCGTAGGCGTTGACCAGAATGACCAGGTCGCCCGCCTTCACCCCGTAGGTGCGCATCACGATGCTGCCATACCCGGGCAGGCGCTCTACCCGCATGGAGCGGTCGCCGCCATTGGTCAGCATGGTGCCGCCATCCAATATGGCATTCAGGCAGGCCAGCCCGCCAGCGCGGGAAAAAATCTCCATCGCCGCCACGCCCGAGTGGCCGCCCGGTCCGTAGATGTGCACAATCTCGTCGCGCTTGATGTGTTCGGCCATGACCCGCGCGGCGGCCAGAATGTGTTCTTGCTCCTCTTCAAAGATGGTTTCCAGATGCGCAGTCACCTTGTCCAGGTACTCGCGGATAAGGGGCATTGCCATGGGTGTATACCTCCGTTTTATCGCTATTTGGTGGGCTTTGTCAGCAAGGAGGCCGATGCCTCATCCAGGTAGAGGGTCCAATCCGGATGCTCGCGCAGCTTGGTCGCGGGCACAGCTGCGGTGATGTCCGGGCTTTCCAGCGTGGCGCGCACCGCGTCTGCTTTGACCGCGTGCGGCACGGAGGAAACGATGGTGCGACAGCGCATAATCTGAGCCACGCTCATGGTGATAGCCTCCTTGGGCACATCGTCAAAGGTGGCAAACCAGCCCTCACCCACCTGCTGGTTGCGGCAGCGCTCGTCCAGCGTGGCCACAAAATAGGCGTCCTGCCGCGCGAAGTCGGCCGGCGGGTCGTTGAAGGCAATGTGCGCATTCTCGCCAATGCCAATCACGCCTACATCCACAGGCGCTTCGCCAATCAGGCGGTTCAATTCCCGGATGTTGGCCTGCACATCGCCCTCGCCATCCACAAAATACGCCTTTTTCAGCGGCACCTTGGAGGTGAAACGCTCCTTGAGGTAGCCGCGGAAACTGGCCGGGTGGCTTTCAGGCAGGTTGACATATTCATCCAGATGGAACATGGTTACCTTTGACCAGTCCACATCTTCCTGAATCAACGCGGCGATGGTTTCGAATTGGGACATCCCGGTGGAGAGCGCCAGGCGGGCTTCTCCGCGCTGGGCGATAGCCTCACGCAGCTTGCCGGCAATATGCTTGGCCGCGGCCCTGCCCAGTTCTTGTGGTGTTTTGGAAATGACAACGTTCATTCGGGTACCTCCAATAATTTCGTTTTTCAGCCCTTGATGGCGCCGCTCATCACGCCGCTCACCAGCTGTTTTTGGAAAATCATGAACATGATGATGGGGGGCAGCATGGCGATGGTCACCACCGCGCCCAGCACACCAAACTGCCAACCGCCCTCCCCCTTGAGCAAGGTAACGCCGACGGAGATAGTCATAGCGCTCTCCCTTGTGACCAGCGTTTTGGACAGCATGTACTCGCCCCATACATTGTAAAAGGAGATGATGGCGATGATGGCCAGCCCGCCCTTGGCGGCAGGCAGCATGATGCGCAGCCAGGTTTGAAACACGCTGCAGCCATCGATGGTGGCGGCTTCCTCCAGCTCATCTGGCACCTCCATGTATACGCCGCGCATGATGAACAGGCAGAAGGGAACCACGGTGGATACAATAGGCAAAATAAGGCCGATGTTGGTGTTGATGAGCTTCAGGTTGTACTCCATGATGTAGATGGGGATCAGCAGCACCGCCAGGGGGAAGGTCATCATGAACAGAATAATAGCCAGCATCAGGCCTCGGCCCTTGAAGGGTAGCTTGGCAAAAGCGTAGCCGCCCAGCGAGCAGAAGACCAGCGTCAGCGCCACTGAGGTGAGCGTAATTACCAGGCTGTTCTTAAAATAGGTGCCGTATTTGGCCGACCGCTCCAGAATATACTGGTAGTTGTCCAGGTGGATGGAGCGAGGGAAGAACGTCATGTTGGCGGACAAAATTTGGTTTTCCAGCTTGACCGAGTTGAACAAGGCCAGCATAATCGGTGCCAGCATCACAAAGGATAACAGCAGCATGGCGGCATACAGCACAACCTGTCCGGGGCGCATGCTCAACTTGCGGTGCGCAAGTATATTTGTGTGGTTTGTCATCTGTTTGCCCTCCTACGACCGTTTGCTCAGCCGCATGTTCAGCAACGACAGGCCCAATATGATGACGCTGAGGATGAAGCCAAGCGCGGCGCCGTAGCCCATATCCAAATACGTAAAGGACTGACGGTAGATATACATGTACATCACTGTGGTGGCCGTGCCCGGCCCGCCCCAGGTGACCAGCGAGGGGACGATAAACACCTTCAGCGCCTGTAAGATGGCCCAGATGCCGGTGACGACAAAGGTCTCCCTAAGGTTGGGCAGAATGATATGGTACAGCGTCTTGAAACCGCGTGATCCATCCACGATGCCGGCTTCCAGCATGTCACCCGGCAGCGCCTGCAGCCCGTTGAGAAATAAAATGGCCTCAAAGCCGACCGAGCCCCAGACAGACACCACCACGATGCTGATCATGGCCCAGGGGTTGGTGGACAGCCACTCGTTGGTCAGGTGCCCCATGTTCAGGATGTCGGCCAGAAAATAGTTGACCAGGCCATAGTTCTTTTGCAGCATCCAGTTGAAAATAAAGCTGCTCAGCGATAGCGGCACAACGATGGGCAGGAAGAACGCGGTGCGGAAAAGCCCCGTGCGACCCTTTGCGTAGAACAGCATCAAGGCCAGCGCCAGGCCGCCAATCATCACAAATACGAAATACAACACCGAGAAGATGGCCGTTACCTGCATGCTGTCCAGAAAAGCTTTGTCTTGAAAGGCTTTGATGTAGTTTTCCAGGCCAATGAAGGTGGGGGAAGGATCAAAGGCGAAGTTGTAGCGCGTAAAGCTGATATACAGCGAGTACAGAAGTGGGTACACCATGAATACGGTGGACAGCAGGAAGGCGGGCGTTACAAAGAGCATCCCCCATCTGCCTTTGATGCGCTGCCGTCGGCTGAGTTGATATCCCTTTGTGGTCATGTGCGCCCCCTATGTGCGTGGTGTGTCGGGGGCGGCACACGATGGCCGCCCCCGATTGATGAATCAGAACAGAGATTTGTCTACGTTGTCGATGACGGCCTGCAGTTGCTGCATGCACTCATCCAGCGTGATGGCCTCGTCCAGGTAGGACTGAATGACCGGGCCAAGCTCGGTGCTGAAGCGCGCGGCGCCCTTGTACTTGGGCACGCCCACGGAGTTCTCCGCGATGCCGGCCAGGAATTTCCAATCCTTCAACTCGGCATCCTCAAAGTAGCGGCTGACAGCGGGCATCTTGCCGTATACGTTGACGGTGCCCACCTGGGAGTTTTCGCCCAGCAGACCCTTCTGGATGAAGTCAACAGCCAGCTTGGGGGATTTGGAGGCCTTGGGCACAATGGCGATGGTGGAGAAACCGTAGGAGCCATTTTCCACGCCGCCGGGGTATGCGCTCAGCGAGGCGGTGCCGGGGCCCAGGTTTACGTTGGCTTCAACGAACGCGCCGCCTGTCTCCAGCAGCATGGCGGTGATGCCGGCCTTGAAGCTGTTGCGGCCAGCCAGGTTGTCCGCGTAGGTTTCCTTGGAGAAGATGCCTTCCTTGGCACCCTTCTGCCATACTTCAAACATATGCCGCATGTTTTCGGAATCCAAGGTGAAGACACCATTCTCGTCAAAGATGGTGCCGTCCATGCCCTGCTTGGCGGCAATCAGGGTGGCGAAGATGGAAACGGTGCCCCATTGGATGACGGCGCCCTGACGGACGACCTTGCCGTTTTCTTCCTTGTGCAGCTTCTTAGCGTACTCATATACGTCGTCCCAGGTCTTAGGGATGAGGGCAGAGTCGGTCGCTTCGTCCCACAGGCCCACTTCCTTCATGGCGGCGTTGTTCACGCTCATGGCATAAGCCTCCACGATGATGGGCAGGCCGTACTGTCCTTCGTTGATGATGCCATCGCGGATGCCGACGCCCAGGAAGTCTTCCTTTTTGAAGCCATCAGCAGCGAAGAAGTTCAGGTCCTTGTCAAAGTCGTACAACAGATCGCGGGCAACGAACTGCACGGCGTTGTTGGCATCGCCAATCAACAGCACGTCCACATTGGTTTCCCCGCGTGCCCAGTCCACCGCGTAGGTGGGCAGGCTGCCATAGTCCGGCAATGTCTCAATGACGATTTCCACGCCGGGATGATCCTCCATGTACTTCTTGGCTGCCTCTTCAACGAAAATTTTGGTAATCTGCCAGGAAAGGCCCATCACCGTGATTTTCTGCGGCTCTTCCGCGACGGCCATGCCAAACGCGCCCGTCAACAGCGTGGCCATCAGTACCAGACACAGTAACCGTTTCATGTGTAGTCCTCCTTTTTGTTTATCACAACCCACGCTTCATACGCCGTGGGGTCTGTGCGCATCAGCTGCTCAGCAGCATGGTCTCAAAGGGGTCAGCGCTTTGGTTGTCCAGTTGGCGGGCATAGCGCCCGGGGGATATGCCAAACTCTTTTTTGAACGCGCGGATGGAATTGGCGTAATCGCTGAAACCGCACTCGTGACAAACGCTGGTTACGCTTCTGTCCTCGCGCAGCAGCCTGCGCGCGCGCAACAGGCGTTTGTACCGCAGGTACTGAATAGGCGACAGTCCGGTCTGTTGGCGGAACAAACGCACCAGGTGATACTTGCTCATATGGCCTACCTCGGCCAGCTTTTCAAGCGACAGGGGTTCGCTCAGATGGGCATCGATGTAGCGGATTAACATATCCACCACCGCGTGGCTGAGGCGCTGGGGGCTCTGGCCGGGAAGTATATTCTCCTCCTCCAGGCTGGCCCGGTTGAGGTAAATGAGCAGCTGTACCAACAGCATTTCTCGCAGCAGGGATGCGCCAAAGTGCTCCAGCTCATCCTGCTCCTGCAGCAGTCGCAAGGTTTCAGTGATTTCTCGGGACAACTCGGCGCCCGGGCGAAGCACATTGCCGGATGGCAGCATGGCACAACGGTCAAAGCACGCGCGCAGGTTGAGGCCGGTGTGGCTGTGGGCGGCAAACAGCTCGGGGCTGATATACACGCCGATGCGGTCATAGGGCTGCGGCTCGCCCTCCAGGCGCTGCGGGCTGTGCATCTCGTGAGGATTGATCAATAGGATTTCGCCCTTGTTAAGGGTGTAGGTACGGCCATCCACCAGGTAGGTCATGGCGTCTGATAACAGAAAAAACACTTCGTAAAAATCGTGAAAATGCAAAGGCACGGGGCTGAATGGCGTGCGGAAGTGGTGGCACTCATAGTCGCGCCGTACCATTTCGCGGGGAATCTGCCCACTGAACACCACATCCTTCATGCGAAGCGCCTTTCATGATGCTGGATTGCTATGGCCAGGATAACGAAAAAGAATATCAATCAGTTCAAAAGCGAGTATGGTTCTCAGGATGATAATCGACCATTTTGTATCAGTATAATACCACGGTTGACAATTACTTTGCAATTATTATCGAAAAGTATGCAAATATTGCGATTCCCGATCGATGAACAGTTGATGTGGTGAATGCATGAATGAAATGCTGATGGGTAGAATCACTTGTATACAAGAAATGATGGCCGCGCATCGCGCGGAGGAGGAGCACCCCATGATTGAAGTCTATTTGAGTTTCAATGGCAATGCCGCGGAAGCGGCCGAATACTACGCGAAGCAGTTGGATGGACAGGTTTCCTACATCCTTCGATTCAACGACCTGCCCGAGGTAGATAAGGCGGACATGCCTGCGGGCGCGGAAAACCTGGTGATGTACGCCAACGTGAAGACCAGGGTGGGCGACATCATGATGTCAGATATGATGCCGGGAACTTCGGTTACCCCCAACGAAGGCGTGTGGATTAACTTTTCCAGCAAGGATCAGGAAAGGCTGCGGGAAGCCTTTGACGCCATGGCCGGGGATGGCGAGGTTATCATGCCGCTGGAGAAGACGTTCTTCAGCCCGCTGTACGGGCAGTTGAAGGACAAGTTTGGGTTCTACTGGATGTTCATGAGCTACTGATACAGGTTTGCCAAGGCAACGACTAAGGCGCGGAAATCACTCCGCGCCTTTAGCATATAAGTTAGTTACCCTTGTCTGATTATTCTTCCTGCGAGATGAATCCAACGCCCACCACGCCGGGGCCGGTGTGGGTGCCGATGACCGCGCCCAGGTCGGTCTGGTAGATGGGGATGTCGCCCAGGTGCGGGCGGAAGTGTTCGATGGCCTGCTGCATGCGTTCCTTGGCGACGGAGTTACCAAAGCTGACGCCGTAGCGCAAATCAGGTTTGGCGGCCAGGAAGTGCTCCAGCAGCTCCTTGATGACGTTGCGCTCGCCGCGAATCTTGGCGATAGAGTGCACCTCGCCGTGCTTGACCTCCAGCAGCGGCTTGATGCCCAGCAGCCCGCCAATGAGGGCGGCGCTGCCCGAAAGGCGGCCGCCCATCTTCAGGTATTTGAGGGTATCCACCGCCGCGTACAGGCGCACGCGGGGGGCCAACTGGCGCAGCTCCTGCGCGATTTCGGCGGCGCTCATGCGCCCCTCGTCGCGCAGCTTGACGGCGCGCTGCAGCAGCAGCACGTGGCCAAAGGAGCCGCTCATGGAGTCCACCACGTGGATGCGCTCGGGGCTCACCAACTCGGCCGCCGTAACGGCGGATTGGTAGGTGGCGCTCAGCTTGGCGGCCAGGGTGACCACCACCAGGTCATCGCCCTGCGCAATCAGCGGGCGAAACAGGTCTTCAAACTCGCCCGGCGGCACCTGGGATGTGGTGGGCAGTGATTTGGCGTTTTTCAGCTTCACGTAGAAGCTTTCGCTGTCCAGGTCGATGCTGTCGCGAAAGCTTTCCTGCTCAAAGTGGATGGTCAGCGGCAGGGTGAGGATATCCAGGGCCTTCAATTCCTCGTGGGTCATGTCGCAGGTGCTGTCCGAGATGATTCTGATCATGTGTCGTTGGTCCTTTCTGATGAAAAAAATCGGGATACGCCCTCCAGGGCCTGCACCAGCACTTCGGCTTCGTCATGGCGCAGGCTGCCCAAGACATCGTCAATCATCTGCTCGTGGATGGCGCGGTGGCAGCGCTCGGCACCCAGGCCGCGCGGGGTGGGGGTGATGTGGATGCGGCGGCGGTCTTCAGGGTCGCGGCTGCGGCGCAGGTAGCCCTTTTGCTCCAATACGTTCACGGAAGCCGTTAGGCTGCCCGGCGTGATGTTCAGGCTGTCCGCCAGGCCCTTGGCGGTGTTGCGGCCCTGGGCTTGCAGCAAGCAGGCGGCCTCGATGACGTGCATCTCGGAGATAGACAGGTCGTTATAGCCCGTCTGGCGCAGCTTGCGCTCTTCATTGCGCAGCACGCTATGAAATATGTCCACCAGAAACCGGTTGAGCGCCTCGCGCGTGTCCGTTGACATCCCGACCCTCCCTCGATGGTTTGAACCTCAAATAGTTTGAAGTTCTAAGCGATTATATCGCATCATAACGGCTTGTCAAGGGGGAAATGCCTTAACGGCGAGAATTCTTGTGAAAAAAGCCGTGTAACGCAAAGCCGGAGCGGTTTCAGGGGTATATTCCCAGGGTAGGCTATGGTATACTGCAAACAGCGCCGGACACAACGGCAAAGCGCGTTGCACAACATGAAATAGATATAAGGAGCGTGTCAGCATGGCAACCAAGAAAACCACCACCGAAAAGAAGGAAACCGAGAAGAAGACCTCCGCCAAGACGACCGCTGCCAAAAAGGAACCTGCCAAGAAGACGACGGCCACCAAAGCCGCGGACAAGTCGGAAACCAAGAAGACCACGACCAAGTCCTCTGCCGCCAAGAAAGAGACGACCAAGAAGACCCCGGCCAAGAAGACGACCACCAAGGCCGCGGACAAGCCGGAAGAGAAGAAGACGACCAAGTCCTCTACCGCCAAGAAGGAGACGACCAAGAAGACCCCGGCCAAGAAGACGACCACCAAGGCCGCGGACAAGC
>ENA-UOOM01003216-UOOM01003216.1-fermentation-metagenome-genome-assembly--contig:-NODE-3216-length-12197-cov-4.789656_pt1 | contig 12197 bp, 9 predicted proteins | sample MGYA00245781_ERZ724031 | MGnify/ENA primary metagenome ERZ724031 (study PRJEB28704, sample SAMN03018317) | fermentation metagenome | biome: anthropogenic terrestrial biome; feature: soil; material... | reverse complement strand
TGTAAAATAGAAAATTACCAATAAATTCAATAAACAAGAACGGTTTACCAGTATAGCGGATAAACAAAGCCAAAGAACTTTTGAATGAGAATGATAATCCCGTAAGTGAGATCTCCTATCAAGTCGGATATACAGATTATAATTACTTTATCAAGATATTCAAAAAAGAAACAGGAACCACACCAGGGAAATATAGGAAATCTCTCCATGAATGATTGGTCAGCATCTGGCTGACTATGGGAGGGGTATGTATTCCTACAGGCTCATGGTTTTTATTGCATTTCCTCTAATCTTAACATCATACTAAACTTTATCTGCTCAAAAGGCTTTATTATACGTAGTGTACCGTTATCTCGTTCATTATTTCTTCCCATGATAAAGCAGTTGGAAGGTTCCAGCCCCAAAACATAATCACCGCTAGCCATGCTGCGCCATTGGGCTAGTACAGGTAAAGTATCGTTGCTCCAGGTAATCTCCGCAGTAATATTCAGATCAGGATTCTCCAACCTTATCACTGGTTTTGGCAACTTGTGAAAGTATACCCGCTCCTCTTCGCTGTCTATAGGAGGCTCAAATGTACATTCTTTACCCAAGCCTGCCTTAGCAAATGCTGTGCGCGGCATGGTCTCACGCCCTTCAGGTAAGATTAATCGAGCCTCATCACTCAACATTGGGTAACCAAAGTTCACATGGTATAAAAACATGAACTCTTCAGATTGGAGTGTAAGATTTTCTAAAATGTCCTCTATAATTATTTCGCTTCCCCAAATAGGAATACGTATGATACGCCCAAGCTGTAGACAATGACCGAATAAAGCACTTTCACGCATGATACCTCGTATCACGATAAAGTCCTTCTCTACATAAGCACTGGGATTCGCTGCCACCAATCCATGGTATCGTCCATGTTGAGGAAACCATTCGTCCTTGTCTCGACAAGGTGGTCCTACATTCCGCAGCCCGCATGTATAGAGCATTCCAGCAGGAAAGGTATGCAAAAACTCCTTTTCATAGGGAAGAATCCGTTCTGGTGAATCATACCCATTTTTACTGATAAAGCTAATGTTTACTCCTTTATACCGCAGTCGCCCGATATCAATTCCCTGGGCTGGTAGTACATCTAGTTCCAATCCTACTGCAGTGGACACCTCAAAAATATCAGTGCCTTTTCCTGAGCCATCCTGCAAAATTACATGACGTAACGAGTATAATTGAGAAGAGTGCCCTACCCATCTGTATAATTCTTGTTTTTTCATCTGCTTCAACTGACCGCCTCCTGTACCAATCCGATTAAATATCACTTCTATTGTATTAAGAGGAATCCTAAGAATGAGCGAGGTATTTAGAGATAATTAAAGATTATAGAAGAAGGAAGGTATACTTCCAAAGTTCTCACTAATATTTCTGAAGCCTCTTCCAGAGTCTTATACACTCCAACAGCAATCTCTGGTAAAATGGAACCAGCATCACTGCCGGAAGGCACCAGTTTACCAAATAAGCCAGGATCAATGCAGGCTGCTTCGAAAATATCTCGATTCCATGTCTTAGTTCTAATATCAGCTTCTACTTCACCGCGTGGGTCTGTGTACATCATAGTGGGCATAAGCACTTCACCTTTGCCGTTCAACAGCACGAAGCTCTCACCAAAACTTGTAACTCCAATCGCTGTTAATTCCGGAACCGCCGCGTTTGCTTCCATTAAAAGGTTCTTAGTTACATTCCATATATCCTCTGCATTAACTTTTATATCTAAACACTTAGGACATATCAAAAATCATTCTCAGTTGTCGCGACATGATAAGACTAAGAAGTAAACCTGGTACCATAGGGAACTGAATCACGATATAACCTACCTCATGTCACTGACATATCTGATATAACGAAATACAATGGATTTACATAATCTCCTTCAAGATACAATACCTGTGCATTGCATATTTGTATGAACAATTGCGAACCATCGTGCAAACTTGTATGGCTATTAATGGAGTGTTATATGGATGTCAGCTGATATGGATATTCTCTACCACTAGCCTTGCAACACTGTGCGGCGGAAGCGTGATGGTACATGATTTCTCGAATGGAAGGTTACATATACTCGTTGGCGATTCAAAGTCATTCCGCATATGTACATCCTCGTTATATACTATTTCGCTGTTACTCACGAACCACTCACCTTCTGGAGTAATAAATTCTATACTCTTATTATCATAGAGATGCTTGTTCACTATACTCACAGTAATCCTATTTCCGTCTTCGGAGATTGTAGCCACTAAATCAAGCATATCATCATAGTAACTACTTAACACAGGTATGATATATTGCCCTATGTGTTCGCGGAACAATTTCATAACATAAAATGTCGGTGTCTTATAAAAACGCTCACCATCAGTCTCGAACAGACTTTGTAGCAGGTTAGAAAGCTGTGTCTCCATAGCAAATTTTACTACATCCGAATTTCTATAGAAAACATGCAATGCCATAGCAGCAAAAATTGCGTCACGTAGTGTTTGTGGCTGGTTCTGTCCTGTTTCGAATTCAGCATCTGGATGCCAAATACCCCACTCATCAAAGCAGATATCCGTAGTCCAAGCTGAATTCGTGTGCTCATGTATAATTGATCTGTGTAGATCAATATCATATTGATATCTATCGAGCAAACTCAATAATGCATAATACTCCTCATCGGTATATTCAAGTGCACTTCCACAAAGCTCACCTCCTTGTTTTGCTCCTCCAAGATAGTGATGTATAGAAAGCGCATCAGGTCCACGGTCACGTTGCTGGCGTGTCACATGATCAAGCATTTTCCCTACCCAACCTGGTAACTTATGTCGCGTTGATAACCCAAGTCCTATAAAATACAAATTTTCGCGGTCATTTCTCAATACTGTCTGATAACTAAGATAATCCTTTGCATAACCGATAGGGTTGTTGTAGTCAATATGCCAAACATTTTCATCTGTATTACCGATACCCCAAAACTTAACATTATATGGTTCTTCATGTCCATTTTCTGCGCGCATTTGACCATATTTCGTATTAATGGAACCGTTGACATATTCATACCAATCAAGGAATTCTTCCTGAGTCCCTGTTGCAGTGTTTACAGTAATAATAGGCTCTGCACTTGTAAGTTCACAGAGCTTAAGAAATTCATCTGTACCAAAATCATGATTCCAAACTGGATTATAGACATCAGCCATCGGATGATAACGACATTGGCGATTCTTGCCAACACCGTTCTTCCAGTGATAGTGATCGGCACAACAACCACCTGGCCAACGCATCGCCCCGATACCTACTTCACGGCAACCTTCAATTACATCTAAACGTATACCATCTATATTTGTAATATGTGAGTTCTTACCAACCCATATACCATCATAAATTACCCTGCCAAAATATTCAAAGAAAACAGAATGGAGATACGGACTTAGCTTATATTTTTTATCAGGAACATTAACTAAACTATAGTGTTGAGTATGCATATATAAATCCCTCCTAATATCCTTAAAACTACTATATAGTATATAACTATAATGCCATAAACCTACATACAGTAAACTCGGATTCCTGGCTTTGTACAGTCATTCATTAGCTATAATGGTTGATACTACAGGTTAACAGGGTACTTTTAACCATAAGTTGTATGCTATTCAATGCATACTAAGTTCAGCCCGCCAAAATATTTAGCGGGCTGAATAACTTAACTTACTGCATAGAATACCAATCATTAGCTTCCTTCGTCAACACTTCGCCTCCAAACTTATACCAATCACTAACCATCTTATCAAAATATTCAATTGGCTGATCGCCTGTGATAATCGAAATAAATCCTTCATCCATCAGTGTTGCCAATTCCGAAGTGTACTCTGCAGCTGAAGGTAATACCGAGTTGGAGAATACTCGATTTACATATCCGTAGTTGATGTCCGTCAAATTCTCTTGAGCCCAATAAATTCCACCTCCATACCTTATGGTCTGAAGTTCAAGACTTGGACCTTCATTACTGGTAGTTATCGTGGGAAGACCTCCAATTGCTGTTTGCTGTGCTAAAGTTGAATTGTTTTCATCGATGAGTACGATTTCTTTTCCATCATATTCACCGTAAAACCAGTGAGTGCCCTCAATTCCAAGTGCATTAGTGAAAAACAAATCCTTATCTGTATAAAGTGTATTATATACTTGTAGGAGGCGAGCAAATCTGTCGGTATCGTCTACTAAAGACTTTGAAAAAACAGTACCTAACTGACGTATGTCAGCTTGGCTTGTGCCTCTCTCACCATTAGGTCCAATAGGTGGCACACCTATTTTGAATGAGCCATCTGGATTTTGTGCAATAAAGTCTAGTGTTCCCCCAGCATTAAAATTCGCTGTACCAAGATCCGGGTGCCAATGATACCAATTTGCGTATCCTGTGTAGCCTATTCTGCCAGTGTTAAACTTTGTTGATACTGCCCAATATCCGCCTTCATTTTCACTATTTATGAACTCGGGATCTAATACACCATCAGCGTACCATTTGGCAAGCTGAGCTGTAGCTTGCTTTGCACCCTCAAGTGTATCACCGTATGATAGAGTGCCATCTGAATTTTCTATCCACATTTTTCTCATTGTTCCGAATGCACCATAGATGGAATTGAATGCACCACTTGAAAGGCCGTATGTATCATCCTTTCCATTTCCATCTGGGTCATCCTGAGTAATTGCATAGAAGGCCTCCTCTGCTTCATTGAGAGTCTCTGGAATTTTGTTTATGCCTAGTTCAGTGAGCCAATCGTCACGCCAAACAACAACATCCGCAAAGGCATTATTTATCCTGAATCCTGGCATTGTATACATTCTTTCACCATCAAATTTTGTTACTGCCCAACCATCAAGACCATATTCTTCACTGGTAGTATCAATCAGTACGGAATAATCTGGAGCACTCTCTCGGAAAAACTGTTCATCCCAACTACCTATAATATCTTCTTTGTACATTGCATACTGATCTACAGTACCCAAGACGTCAGGCATTGTACCACCTGCTATGAGCATATTAACCTTCGTCTGTCGCTCTGTGTTCTCAACATAAATTAGCTCAAACTCTACATCACCTAGGAAATCTTCCATATATGCGATAACCGTGGGCTTCTCGCTTTCGTACGGACCGTAGTTGCCAACACACAACGTATAATGATATTTTTCATTTTCAATTGTTTCTGTCGGAGTCGGAGTTTTTACTGGAGCTGAAGTTGGTGTGGATGTTACAGATGTTTCCTTGTTATTTTTATCTGTCGAGCATCCGCTGAGTACACTTAGAAATAATGCTACAGTGAAGATCCAAATCATTGTTTTTTTCATAATGTTATCTACCTCCATTTTATATTTATCAAACATACGTGTCGACCCGCATGTCTGAAAATCAACCTTTCAGAGAGCCTATAAGTATTCCTTTTACAAAATACTTCTGTATAAACGGATATACACACAAAATCGGAATAGTACATATATAGATAGATGCATTTTTTATTGCTGTAGGATAGATACTACCAAAATCTTCGGCTTTTATCTGATTTAACATCTGTGACGATCCTTCCATTACGATACGACGAAGCACGACCTGCAATGGCATCTTGTTTGCATCATTTATGTAGATTATCGCGTCAAACCAAGCGTTCCAATGTCCTACTAATGTCCACAATGATACAGTGGCTAGAATCGGTACCGATAAAGGTATTATTATGCGAAAGCAAGTTGTAAACTCATTTGAACCATCTATCCATGCACTCTCACGTAACTCTTTTGGTAGAGTCATAATGTAATTTCTCATGATAATTAGATTATAGATACTCACCAATCCAGGCAAAATCAGTGACATACGGCTATCTATTAGACCTAAACTTTTAACATTAAGATAACTAGGAATTAGACCACCTGAGAAAAACATTGGTATAAGAACTATAACTGTCCAGAATTTGCGATTTGGAAGATCGTGCTGTGCTAAAGCATATGCAGAAGTTGTTGTAAATAGCATTGTTGCGCAGGTGCCAAAAACTGTGCGAATGATAGTCTCACGATAACCATTCCATATTTCTGGATATGATAGTACATTTTTATAGTTTTCTAATGTAAACTTTTTCGGCAACAAAGAAAGCCCTGTAAGATTTCCAGCTGATGGGTCATTTAGTGAAACCATCAGAACATTCCAAAAAGGATACAATATAGATAAACAAAAAGTAAACATCATCACTATATTACACAAATCAAATATCCGTGACCCTATATTGTTTTTGTTAACCATTCTTCTCCCCCTTACCACAATCCATATTCACTAAAGCGCCTTGCGAATGCATTAGTAGCAAGTACAAAAGCAAACCCAACAACATTTTTAAATAAGCCAACTGCTGTTGAAAACGAATAATCCATCTCAACAAGACCTCGTCTATACACATATGTATCGATTATATCAGCCACACTCATTACTGCTTCATTGTATAGATTAAATATCTGATCAAAACCAGCATTCAGTATTCCACCCATTCCAAGGATAAACATTATAGTTACAGTCGGCATTATCGATGGGATTGTTATATAAATGACATTTTGAAAGCGTGTTGCACCATCTATCTCTGCTGCTTCATACAATTCCTGTGATACGCCAGATATTGCTGCAAGATATATTATACTGTTCCATCCAACACTCTGCCATATTCCTGTAATTATTAGTGTCGGGACAAACCAATTTTTATTACCAAGAAAATAAATTGGGGTTAAACCCATTGAAGACATAATACTACCTATAGGGCCATTTGTTGGAGACAAGAATGAAATAAATATACCGCCAAGAATTACCCATGACAAAAAGTGTGGCAGATAGCTTATTGTCTGAACAACTTTTTTATAACGTGCTGAATGTAACTCATTTAATAACAATGCAAACAAAATTGGCATGGGAAAACCAAAAATTATTCTGAGTAAACTTATCTTAATTGTATTAAAAAATACACGTATAAACGATGGGGTACGCATAAGTTTAGTAAAATTACTTAACCCAACCCACTCACTATCCCATACCCCATAAGTCAACTTGAAATCTTTAAATGCTATCACTATCCCAAACATTGGTTTATAATGAAATATTATCAGATACAAAAGCAATGGTATAAATAACAAAAACAAATCCCAATGTATTAAATACTGTTGTAGTTGAAATCTTAAGCTATCATTTTGTTTATTCATTCTTACTCATGTATCCTTTCTGAATTGCAGTACTTATATATAAAATAATATAATGCATCAGCGTAATTATTTAAATTATAAATTTTCAACATTCAGATTAATATTTCGCTTACCACCATATATTTGAGATATATCTAGATTATTTAATATAAAGTAGAAGTTTTTATAGATTATCGATATTTAATAATTCGTAGGATTTCAACTCACTTATCTTTTCACGCCCAATGTCATTTAGTTAAGCAGATTTTAGTATAAATCGTATTGTCCAAAAACAATGGTAGGATACTAGTAATCCAAACATATAATTCCCATGGATTAACTATCAAAAACGAAGCATAAACAGTATACAGGCACAGCTAATAAACAAATTACATCTACCCAAAAGTGGACATAATGTTATACTATCCATCTGTATATGCACAGATGGGAAGTTGACTTTAGCTTAAATATATATTATTATAAAATCAAGATTTAATATATGATTATTCCAAAAAATACAGCAGTTTGTTCTGTAACTCATTCTAATCAATTAGACCTCCATACAACAGATGATATTACATAATTCTATAATCTTTGTGTCTTCGATTGTGTGAACTAACGATAATTTCATTATGCAACCCCAAGCTTACATAGCCAAAGGAGATGTTAGAAATTAAGTATTATTCTTCTAAGCATTCAGTATTACTCACATATTTCATAGCTTACTCACTTATGATAATTCTCACTGTAACTGTAATTGGTGGTGTTTCGATATCAATCAGCCGTAGTAATTTTATCATCGCGTTACAAGAAATGAATGATACTTTTCTAAGATATGAATCTGAAGTTATTAATCAAGAGGTTTTTGTGAAGGTAAAAGAGCTTTATCTTGAGATTGCATTGTACAATCCCAGAAATAACCAACTGTTTGATTTCATTTTAAATTCGATAAATGATGGCCATCTGTTGCCTTACCGTGCGTCAAAGTTTCTTCGAACATATCTGCTTGAAAACGATGTGCTTTCGGATATTTATCTTTATACCTCTCAAGATAATATTTTGATTTCTGCATTAAATGGTGTCCGGTACCTTGACATTGTAGCAAATGATAATCTTATTGAAAAATCATGGATAAATGAAATAATCCTCACTGGCTTGAGAGGCTGGACCACATTCTATGACTCATCTGGTGTTTTGCAGATATTCTATGTCAATACTCCTAAGTTGTCACCATTGCCTACTGACAGCCTTGTCTTGTTTCACCTGAATAACAATAAAATTTCTTCAGTTCTTAGTCGAATGAATCGTCGAGGTTTTGATACAACATATCTTGTTGACAGTAATGGTCACATTGCAGCCTCTACAAGTAAGGTTACACCTTATTCTGAGCATTACGATTATATTGTGAATACGACTACTACAGACACAAATGTTTTTAATCTTGATGAAAATAAGATTGTAAGCTATTGTACTATTCTATCAGAAAGCAATTGGAAACTAGTATACGTATGTGATACAAGCACATTTTTAACTGATGCTAATGCCCTTACTGTCCCTCTCATGATTGTCACTATATTCACTCTACTTTTAGGGGTAATATTGACATTATGTCTAAGTTATTATATGCATAGACCTCTTAAAAAGCTTGTTTTAAAATTTGCAAAATCTGACACTAGTGATGTGAATGAGTACATAATACTTGATGATACACTTAACAATCTCACAAAACGTTTAGAAACCTTGGATGATAGACTATGCGAAAATATGCCAGGTATAAAAAACAATTTCATAATAGAGTTGCTCAGTGGACGAATTTCTTCATTAGAAGAAGTAAAAAATTACATACAATTGCTAAAACTAAATTTGTATGAAAAACATTATGCTTGTGCGCTTATAGAGATTGACAAAAACGTAGCAGGAGAGAGCATGCAACTTTCATATCAGCAAGCAATTCGATATGCAATTCGTGATGAAATAGATCGTTGTTCGAATAATACACTATCAGTTTATTGCGCTTCTAGCGGGAATGATATGCTTGTAGTATTACTATCATCTCCATTAGACGACAATCTCCTGTTATCCGAACTTACAAATAAAATTGATCAATATGCTCGTTTTGTTTTAGATACGAAAATCTTTGTGCTTTACAGTGACTGGGTCGATGATATTTTTTCGATTTCAGAACAATATCGTACAATATATGAAATGCGGTCTTTTCGTTTCTTTTGCCCTGAAGGTGCATTTAACACATCAACTTTGTTGCTTGATCGTAAATTTATGTCCGTGCCACAAAATTTTTGGTCAGAGCTTGAAAGCATTTGTGTATCCAAGAATATGGACAAGCTTAAAGAGCTACACACACAGCTAGAGTTATATGTGATAGAACAATCTCTGGATGGATGTATATTGATATTGCACAATTATATTGCATGGGCATGTGCGTTCTTCTCAAACATAAATGCTTCAAGCATAGATATCCTTTCAAATCATCTAGCAAGCCCACATACATCGTTTTGGAATATATGGGAACTATTAGATGTTGTATATTCGCAAGCTCTTATTCTTATCTCATCTGAAATAGATGAACATCAACTGGAAGATCAGAGTACCCATCAGATTAAAGCATTGTGTCGCTATATCGATGAAAATCTTTCTCAGAATCTATCTTTAGAAACGCTTTCTTCAATAATATATTTAAGTCCGAAGTACATAAGCAGGCTTTTTAAAAATGTTATGCATGAGAATCTTACATCATACATTAACAGAAAACGTATGGCATATGCAGAAGATCTACTAACAACTACAAATCTTAGCATCAAAGATATTGCAAAATTAGTAGGATTTAATAGTAGTGCCTATTTTATTCAATGTTTCCGAAACTTTTACGGATACACTCCTGAGTCATATCGTGCGCAGCATACGAGATGATTTTCTTTTCATTCCCTAGCAAGAACAGTAAATCAACATAATGTTGTGAAGCTCACTGTTGTTTACAGACTAACTATTCTGCTTATTTCTATATCGTACCGATTTCCATAGTGCAGATTGAATCTGGATTTAATTTTAAGTTCCTGGATAGTACAACTCATACTCCGCTTAATACTCAGTAGAAAACAAGCATTTTTACCGTCGTTAAAAAAATTAATTTCGACAACCCATAATGAAAATCTTCGGGGATATGAAGATATTTAAGCACCTTCCTTATTGAGCCATTGAGTGGCTTAGCATATGTTCTCTCCCAAGGCTTGTCAGGATAACGCACAAGCCGAAAACGTACAGCGTAAAAGATGTCATAGATGATATGCTAGGTAGGGCGCTTCATCTTCCTTTTGTAGGTCCTAAGATTATGTCGTTGTCCTCTTGGAGCCCACGCCTGACTACATACTCAGCCAGTGACAGCACAAGCATGCAAAGCATCATCAGATAGGAAAATGCCTCTATGCGCTTAGGAGACTCCAAATAGATTGAGTTAACAAATTGAGGAGATTTAAGTTGCTGAAACTTTTTTTCAACAGTATCCTGTGTTTTGTACTCACACATATAGCTTCTCCATGGAGAGCAGTGTCATTGGACCAAAGAACAAAACAGGAAGCTCGATCAATTTCGTAGGTAATTTTCTTCTCACTAACAATAGATATAACATCAACGAAGTATTTGTATCCCAACGCAGAAGATTCATCCTCCGTTTTTGATGGTCGCCCTCTACCGCGCCACACTTCCCTGCGAACCGAATAGGTTATATCATGGTATTTCACCTTCTTCAGTGTTTTTTCTTTGAGTTTGGCAATTTCAATATTGGCATCTTCCTCGCATGCGAAGTCCCGTTTGGACAGTGTCTTGATAATGCCGGAAATGCTCTCACCTTCTTTGGTTGCAGCTTTCCGGATTGTTTGCTCTTTGGTAGGTCGAAGGGACTCAAAGTAGCAAACAGCGAGACTCAAATTATGGCCAGAGTATACACAGGTTTTTCTCCATAATACGGTACTTGGAGCCTTTTTCCTTTGAGTTATTAATGGTTATCGTTTGTAGTGCCTCGAACTGGTCAAGAGCTTCCTCTATAGAACTTTTAGCAACGAGGACGTTATCAGGCATTCTAGTAATCAACTTTATCTTCTTGCCTGCCGCTATTGTTTAGTTGTCTTCAGAGAACAAGGCGCTGTCTGCAATGTAATAAAATTTGTCCTTTTTGACATTCAGATTCTTCAAAGTAGAATCAAGTTCATTCAGGGTGTCTTTGTTGTACATCTTATCATCCTTATTCCCTGAAAGCACATGCGCATCAACTACAAGGCCATTAGCACAACCAATGCTGGATTTTATCCGCTTTTTGTCGCCCCGGTTGTCCTTACTGTGGCCAAAATCCATTTGTACTACGCCAAGAGTGCCTTCATCGGCCTCATATTGCCCCCACATGACCTTTGAAGCTGTATCAAAATTAATATTTTTAATTTCGATACCGTATTGGGTAACCGCCCTTGTTGATATTTGCGTAAACAGCTTGCGACAGCCTGCTTCATAAAAGAGATCCAGAAACCCGCCAAAGCGGTCATCATTGAGCTGTTCCAGTTGTACCGGATAGTGACACAGTCCCTCCAGGTCGGTATACTCATAGTACTCAAGTATACGATAGAGCGGTCTGTGATCATGGCACATATTTACCATCATGATCATAGCATCCACATCATAAGGTATGTCTGTTGTCCACCCATTTACCGATTCAAGTGCCTGATTGATTGTTTCTGGTAGGCTCAGTGCTTCACATAACCCGACTATAAAACCTTCTTTGCCAACTGTGTAGGTATCAACTAAGATTGGATCTACTATAAGACACCTCCTAAAAATTATTTAAGGAAGTATTCGTCATAAACTACAAAAATCCTTTTGGGATTTATTTACATATAAAATACATTTTTGGTAGCAATAGTTAGGCGGAGTATGTGCTGTAAAATCTCATAAAATACTTTTTGTATTAGCAAAATGCCAGCAAACTG
>ENA-UOOM01003215-UOOM01003215.1-fermentation-metagenome-genome-assembly--contig:-NODE-3215-length-12199-cov-4.693017_pt1 | contig 12199 bp, 13 predicted proteins | sample MGYA00245781_ERZ724031 | MGnify/ENA primary metagenome ERZ724031 (study PRJEB28704, sample SAMN03018317) | fermentation metagenome | biome: anthropogenic terrestrial biome; feature: soil; material... | reverse complement strand
CCTTCAATGGTGGTTTCAAGCAACGGACTTCGAATAGCCTGTCTGGCTCATATGGGCATTGGAAAGGGCAGCGGAGACAATAGAGCCACAGATGCAGCCAAACAGGCTATTCGAAGTCCGTTGCTTGAAACCACCATTGAAGGTGCCAGAGGTGTTCTTCTGAATATTACAGGAGGACCGAATCTGGGGCTGTTTGAAGTCAATGAAGCAGCAGAGCTTATTGCAGAAGCAGCCGACCCTGAAGCCAATATCATATTCGGCGCAGTAATAGATGAAGTTTTGCAGGACGAAATACGTATCATTGTTATTGCCACTGGTTTTCAGCATCAAAAGGAAAAACAGGAGCGCAAACAGGTAAGCAAGGTGATGGAATCAGTTAAAACTGCTGCTCAACGGGATGGCTCCGATGATTTGGACATTCCTACCTTCCTCAGACGTAACCGCTTAAAATAAGGTTTGAAATATCAATTTGCAATCTTCTGAATAACGACAATAAAGCACTTTTATTGTCGTTATTTTATGGTCTTTTCGAGCACCGTTCTACAGGATTTTCATTTTGAATATGCTAATATGAATACAATCGTTGAAGCAAAGGACAACAAAGGCAGGGGTAGGGGTGGAGTACCGTTTTTTGGATGTCATCTGGCTTGATAATCTGCTTGTCAATTTTGTGGTATTGCGGCTCACATGGAAGATATCCGGAAACAATGCCCCTGTGTGGCGCTTGTGGTGCTCTGCATGTATCGGAGCATGTTATGCCATACTGCTCATTCTGCCCGGCTTTTCCATCCTGTCTGCTGTTTTACTTAAGATAATGCTGTCTTTGACCATGCTGCTTGTTGGATTTCGAATACGTTCTTTTTCAGAAGGTTTGAAATTACTGGCTTGTTTTTACGGTGTAACCTTTTTGATGGGAGGGGCTGCTTTTGGACTTTATTATTTTTTTAATGCAGACATTGAAGTATCCAAGGGCATTTTTATCATTAAGGACTTTCCGATTAAAATCATTATTTACTCACTGGTATTCGGTATCATGCTGTACCGATGGCTGTGGTCTCTTTTACAGCTCAGGATAAACCATCGACAGCTGGTTTATAAAGTGGAAGTAAACTTTGGAGAGGACAGTGTGATTCTGGATGCATATCTGGATACAGGAAACGAACTGGCAGATCCTGTTACAGGGCGTCCGGTAATGGTGGTGGAGTTTGAATCCATTAAAAACATACTTCCTGTTGAAATACAAATGATATATCTTGAGGGCAAGGAACAGCAACTGGACTATGTGACAAATATTCTAAGCGAATCCACATGGGTCAGTCGTTTCTTTATAGTGCCCTACCGCACTATAAATACTTCCGATGATTATCTTCTGGCTTTTAGACCGGATCGAATCAGGATTCTTGCAGAAGAAAGCTGGGCGGAAACCAGACAAACCCTGGTTGGGATCAGCAGTCACAAGTTATCCGCTGATGACAGCTACCAGGCTTTAATACAAGCTCAAATTGTCCCATAGTCAGAAGGCAGAAATCAGAAATCAGAAATCAGAAATCAGAAGTCAGAAGGCAGAGGTCAGAGGTCAGAAGTCAGAAGTCTGAGGTCGGAAGTCAGAAGTCAGAAGTCTGAAATTAGAAGTCAGAAGTCTGAGGTCAGGAGTTAGATGGAGGTAAGTTGCATGACTTTGTATCATATGTTGATGATGTACTGCCGCGTTTTATGGGTAAAAATCATCAGCCGACTTAAAATAGCAAAAGCAAGGCTGATCTATTACATAAGCGGTAATGAAGCCCTTCCTCCGCCTTTATCCAATGAGGAAGAGCTGGATTTGATCTTCAGACTGGATCAGGGAGATATCTCTGTTAAGAGCACCTTAATTGAACGAAATCTGCGTTTGGTTGTCTACATAGCCAGAAAATTTGAAAACACAGGGGTAGGAGTGGAGGACTTAATATCCATAGGCACCATAGGATTGATTAAAGCGGTAAACACCTTCGATCCGTCCAAAAAAATCAAGCTGGCAACCTATGCCTCTCGGTGCATAGAGAACGAAATTCTTATGTATCTGCGAAGAAATGGCAAAGTTAAATCTGAGATTTCCTTTGATGAGCCCCTGAACATAGATTGGGACGGCAACGAATTATTGCTCTCTGATATTTTGGGTACGGAAAACGATCTGGTTACAAAATATATTGAAGATGAAGTGGATAAAGAGCTGCTGAATTTGGCCATGAACCATCTGACACAGCGGGAAAGATGCATAATAGAGCTGAGATTTGGTCTTAAAGACAGCTCGGAGAAGACCCAAAAAGAGGTGGCTGATCTGCTGGGAATCTCTCAATCCTATATTTCCCGTTTGGAAAAACGCATTATCAAACGTTTAAAAAAGGAAATCAGTCGGATGCTCTAAACGAATAAATTACTCCATCCAAGGCAATACTTTCTTAATAGAAGGACAGCCTGTTTTTTACAGGATTAGGGATGGAGGAAAATGCATGCTCACGAATAAAGTCGAAATTTGCGGTGTAAACACATCACAGCTTCCAGTTCTCACCAATGAAGAGATGATGGAACTGTTTTCGCGAATGCATGCTGGAGATGAAAGTGCAAGACAGGAATTCATACAGGGGAACCTGAGGCTGGTGCTCAGTGTTATACAGCGGTTCAACAACAGAGGTGAATCAGTAGATGATTTGTTTCAGGTTGGATGCATAGGATTGATTAAAGCCATAGACAATTTTGATACATCCCATAATGTCCGATTCTCAACCTATGCCGTACCCATGATCATTGGAGAAATCAGAAGATATCTTCGAGACAACAATTCAATTCGGGTCAGCCGCTCCCTGCGTGACATTGCTTATAAGGCATTGCAGGTTCGGGATCAGCTGATCTTTAAAAATTCAAAGGAACCAACCGTAACTGAAATAGCCCAAGCACTGGATATGCCCCGTGAAGATGTGGTATTTGCGTTGGATGCCATACAGGATCCGATTTCCTTGTTTGAACCCATCTATCATGATGGGGGAGATGCCATATTTGTAATGGATCAAATTCAGGATGATAAGAATAAGGATGATACTTGGCTGGAAGGAATTGCATTGAAAGAAGCAATGAAGAAGTTGAATGACAGAGAAAAATTGATCCTGACCTTAAGGTTCTTTGATGGGCGGACACAAATGGAAGTAGCGGAAGAAATCGGCATATCACAGGCACAGGTATCAAGACTGGAAAAAACAGCTTTAAATCATATGCGCAAATATATTTGAAACATTCCTCGTCATCTTTTCCTCATATGCTTAATAGGATAGAAGGAGAAGACTGTAGTGGAATGAGGTGGAAAAAGTGCCAAAATCATCGGATTTCAGGACGAAGGAAGTCATCAATATCCGAGATGGCAGACGCCTGGGCAGCATAATTGACATGGAGTTCAATCTAAATGAAGGCAGAATTACAGCTATTGTGGTTCCCGGTGCAAGCCGTTTCCTGGGTTTACTAAGAGAAGAGGATGATGTGGTAATTCCTTGGGAAAAGATTAAGAAAATCGGTGATGATGTGATTTTAGTTGATGTAGAAACCCGCAGCATAGGATCATGAATGGTGGAAAAGAATGGACGAAAATGCAAAATCATAATATAATGGGTACAAGAGCAGTTCTGGAAGGAGGAGCTCGGGGAAATGAAGTGCCCATTTTGTTTTACTTTGGACAGCAAAGTGGTGGATTCCCGACCAACAGAAGAAGGATCTGTTACTAGGAGAAGAAGGGAATGCATTAGCTGCGGGAAACGCTTTACTACATATGAAAAAATTGAAAATCTACCTATCCTGGTAGTGAAAAAGGACGGCAGACGGGAAGCTTTCGACAGTAATAAAATAATGTCAGGACTATTGCGGGCATGTGAGAAACGCCCCTTGTCCGTCCGCAAATTGGAGACCGCAGTAGAAGATATTGAAAGACAGGTATATAACTCCCTGGAACGGGAAATTACCAGTCAGGCGATTGGTGAAATGGTAATGGAGAAGCTGCGTGAACTGGATGAAATAGCTTATGTTCGTTTTGCTTCCGTATACAGGCAGTTCAAGGATATCAATACCTTTATGGATGAATTGAACATGCTGTTAAAGGATAAATAAGATCTTAATAAATAGCACAAAAAGCTGACTCGGATGTTTATATCTGATGCCGGCCTTTTTCAATTTTTGGCAATTGCCTGGTGAAGCATACAAGTGGAATTGACAGGGTAAGATAATTTTGCATTCAAATTGAAACAAAAGAGGTGACAGAATTATGCCCATAGGATTAACTTTCCTTGTAGTGGCAGCTATATTGGTTTTATTTGGTGTGGGACATCAAGTTCTGGACAGGATGCGGCTGAATGACAAGACAGCATTGCTTTTTATGGCCGGTATATTTATTGGTGGTTTGCTGCCGGATATCAATCTGGGAACCCGCTTCTCCATTAATATGGGGGGAGCTGTCCTGCCGTTTATACTGGCAGTCTATTTATTTGTTAAAGCAGATACGGCAAAGGAAAAAATTAGAGCCGTCCTGGCTTCATTGGTGGCAGGGTTTGCTATTTTTCTGGCAGGAAGACTGCTGCCTCATGATCCTGAGACCATGTGGTTTGATCCCAATTATACGTACGGCATCATTGCAGGAATAACAGCATACTTATTTGGCCGTTCCCGAAGGGCTTCCTTCATTGCTGGTATTATGGGTGTTCTCCTAGCGGATCTGGCTCAGGGAATTGAGAACATAATTCGAGGGATCCCCGCTCCCCTGCGTTTGGGCTCCGGAGGTGCACTGGATGCAGTTGTTATTTCAGGACTGCTTGCAGTATTGCTGGCAGAAGTCATAGGCGAGCTTCGGGAAAGACTTCAAGGCGGTACGGACAAAAAACATATGCGATTCGACCACGGTGAATTTGTTACCGAGTTCAGCAATGAAATAGGAACTGAAGAACAGCAAGAGGCAGATAAACATGAAGAAAATAATAACCCGGATATGAAAGACCATGACGGGGAGGAGGATAAACCATGAAAAAAGTATTAAGCGGCTGTCTCATGATGGTTTTGATAACACTGGCATTAATTCCCGATACAGCTTTGGCTGATGATTGGTTTGAACCTGATCCCGGCTATTATACATTGATGGATGACAGTAAAAAAGAACTTACCGTTATGGCAAGGGAGATCTCGGTGGATGACGAATACATCAGCGGGGACAACAAGCATTACATTGTTACAAAAGTAGATAGGAAAAAACGGGAAGCCCATACAAGACTGATTGGTGAAATTACCTTGCCTGCTGTTTCACAAGATGACTCCATAGCTGCAGCACAGCAGAAAGATGGCAATATATTGCTTTATTGCACACACAATTCCGAATCCTATGTTCCATCGGATGGAGAGGAGAGTACCGAAGGAGATGGCGGTATTAATGATGTAGCCAAGTCATTGGCGGATAATCTAAAGGAGAGGGGCATTAATGCGGTCTTTAAGAAAGAATCTCATGATCCTCACGATGCAGGTGCCTATCGACGTTCCCGGCAGACAGCAATCAAGCTGATAAAGGAAAATATGCCGGTGCAGGCGGTATTTGATATCCACAGAGATGCAGTGCCCAAAGATCATTATGTAACCAAGGTGGATGGGCAGAATATGAGCATGATTCGAATTGTACTGGGTCGTCGGAATCAAAACCGGGATGCTAATGAAGAGTTGGCCAAAAAGATCAAGTCGGTGGCTGACAAGGCATATCCCGGCCTGATTAAGGATATTTTTATTGGTAAAGGCGGCTATAATCAGGAACTGTCCCCGCGTTCTCTTCTTTTGGAATTGGGAACCCATGAGAACAGCAAGGAAGCAGCAGAGAAGTCAACAGCTTATCTGGCAGAAGTTATTTCCAAAAGCATGTATGGAGGGAGCGTTAAAGAACATTCACAGGATACTGAGGATGATGACAGGGAAGCTGAAGATTCAAATGACAATGAAACCAAAATAACACCGATTAATCGGGATGCAGAAACAAAACCGGAAGGCTCGGGGGGAAGGAGCGGTATCATATGGCTGCTTGTAATAGTGGTTGTTGGGTTTGGAGCTTTCTTATTTATCAGTATGGGAGGCAGGGAGTTACGATCCAAATTCAAGGGAAGAAAGTAGATACGGTATTTGATGAGAATCATCTATTACAGCCATTGGGGTACCTATGCAGCTTATACTATGGCAGCCCTGCATACGGGTTTGTATCCGGAAGACAGGCTGCCTCCGGATGACTGGATTTGGGCACAACATGAGCTGTGCCTTAGATATGGTGAACAGACGGGAAACTTGATATATACAGGCATGGATGAACAATTTACCGAGATATACACATTGGGCTGCAGACGACATGGAGAGATGATAGTTAGAGCAATTCAGCATATAAGCGATATCTTTGAAGTCCATGAAACAGTTCATATGATTTCTGCTGAAAGCCTGGATGGAATGTTGCCTGTACTGTTACAAAAACTCAATTCCCGTGATAACAGCTTTACGAAAATGTTATTTAAGGACTGGTTTTATAGAAGTTACCCCAAATGCCAGCATGCTTTCCAGAATGGTAAATTATGCAATCCTGAAGGAAATCAAGGTTTCAGTTGACAAACTGCTGAACATCACAAGCGAGTAAAGAAGGGGATGAAAAATGAAGTTGTTTTATTGCTGCTACGGAGGTGCTCACACCTCCGTTACTTGTGCATCCATACATCTGGGGTACTTACCGGATGATCGAGTTCCATCTGCTGCTGAGTTTGCAGGAGTGCCTTTTTATGACAAGATGGACAATCATAAATTGGGAACCCCCGTTTTCATGGGGCGGGATGCACTGGGCTGGGATATCTATATAATTGGTATGAAGAATGTCAAGACACTGGTAATTCCAGCAATGAAAAGCTATTTGAACGCATGCGGTATGGATCAAAGTGACTTTCTATTAGTCAATGCTCTGGTAGAACTGCATCCGATCACCTCAATAAGCGGAGTGGCAACCCGTAAGTTTGGGCTGATATATCCAGGCAGACCTCTTACCATATGGGGAATTCGTAAGACCTACCCCAAGTTTCTGGCTTTGGTGAAGGATGTGAAGGAAAACCTCCAAGTCAGAGGGAATTATATAAGGACAGCAACGGATTTTTCTTGACTTGAAGGGAAATATGACTGATAATGAGTATGCAGGACAAATTGGCATCTGGTACTAAAGACAGATAACAAAGGGGAACCAATGAACAGGAAGGGTCATATAATTACAGCAGTTCAGCCAGGCTCCATAGCAGAAGAATTACAGCTGGTCAAGGGCGATACTCTGCTTGAAATCAATGGAAGCCCAATTATTGATGTAATAGATTACATTGAATGGATGGGAAATGAAGAACTGCTGCTGCTCGTTCTCAAGGCCGATGGTGAAGAAGAATGGGATATTCATCTGGAAAAGGAAGCAGGAGAGGATCTAGGCTTGAAATTCGAGCACGACCTCATGGATCATCAGAGGGACTGCAGGAATAAATGTGTTTTTTGTTTTGTTGATCAGCTTCCGAAAGGTATGCGGGACAGCTTGTATTACAAGGACGATGACTGGCGTCTTTCCTTTTTAGTCGGGAATTATATAACTCTTACCAACCTTTCCGACAGGGATCTTAGCCGCATTATGGAAAAACACATCAGTCCCCTCTATGTCTCTGTACATACCACCAATCCCGAGCTGCGGGGAAAAATGCTTAACAACCGATATGCCGGTGATTCATTAAAGTATCTGAAGACTATGGCAGATGGAGGGATTCAGCTTCATACCCAGATTGTGCTTTGTCCCGGCTGGAATGATGGAACAGAGCTTGACCGTACTTTTGAGGACTTATGGAAGCTGCGTCATTCAATACAATCTGTTGCCGTAGTTCCTGTGGGCTTAACGGGTCATAGGGAAAAGCTGCAGCAGGTACAGGCATTCACAGCTTCCCAGGCATCTGAAGCAGTGGAGCAAATCGAAAGATGGCAAGACAGCTTTCGTTCTCAGTCGGGCACAGGTTTTGTGTATGCTGCAGATGAATTTTATCTCTTGTCAGGAATAGATTTCCCTTCATATGATTCCTATGATGAAATGCATCAGGTGGAAAACGGGGTAGGCTTAACGGTACAATTCATGAGTGAATTTAACGATGCATTAGCTGATGTAATGAAGAATTTGAGGATTGAAGAGATTGATGATCCTGAAAAAAATACAAAGGCCTGTGTTCCTGTCAGGCAAACCATCATTACCGGGAAATCCGCATTTTCTATTCTGTCGGATATGATGAACAGGGTAAACGACCGATTTCGTATGGATATTCAGATAATAGCCGTAGAAAACCGTTTTTTTGGTTCCAGTGTGAGCGTTGCAGGTTTGATAACAGGCAGTGATATTTTGAAGAACATAGAAGGAAAAAAACTTGGTGAACGAATTTTGATACCCGAGACTATGCTTCGGAAAGGCGAGGATGTATTCCTTGATGATGTGACAATATCTCAGGTGGCGGATAAGGCAATGGTTCCGGTTATTGCAGTTCCTGTTCGCGGAGATGCATTTTTACATGCATTGTTGAAGGGTACTCCTTTAGAGGTGAAATAATGGCAAAACCCATAGTAGCTATTGTAGGCAGACCTAATGTAGGAAAATCCACACTGTTCAATCAATTGGCAGGCAAGCGGATTTCCATAGTCGAAGATACTCCCGGTGTAACCCGGGATCGAATATATGCTGATTCTGAATGGTTGAATACTGCTTTTACCATGATTGATACGGGGGGTATTGAACCGGACAGCCAGGATGAATTATTGCAGCAGATGAAATATCAGGCGGAAATTGCCATTGAAACAGCAGATGTTATACTATTTCTAACCGATGCCAAGGAAGGGATTACCTCTACAGACCGTGATGTAGCAGACCTTCTGCGTAAATCTGAAAAGCCTATTGTTCTTGCAGTTAACAAAATTGACACCCAGGAAGAGGAGGCTGGTCTGTATGAATTTTATAATCTTGCCATAGGCGAGCCCATGTCTATATCTGCGTCGCATAAAAGAGGTATTGGAGATATGTTGGATGAAATTGTAAAACGCTTTCCTCCTGTCGGCGTTGTTGAGGACGAGGAAGACGTCATTCATATTGCAGTGGTAGGCAAGCCTAATGTTGGCAAGTCTTCGCTTGTCAACCGTCTGCTGAGGCAGGAACGAGTAATAGTCAGCGATATTCCCGGCACAACCCGGGATGCCATCGATACACCAGCTGAAATTGACGGAGAGAAATATGTTATTATAGATACAGCAGGCATCCGCAGAAAAAGCCGGGTAAGTGATTCATTGGAACGCTACAGTGTAATTCGTGCGCTGAGTGCTATCCGCCGCTGTGATGTGGCATTAATTGTAATTGACACCACCATGGAGGTAACTGAGCAGGATACGAAAATTGCAGGATTAGTACATGAAGAAGGTAAGGGTTCCATTTTGGTAATGAACAAATGGGACACCATAGAAAAGCAAACCAATACCATGAACAAATACCGGCAGAGGCTGATGAATGACTTGAGCTTCATGACTTATGCTCCAAGTGTATTCATTTCCGCAAAAACTGGACAGCGTGTTGAGCGCATTTTAGAGCTGGTAAAGTTTGTATATCAGCAATGCACTTTTCGTATATCTACCGGTGTCCTAAACGATTGCCTTGCTGATGCCATAGCAGTAAATGAGCCGCCCTCCGACAAAGGGCGTCGTTTGAAAATTTTGTATGGAACCCAGGTTTCAGTTAAACCGCCGACTTTCGTTCTCTTTGTCAATGACCCGGACATCATGCATTATTCTTACAAACGTTACCTTGAAAACTATTTACGCAAAACTTTTGGACTTGAAGGGACACCTCTTCACATCATACTAAGAGAGAAAAACAAATAGGGGGAAAGTAGTATGGGAAAATATATTTTAGTTATAGTCATTGGTTATATAATGGGAAACTTTGCTTCTTCCTATTTCGTTGGCAAGCTATTGGCTAAAATTGATATACGTGAACACGGCAGCGGAAATGCAGGTGCTGCCAACACTTTTCGGGTATTGGGAGCTACTGCCGGTGCAATTGTTTTTGTTTGTGACGTCCTTAAAGGGATACTGGCAACAGCTATCGGTCTTTGGATAACCGGAAGCAGGGCAGGCGCCATGTTGGCAGGAGGAATGGCTGTTATTGGGCATAATTGGCCGGTTTTCTTTCGATTTAAAGGTGGAAAAGGTATAGCTACCTCTTTTGGTTTGATTATTGTTTTATTCCCTAAAATTGCTTTGATTTTATTTGCTGCAGTAGTACCCTTGATGCTGATAACCCGATATGTGTCCTTAGGTTCGATCACCGCAGCTGTTTTGTTGCCTGTTTTACTTGTTGCCTATCAAGAACCGCCGAATATTGTGCTGATAGGCATCCTGCTGGCAGTGCTGGCAATTTTCCGCCATAAGGATAATTTGGTCAGACTCTGGGAAGGAACAGAAAATAAAATTTCATTTAAGAATCGGTCAGGCAGATGAACCGGGTTTAGATATTTTTTCCCTGACAACTTGTCATATTCCCTTCTTTCCCTCCATATACATGAAATATAATAATGCTTTTAATCGAATTCCTAGAAGGGGGAGGGAACATGGATGGAAAAATTTGACCTGTACCGGGATATTGCCGAACGCACCGATGGAGATATATATATAGGGGTGGTGGGACCGGTTCGGACGGGAAAATCCACATTGATAAAACGAATAATGGATTTGCTGGTCCTTCCTAATATGGAAAACGAATTCAAAAAGGAACGATCCCGGGATGAATTACCCCAAAGCGGCGCAGGCCGAACCATAATGACAACACAACCTAAGTTTGTACCCAATGAGGCAGTTCAGATTTCGCTGAGAGAGAATGCCAACTTGAATATACGAATGGTAGATTGTGTTGGTTACATGGTAAAGGGTGCTATGGGACATATGGAGGGAGAAGTTCCAAGGATGGTAAGGACTCCCTGGTTTGATTACGATATTCCCTTTGAAGAGGCTGCTGAAGTTGGCACCCGGAAGGTCATATCAGATCACTCCACCATTGGCTTGGTAGTTACTACAGATGGCAGTATTACAGAAATACCACGATCCAACTATGTAGAAGCCGAGGAGCGGGTCATCCGGGAGTTGAAGGAGCTGAACAAGCCCTTTATTATGATCCTGAATTCCAAAACACCTGATGGAGAAGAGACAATTAAACTAAAAAATGCATTGGAAGAAAAATACGATGTGCCTGTGCTGGTCATGGATGTGTTGAACCTTGCTGAAGACGATATACATACTATTTTAAGTAATACCTTGTTTGAATTTCCAATAACAGAGATTAAAGTGGAGGTACCCAAATGGGTATTGAGCCTGGATGATGATCACTGGCTGATACAATATGTAATGGACACTGCCAGAGACACATCAGCACAAGCTTTCCGCATCCGGGATGTAGATACTTTTGATAAACAGATAGAAGAATCCGAGTATATGGAGCTTCCCAAAATCGATAACATTGATTTAGGCACTGGAAATGTACAGATTCGCATGGAGCCTAAGTCTGGTTTGTTCTACAAGGTACTGGGAGAAGAATGCGGGTATGAAATTGCAGGGGACTATCAGATGATAGGTCTGATGAAAGAGCTGGCACATGCCAAACGTGAATATGATCGGGTGGAGGCAGCCCTGTACAATGTAAGGGAAACCGGCTATGGTCTGGTCCCGCCCACCATGGATGAGTTGTCTTTGGAAGAACCTGAAATTATAAAACAAGGTGGTCGTTTCGGTGTTCGTCTGAGAGCCAGTGCACCTTCGATCCATTTGATACGTGCAGATATTGAAACTGAAGTGTCTCCAATCGTAGGCTCGGAGAGGCAAAGTGAAGAGCTGATTAATTATCTGTTGGAGGAGTTTGAAGAGAACCCTTCCAAGCTATGGGCATCGAATATCTTTGGCAAGTCTCTCCACGAGCTGGTTACGGAAGGTCTTTCCAATAAACTGGGCAGAATGCCAGAGGACGCACAGTTCAAGATCCAGGAAACCCTGCAGCGAATCATCAATGAAGGCAGTGGCGGTATAATCTGCATCATTCTATAAGTGCTAGAGACTAGAGACTAGAGACTAGATACTGGATGCT
>ENA-UOOM01003214-UOOM01003214.1-fermentation-metagenome-genome-assembly--contig:-NODE-3214-length-12200-cov-3.101441_pt1 | contig 12200 bp, 12 predicted proteins | sample MGYA00245781_ERZ724031 | MGnify/ENA primary metagenome ERZ724031 (study PRJEB28704, sample SAMN03018317) | fermentation metagenome | biome: anthropogenic terrestrial biome; feature: soil; material... | reverse complement strand
TGGGGGTTCATCCCGGCCGAGGCGGCGGAGATAGGGCTCTGCGACCACATCTTCACGCGCATCGGGGCGCGGGACGATCTTGCGGCGGGCAACAGCACCTTCATGGTGGAGATGATCGAGACGGCGAATATCCTGCACAACGTGACGGACCGCAGTCTCGTGATCCTCGACGAGGTGGGGCGCGGGACGTCGACCTACGACGGCATGAGCATCGCCTGGGCGGTGCTCGAATACCTCGCAGACGGCCTGCCTGTCCGCCCGAAGGTGCTCTTCGCCACGCACTATCACGAGCTCAGCTGCCTCGAGGAGCGCTTTCCGCAGATCGAGAACCTCAGCATGGCCGTGAAGGAGGACAAGGGGACCGTCCACTTCCTCCACCAGGTCGTGAAGGGGAGCGCCGACCGATCCTACGGGATCGAGGTGGCGCGCCTGGCGGGCATCCCCAGGCCGGTTCTGAACCGGGCCTTCGACCTGCTCCAGCGCTTCGAGAGCGAGGACAGGACGGAGAATTTCCCGAAAGAGCCGGTGAAGGGCGGAGAAGAGCGTCAGCTGGCCCTCTTCGACTCGGAGCGCCACGGCCTCGTGGAGGAGCTGGCCTCCCTCGACCCCGACGGCCTCACGCCCTTCAGGGCCCTTGAACTGCTCTACAAGTTGCACGAAAAAAGCCGGGAGGTGCTTCGATCTGAAAATATCCCTTCTCCCTGAGGCGGTCTACTCGCGCATCGCGGCGGGCGAAGTGGTGGAGCGACCGGTCTCCGTCGTGAAGGAGGCCGTCGAGAACGCCCTCGACGCCGGGGCCCGGGATATCCGGGTCTCCCTCTTCGAGGGCGGAAAGGTCCGCATCGTCGTCGAGGACGACGGCGAGGGCATGGCCTTCGACGACCTGCCCCTTGCCGTGGCGCGCCACGGGACGAGCAAGATCAGCTCCGTGGAGGAGCTCGAGACGATCCGTTCCCTCGGGTTCAGAGGCGAGGCTCTTGCGAGCATCGCCGCCGTGAGCAAGCTGGAGATACGGTCCCGGCGGGAGGGAGACGAGCTCGGAGGGCTCATCCGCGTCGAGGGCGGGCGGGTTGTCCTCCATGTTCCGGCGCCCTGCGCCAAGGGCACGAGCCTCTCCGTGGAGGACCTCTTCTGCACGCTCCCGGCCCGAAAAAAATTCCTGAAGTCTGCCGCCTCGGAATGGCGCAGGGTCTCGTCCCTGGTCCGGGACATGGCCGTGGCCTATCCGTCCCTTCGTTTTTCGGAGTTCCACGACGGGAGGGCCGGCTTCTCGTCCACGGGCGACGGAGACCGGGAGGGCGTGCTGCGATCGCTCTGGGGCGACGGGGGAGACCTGCGCCACGGCACGGTGCGGACGGCGAACCTTCAGCTCGAGTGCTGGTGCATGCCCTTTCCGGGGAGGGCGAGGAGCGATGTTACGGCCTTCGTCAACGGGCGGGCCCTGTCCGACCCCGTCATCAGGGGTGCCGCAGGCAGCCTCTGCCGCTCCCTGCCGGGAAACTGGGTCCTCCTCTTCTCCTGTGCGCCCGACGTGGTGGACGTGAACATCCACCCCGCCAAGGCGGAGGTCCGGTTTCGCTACCCCGGGGAGGTCTTCGACGCGGTGCAGCAGGCGGTGCTCTGCCTGTCGGGGGAGGCTCCGGCCATGCCGGCGATCCCTCCGATTCCGGGCGGTAGCTCGCCGGCTCCCTCGGCCGGGTGGTCCTTCCACGAGCGGGGAAAGCCGGTGGAGGGACCCCTCTTCGGCCGAGTGGCGGCCCCTTCGGGGTTCATTCAGGATCGGGAGGAGTCGGCACCGGAGGAAGCCGTTCCGGCCTTCGAACCGGAAGGGGTCCGCTTCCTCGGACAGATCGCGTCGGGGTACCTCGTCTTCGAGACGGAGGAGGGGGTGGTCGTCATGGACCCCCACGCAGCCCACGAACGCATCGGTTACGAGCGGATGCAGCGTCTTTCGATGGCGTCGCGCACGGTGCAGCGCTGCGCTGTGCCTCTCCCGCTGCCGCCCTCGCTTGCCGCCTCCGCCAGAGAGCACAGAGACGGCCTCGAGACGGCGGGCTTCCGCTTTTCGGATCAGGACGGCGTTTTCGCCGTCGATGCCTTTCCCACCCTCCTTGGCGACGCCGGGGAGGACCCGGTCCGACTGCTGCGCGGCGTCCTGCTGGAGTGGAACGAGGATCGAAAGGGGACCCTGGAGGACACCCTCTGGAGGAGGCTGGCCACTATCGCCTGCGGCCTGTCGGTGAAACTGGGGGCGGCCATGTCGCCGTCGGAGTGCCTCTCACTGTGGCGGGACCTGACGTCCTTTTTCGGAAGGGATTGAGTCCGCTGGCCGATTTCGCACGGATACCCGTTATCGCCATCATCGGACCGACGGCCGTGGGCAAGACGGCCCTCAGCCTCCTCCTCGCCGAACGCATCGGGGCGGAGATCGTCTCGGTCGATTCGAGACAGGTCTATCGCTACCTGGATGTGGGGACGGACAAAATCTCCGCAGACCTGCGGCGGCAGGTCATCCATCACCTCATCGACGTCTCGGACCCGGACGAGGTCTTCAGCGCCGCGGACTTCGTCGTTCTGGCCCGCGACGCCGTCCGGCGCATGACGGAGCGGGGCAGGATTCCCCTCTTTGTCGGGGGGACGCCCTTTTACTTCGAGGCCCTCTTCGGCTCGACCCTCTCCGACCAGCTGCCCAAGGACGAAGGGCTTCGCCGGGAGCTTGAGGGAATCGCCCAACTGGAGGGGCGGGAGGCGCTGCATGGCATGCTCCGGGCCGTCGACGGCGAGACCGCCGACCGGCTTCACCCGAACGATGTCCGCCGTGTGGTGCGGAGCCTCGAGATATACAGGCTGACAGGACGTCCCGCCTCGGAGCTGTACAGGACCAACGAGAAGATGGAGCCCTCGCGGCCCTACGACGTGCTTTACATCGGCCTGAACCGGCAGAGAAAGCTCCTCTTCGAGACCATCAAACGCCGCGTCCGGGAGCAGTTCGCCGCAGGCTACGTCGACGAGGTCGCCTGGCTCCTCTCCAAGGGATTCGACGAGCGGTTTCCGTCCATGCAGGGGTTTGGCTACCGGGAGATCCTGGAGCACCTCCGGGGAGCCTGTACGCTCGAGGAGGCCATGGACCGGGACGCGAGCAAGACGAAGGCTTTTTCGCGCCGTCAGATGACGTGGTTCAGCAAATTTTCTCCTGCGGTGTGGTATGATACGACGTGCCGGTCGGTTCCGGACCTGGCGGATGAGGTGGAGAGGGAGGTCCGGGCGCACCTTGAGAGATGACGGTCGAAGTCTGGCCGCCGAGGTCGAGAAGGCGGTCCCCACGGGGTTCTGTTTCGGAGTGCGGCGGGCGATCCAGAGCCTTGAGCACCGGATTGCCGAGTGTGCCCGATCGGGGGGGCGCGGGACGGTCTACTCCATCGGCATGCCGATCCACAACCCTCAGGAGGTCGAACGCCTCCGGACCATGGGGCTGGAGGTTGTGGACTGCATAGAGGACGTCCCCGAGGGGGCCCCCTGTTTCATCCGGGCCCACGGCATCCCCCCGGAAGAGATGAGGATTCTGGCGGTGCGATGCGGCGATATCACCGACGGCACCTGCCCCTTCGTCCAGAATGCGCAGACGAAGGCTGCACTGCTCTGTCGCGAAGGGTACCCCCTTCTCGTGCTGGGCGACCCGGGACACCCCGAGGTACAGGGAATTGTCGGCTTTTCGACGGGGACAGTGCACGTTGCCCGGACTCTTTCTCAGGTTCGGGGGCTTGGCAGAATGGAGCGGTTGGGAGTAATATCGCAGACGACGCAGAGGGCGGATTTTCTGGGAAGCGCCGTGAGGATTCTCGCTCCCAAAGTAGGGGAGTTGCGAGTTTTCAACACGATCTGCGGCGCGACCTCCCGAAGGCAGGAGGCCGTTCGCGCGCTTTCCAAGCGCGTAGATGGTATCATTGTCATAGGCGGAAGAAACAGCGCCAATACCGCGAAACTCATGGAGATAGCCCGTTCGGGACAGAAAGACGTCCTGTGGATTGAGCACGCCGGTGAACTTGACGGGAGGTGGTGTGCGGGGAAAGCGCGGATCGGTCTTGCCGCCGGCGCGAGTACTCCTGATTGGCTGGTCGAAGATGTGAAAAGAACGATAGAAAAGACAAAGGGCGCAAGGGGGATGGAAGGGTATGACGGACGAGATGGTGCATGAAGAGCTTCACGAAGAGCTTCACGAAGAGCTTCACGAAGAGGAAGGGGTTGCTGCTGCCGCTCCTGAAATGGAGAGCATGGAGAGCATCCTCGAGCGGTACGGCGATGTGGAATCGCTGCACAAGGGCAAGATCGTAACGGGTACGGTGGTCGAAGAGTCGGAGAATGGATGGCTTGTGGACGCGGGCTACAAGTGCGAGGGTTTCCTTCCGGCGAAGGAGTGGACCCACAGGGTTCTGGTGGGCGATGCCGAAAAACCTTCGATAGGCGATCAGATCCAGGTTCAGGTCGTCAGCATCCGCCACGGCGAAGAGGCGCAGCTTCTCGTCAGCAGGTGGCGGAGCGAGTTCGACAGACGCTGGAATGAGCTTGAGAGCAAACTCGCCCAGAGCGACGTTGTCTCCGTGACCGGAACCCGCAAGGTGAAGGGCGGGCTCATGGTGGAGTGCTGCGGCCTCGAGGGCTTCGTCCCCATCTCGCACCTTGCCGAGGAGGGACGGGGCGTCAACCCCGGGAAGTTCATGGACGAGCGCTTCGACGTTAAATTAATGGAGAAGGACAAGCGGAAGCATCGCCTCGTGTTCTCCCGCCGGCTCATCCTCGAGGAGACGATGGGGGAGAAACGGGAGGCGTTCTACACGGACGTGCACGAGGGGACCGTCCTCGACGGCGAGGTGAGCAGCATCACCTCCTTCGGGATATTCGTGAACGTCGGCCCCCTGGACGGCCTCGTCCACATGAGCGAAATATCGTGGAAGAGGAACGTCAAGCCCAAGGAGATGTTCAAGAAGGGCGACCCCGTGAAGGTCAAGGTGATCGGCATCGACAGGGAGAACAATCGCCTCTCCCTCAGCATGAAGCAGGTCCAGGAGGATCCGTGGCTTACGGCCTCGTCGCGCTGGAAGCCTCAGGACAGGACGCGGGGCCTTGTCACGAACGTGACGGAGTTCGGCGCCTTCGTCGAGGTCGAACCTGGGGTCGAAGGGCTCATCCACATCGGCGACCTGAGCTGGACGAGAGTGAAGCACCCCAGGGACGTCATCCGGAAGGGGCAGGAGGTGGATGTGGTCGTCCTCGATGTGGACATGGACAAACGCCGCATGAGCCTCGGCTACAAGCAGCTCAACGACCCCTGGAACGACGTGGCGACCAGATTCTCCAAAGATCAGGACGTCACGGTCAAGGTCGTCCGGATCGCGGACTTCGGCGCCTTCGTCGAAGTGGAGGAGGGTGTGGAGGGGCTCATCCACATCTCCCAGCTGAGCACGAAGCGGGTTGAAAAACCGCAGGACGTCCTCGCCGAAGGGCAGGAGGTGCTTGCCCGGATCATCGAGATCAATCCGGCGGATCGGCGGATGCGCCTGAGCATACGAGCCATCGAGGAGGGAGCCAATCGGCAGCCCCGCAGCGAAGAGCGGAGGAGGCCGAGACAGGACCGTCAGGACCGCCCTGACGGCGAACGACCCCAGAAGGTCGTCCTCGATGACGGAGAGGCTGCCATCACCATAGGAGAGTTCCTGAAGAACTCGATCCAGGACTGACAGGGACAAAGGCCGCCGAACAAGGCGGCCTTTCTGATTCGACAGACAGAGGGGATTTGAAGGAGAATGAACCAGATACGACTGAGAATATTTCCGGACCCCGTGCTCCGCAAGGAGACAAAGCCCGTCACGGCCTTCGACGACGATCTGAAGGACCTCGTGGCCGACATGGCCCGGGTCATGCACACCTACGACGGAGTGGGGCTGGCGGCGCCGCAGATAGGCGTTTCGCTCAAGATCGCCGTGGTCTTCCACGGCGGGATTCTGTACGTTCTCGCCAACCCCAAGGTTGTACACCAGGAGGGGGAGCAGGTCGGCGAAGAGGGGTGTCTCAGCTTCCCGGGGATCTACGGCCCCGTCCGTCGCCCCATGAAGGTCACCGTCGAACATGACGACGTGAACGGAAAGAGGCATCGCCTGGACGTCGAGGGGTTTCTCGCGCGGGCGATGCTGCACGAGATGGACCATATGGAGGGGCGGCTTCTCATCGACAGCTTCCCCCCGCTGAAGAGGAGCATGGTGCGAAAACAGTTGATGCAGGACGGGGCGTCGTCGGAGAAGGAAAAGAAATGGAGGACATAGTCCTTCCCATTCGGGAGGTCCCGGAGCTCTGGTTCTTCGGGACCGGAACCTTTGCCGCACGTAGCCTCGCCCTTCTCACGAACTCTCTGCGTTTTTCCCTGGTGGTGACGTCCCCCCCCTCTCTTGGCGGGCGGGGACTGAAGCAGATTCTGTCCCCCGTGGAGGAGCTCTGCGCCGAGCGCGGCATCCCCCTGCACCGATCCCGGAGCGTAGCCTCGGACGAAGAGCTGCTGAAGGCGCTGGAACGATCGCGCCCTCACTCGATTCTCGTCGTGGACTTCGGACAGAAGATTCGTGAACCCTTCCTGTCGACCCCTCTTCACGGCTGTCTCAACATTCACCCCTCTCTCCTGCCACGATACCGGGGGGCGGCGCCCGTACAGCGAGCCCTGATGAACGGGGATGATCGGACAGGCGTAACCCTCTTCCGCCTGGTCGAGGAGATGGACGCCGGCCCGATCCTCTTCCAGGACGACCTCCGCCTGGCCGGTCACGAGACGGCCGGTGAGGTGCTTGATGTTCTTGCGGCGAGAGGTGGCAAATTGTACCAGAAAGGAGTACAATGCCTTATTGAAGGCAGTTGTTCGTTTACTGATCAGAATTCCGAATCCGTCAGTTATGCACCGAAAATTGCGAACAATGAAGCGGAATTTTTCTGGCATTCGCCGACCCGCACCGCGCTGAACCTCATTCGGGCGTTGAACCCGGCCCCCGGAGCGTTCGTCCAGGTGGACGGAAAACGACTGAAGGTGTGGGAGGCTGCCGTTTCACCCCTCCGCGGCACGCCCGGGCAGGTTCTCGGGTTTGAGGGAGGGTGTCCCGTGATAGGGATGGAGGATGGCGCCCTTGTGCTTCGCTCCGTACAGCCGGAGGGCAAGAAACGGATGGATGGGGGCGAGTGGGCGCGAGGCGTCCGGTTGCAGACGAAGGGGGTGCTCCATTGATCGAGCCTGACCTCGGAGTGTACCGCAATCTCATGACCCTCTATAAAGATCCGGACTCTCCTGAGTCCGGATGGCCCAAGACCGTCGCCGTCACCGGAGCCCTTGGCTCGGGCAAGACGGAGTGGGTTCTTAACCTCGCCCTGGGATTCCACAGCCTGGGCGAGCAGGTCACCATAGCCGACATCGACATCATCAACCCCTATTTCTGCATACGGCAGGTCACCGAACAGCTTGCTAAAAAAGGTTTCACCGTCATTACGGCCCCCGAGAACGCGAAGTGGTCCGACATGTCCATCGTCTCGCCGCAGATTTCGCGAGCGCTCGGCCGCGACGGGCGCCTGCTCATGGACATCGGGGGGGACGCCGAGGGAGCGCTGGCCCTGAAACAGTTCGAACCGGACATCCGGCGGGAGGGGTATCTGCTCATCCTCGTGGTGAACGCGTTCAGGCCTCAGACATCCACCGTCGACGGCATCGCCTCCATGCTCCGGAAGATGGAGAACATCTGCGGCCTGTCCGTCGGGGCGCTCATCAGCAACTCGCACCTTATGGACGAGACTACGGCGGAGGACTGCGTGCACGGCCTGAAATCCGTTTACGAAGCAGGGACCGCTTTGAACCTCCCCGTCCTCTACGGGGGCGTCACGGCGAATCTTCTGGCGGAGGCCGAAGCGATTCGGGCGAGGGAGGGGATCCCCGTTCCGTTGTGGCCGCTGTCGCGATATATGATGCTCCCTTGGGAAGAGGGCGCCATGTGGTCCAGAGGCTGAAATCGCGAGCCGTTATTTTACAGGAAGGGGTGCAGAGGGTATGGCGAAAGGACGCATCACCGTTCTTGAACAGTACTGCAAGAGCTGCGGGTTATGTGTGGCGGCCTGTCCGAAGAAGGTGCTCCGGATTTCGGAGCGGACCAACGCCAAGGGGTATCGCCCTGTTGAGCAGTTCACGGAGGGGTGCATCGGGTGCGCCATGTGCGCCGTCTCCTGTCCCGACGCGGCGATTCAGGTGTTCAAGGAGCAGGAATAATTTTGTCTCGGAGGTGATGAACCGATGGCACGAGTGCTGATGAAAGGGACTGAGGCAATCGCGGAGGCGGCGATTCAGGCCGGGTGCAAATACTTTTTCGGGTACCCGATCACGCCGCAGAACGAGATCCCCGAGTACATGTCCGCCCGACTCCCCGAGGTGGGGGGGCGGTACGTCCAGGCCGAGAGCGAGGTAGCCTCCATCAATATGCTCATGGGGGGCGGTTCGACGGGGTATCGCGTCATGACCTCCTCCTCGAGCCCGGGTATCTCCCTCATGTCCGAGGGGATATCCTACATCGCGGGGTGTGAGATTCCCGCGGTGATCGTAAACGTCATGCGGGCCGGGCCCGGGCTCGGCGGTATCCTCCCGGGGCAGGCGGACTACCTCCAGGTGACGAAGGGCGGCGGGAACGGGGATTACAATATGATCGTCCTCGCGCCGAGCACGCTCCAGGAGTGCGTGGACCTGACCCAGGCGGCCTTCGATCTGGCCCAGAAGTACCGGAACCCCGTGATGGTCGCGGCGGATGGATTCATGGGGCAGATGATGGAGGCCGTTGAAGTGAAACCCAGCCCCACAAGGGACCAAAAGCCCGACACAACGTGGGCCCTCGGGTTCATGAGGGAGCGGGGCGGCAGGAAGAGCCTCCTGCACAGCCTCTACCTCGCGCCGGAACCGCTCGAGGATCATAACCAAAAGCTCCAGAAGAAATATCAAGCCATCAGGGACGCGGAGCAGCGGTGCGAATGCTACCGCATGGAGGACGCCGAGGTCCTGATAGCGGCCTACGGGACGACGGCCAGAATCTGCCGGTCGGCGGTGAACAACCTCCGCAATAAGGGCAAGAAGGTCGGTATGATCCGCCCCATCACCCTGTGGCCCTACCCGCGGGAGGCTTTCAAGACGATTCCGGGCACGGTGAAGCGGATCCTGGTGGCCGAGATGAACGCCGGGCAGATGGTGGACGATGTGAAAGTCGCCACGGGGTGTGCGTACCCCGTCTCCTTCTACGGCCGGACCGGAGGCATTTCCCCTTCGGTCAGGGAGATAGAGGAGCAGTGCGAGAAGCTTCTCAGCTTGTGAGGGGAGGGGGAGTATCATGAGCGAGATCACCGTGTACGAACGACCCAAAACATGGACGCCCGACGTGAGCAGCCACTACTGCCCGGGGTGCGGCCACGGCATAGCTCACCGGCTCGTCTGCGAGTCCATCGACGAGCTGGGGATACAGAACGACACCATCGGTCTTGCGCCCGTGGGGTGCGCGGCCATGATATACGACTACATCGAGACGGACTTCTGCGAGGCCCCCCATGGACGGGCCCCGGCGGTGGCGACGGGCATCAAGACGGTGCGCCCCGACAAGATCGTCTTCACCTACCAGGGAGACGGCGACCTCGCCTCCATCGGCATGGGCGAGATCGTCCACGCCGCGAACCGCGGCATGAACCTCACGGTCATCTTCATCAACAACGCCATCTACGGCATGACCGGCGGACAGATGGCGCCCACGACCCTTATCGGACAGAAGGCGACCACGTGCCCCCTCGGGCGCGATGTGGCCGTCAGCGGATACCCCATCCGGGTGAGCGAGATGCTGGCCACCCTGCCGGCACCGGGCTACATCACGAGGGTGACCCTCTCCCAGCCGAAGTACATCATCAAGGCGAAGCAGGCCATCAAGAAGGCCTTCCAGAATCAGATGGAGGGCAAGGGCTTCTCCCTGGTGGAGGTCCTCTCCACGTGCCCGACCAACTGGGGGCTTCGCCCGGTGGAGGCCTTCCAGTGGCTCATGGACGAAATGGTGCCCTATTACCCGCTGGGGACCTTCAAGGACTTCGAGTAGGGAAGGGGGAAGAAAGAATGTCCAGTTATTTCAAGACCCTCCTTGCCGCCGGCTTCGGCGGTCAGGGTGTGATGGTGCTCGGGCAGCTGGTCGCCTACACGGGGATCGCCGAAGGGCGGTATGTCACGTGGATCCCCTCCTACGGCCCCGAGATGCGGGGCGGGACGGCGAACTGCGGGGTCGTCCTCTCGGAGGATGAGATAGGGTCTCCTGTCGTGGCCGAGGCCGACGTCCTCGTGGTCATGAACCAGCCCTCCCTCTCGAAGTTTATCGACAGGATCAAGCCGGGCGGTGTGCTCGTCTATAACAGCGATATGGTGGAGTACTCGGGAGAGCGGACGGACATTGTCCCCGTCGGCGTGCCGGCGTCGACGGTCGCCGCCGAGCTCGGGAGCGACAGAATTCCGAACATCATCCTTTTGGGGGCCGTGGTGGAGTCGAGCAAGATCGTCGCGGACGACGTCTGTATCGAGACCATCAAGGAGAAGCTGGGAACGAAGAAGCCAAAACTGCTCCCCATGAACCTCCATGCCTACGAACGAGGGAAGGAGATCGCCAGAGCCGTCCTCGGCCGCTGATTGCTTCATGGAGAACAGGGAGAAGAAGCTCTCCGGCAGCGTCGCATACAGGGGAAAGATCCTCGACCTGCGGATCGACAAGGTGGAGCTCCCGAACGGGAGGAAGGCCGTCCGCGAAGTCGTGGAACACGCCCCGGCCGTGGCGATGCTGCCTCTGTCCAGCAGCGGGCAGATACTGCTCATCCGGCAGTTTCGGTATGCCGTCGGACGGGAGATGCTCGAGATTCCCGCCGGGCTCGTGGAGCAGGGGGAGCCCTTCGAAGCGGCGGCCCGAAGGGAGCTGCAGGAGGAGATCGGCTTCTACCCGGATACGCTGACGGAGATAGGCCGGATGTACAACTCCCCCGGGTTCAGCACGGAGCTCCTCGTGCTCTATCTGGCCGAGGGCCTCTGCCCGTCGAGGCTGCAGCCCGACGACGACGAGAACATCCAGGTCCACCCCGTCGCCCTGGAGGAGATCGCGCCCCTTCTCCGAAGAGGGGATATCGTGGACGGAAAGACCTTCACCGCCCTCTCCTGGTTTCTTGCCTTCAGGAGGCCGTCGTAAGGCGGGAAGGCTCCCGGATCGCGACAGACACGATCATCGCAAACGCACCCCCGACGCCGGCCCTCTGCCGCGCTCGGGGGTGCGCCGTATGGGTCGTCGGCCTCTTTTTGCATGTTTCCCCGATGTCCTCGCTCCGGTTTTATGGTAGCATGAACGGCAATCATGACATTGCACGACTTCGACACGCTGGTGGATCAGTTCCTCGGATACCTTCTGCTGGAGCGGGGATTGAGCCACAATACGGCCGAGGCCTACAGGAGGGATCTGCTCCTGTGGGAGGAGTTCTGCAGAAAAGAGGGGAGCCCCTCGTACCTTCCTGACGGGGCCTCCTTCTCCCGCTTTCAGCGGAGCCTCGCCCTCGGAGCCAGAAGCCCGGCGTCGCGGCAGCGGATCGTCGCCGCTCTCCGGACATGGACCCGTTGCCTCCGCCAGGAGGGGATTCTCACCGACGACGTGGATCTGCCGGCCCTTCCGGGCAGGGAGAGCCGCCTGCCGCAGATCCTGAGCGAGGGGGAGGTGGAGCGGCTTCTGAAGGCATGCGACGGGGAGAAACCTCTCGATATCCGGGACAGGGCGCTCCTTGAGATGGCGTACGGGTGCGGGCTCAGGGCGAGTGAGCTCTGCTCCCTCCGGATGGGGAGCCTGGATTTCTCGTCGCGCCTCCTTCGGGTACGGGGTAAGGGCGACAAGGAGCGGATGGTCCCTTTTCTCGGGGAGGCGAGCGACCATGTGCGGAACTATCTCGACCGGGCACGACCGTCGCTTGCGAAGCAGGGCGGCGACGTGCTCTTTCTCACGCGGAGCGGTACTCCGCTGACGAGGGAGGATGTATGGCGGATCGTTCAGAGGAGAGGCAAAGAGGCCGGCATCCCCGTCGCCCGTCTGCACCCCCATGTCCTCAGGCACAGTTTCGCGACCCACCTCCTCCGTCGGGGGATG
>ENA-UOOM01003213-UOOM01003213.1-fermentation-metagenome-genome-assembly--contig:-NODE-3213-length-12200-cov-19.137752_pt1 | contig 12200 bp, 11 predicted proteins | sample MGYA00245781_ERZ724031 | MGnify/ENA primary metagenome ERZ724031 (study PRJEB28704, sample SAMN03018317) | fermentation metagenome | biome: anthropogenic terrestrial biome; feature: soil... | reverse complement strand
AGCGTGTGCATAAACGCGGCGTAACGTGCAACGCCTTCGGGACTGTTAATATCTGCCGAAACCGTGAAATGCACGTTCCCGTCTAACAAATGCCCCCACATCACGGCATCTGCATATCCCGATTGAACGAGTAGTTGGCGCAAATCGGTCAACGCATCGGGAAGCACTTCGGCACGAAAAACCACGTCTTCGATAATGCTCAGCGTATTTTTCGGCCGTGTTGCTGCTGCCGATGTAAACAAGCCGTTGCGCACGCTCCAGTACAGGTTGTAAAGATACTTGTCGGTGGTGAATTGTATGGGTGTGAGCGTTTGAATATGTGCCAATTTTGCTTCGATTTCCCGCATTTGGGCGAGCAATGTTTCAGTATCGTCCGCTGAAGTATCGATAAGCAACGCTGCTGCATTTTCGGGAAGCGATTTTAGTTCGGGTGGCATTCCGGGCTGTTCTTCCACGGCGCGAAGTGCGTTTCTATCTATCAATTCGGCTGCGCTTACAGAGCAGGTGCGCAACGGGAGAATGGCTTCGCACACCTCGCGCAGGTTTGCGAAATAGAGCATTGCCGTGGCTTTGAGCGGCGCATCGTGAACGGTTTCGAACGTTACCTGTGAAATAAACCCGAGTGTTCCTTCGGCGCCAATCATCAGGTGTTGAATGATTTGTATCGGATCGTCGAAGTCCACCAACGAATTTACGCCATATCCGCACGTATTTTTCAGTCTGAATTTCTCCGAAATGCGCGATTTCATCGATTCATTTTCGGTCGCTTCGCGATGGAGTTCCTGAATTTGCGCCACAAGCACGGAATGCGATTTCAAGAAGCTTTCGCAACTCGCTTTATCGGAAGTATCCAACAGCGTGCCATCGGCAAAGATTATCCGCATCGATTTCACGGTGTTGTAACTGTTATATTTGATGCCGTAACTCGAACCGCTCGCGTTATTGGAAACGATTCCGCCGATTTTTGCCGAATTGATTGATGCAGGTTTCGGTCCGAGTTTTCGACGATATCGCTGCAACATTCGGTTGGCAGCCGTTCCGGTAAGCCCCGCACCAAAGGTAGCAGTCTTTCCATTATCCGTTATTGCCGAAAATTCAAATCCCTGTCCGATTTCCACCAAAACCGAATCTGAAATGGTTTGTCCGCTCAAGCTTGTGCCTGCGGCTTTGAACGTTACGGGAACGTTTTCCTTGCTGCAAAACTGCAACAAACGGATAACCTCGTCTTCCGAATTAACTTTCACAACGGCCTTGGGCACTAACCGGTACAGTCCGGCATCGGTTCCTTTCGTCAGGCGGTAAAGTTCATCGGTAAAAACTTGTTCTCTGGGAAAAAGTTGTGCAAGGTTTGTATATAATTGTTGGGTTGTCATTTCAGTTGCGAGTTACGGTGTGCGAGTTTTTCTGCGAAAATCTGTGTTGAAAATCTGCTTTTATCTGCGTGAAATCTATTCTTCTGCATAAAAATCTCCTACTTTCCTATCCAACGTATCATAAAAAACACTTATGGAAAACGGATCGGGAAGTTCTTTTCGCCACATTTCCAATTTCTCTTCCGTGAGGGAGAAAATATCTTTTTCCATTTGCTCAATACGCTGCACGTATCCGGTATTTTTTTTATTGACTAATTCTGTCATTTTAAGATAATGATAACCATCGGAGCGGCCGATGGGGTAGGCCTTACTTTTCCATTCCATTGCGTACATATTGAGCGGGCTGTTTTTTATCGTATCATCGTATTGAACCAACAACGGAAGGTTTTCGCCGCCTCGAATCCACAACGGAATAGCAGCGCAGGTTTCGGGAAATCCCACTTGCGCCCATATCGTTGACATATCGGGCGATTCGCCTTTTTTCACACCTTGCACAATTATGGACGAAGCTGAACTGTGACGTGTGAGAAAATCATCCGAGGCCACGAATTCGGTATCGAAATTGCCGCTTTCGTACTTTTTGCGATAATCCAACCCGAAAACCGGATGATAAAAACACCGTGTAAATTCCTGAACAATAGTCTGGTAATTCAATCTGTTCTGTTGTTTCGCTTCCGCGAATATTTTCTCTGCCGTTTGCCTACGAATAAAGCCGTAACCTTCATCGGGCGTTCCCGATTCGGAATAGTTGGTGCGGATAACATAACCGTTCGGATCTGTATTCGCATCAAATTTTGTCCAAGTTTGGTTGTTTACTTCGTAAAAAGCGGCTCCGCCGTTGGCGTCAATTACGCCGAAATGCGCCGCCAATCCGCGTGGTTTAGGGTAAGTTTCGAGCAATTTTTCCAAATCCTGCAACGATGCGCACGTTTGCAACGCCAACTTCATAAACACACCTTCCATATCTTTCAACGATGTGGTGTCGCCCACGTTCACGTTGTACGACGCGCTGTTCATAATGGCAAAACCGGCGCTGTTGGATCCTCCCCACACGTTTATACCTTTGGTATCTTTGGAGTTTACCAACCCGATATAACTGTATTTACCGTCATCAAAATAGCGAAAACTGTTTTCCAGATCGTCCGTATCGCGCAGTTTCCAAATCATACTCCGCCCGTCGGGCGTGGCTTTCCCTGAGATAACGGCGGTAGTGCAGGAAATTGACTTTTCAGAAATTACGAAAAGCAATAATAAAAGAACAGTGGCTAACTTTTTCATCCGATTTATTTTTTGGTAAAGATAGCGGATAAAAACACACTCTGGTAAAAAAGGGTACAAAAAAAGCCGTCATAAAAGACGGCTTTTTGCTTTAACTTTTTCTTTAAACGATGATCTACTGTTTGTTACACCAATGAAACAAACACTTCTTTTTCTTCTTCAATAAGATTTACTTTTCCTTCTCTGGCCAACCATCCAAGTGCGGCGTAAAGGTCTTTGTCTGTTAATTTAGAAGATTTCTTCAGATCTTTTACATTTTGGGTTCCGGCTTCGTCTAACAGTGTCCAAATCTTACCGGCATTGGTTCCAATTTTTTCTACCATTTTTTTAATTTTAAATTAATAACCTAAATTCGATACAAAAATAGTCAAATTATTTTTAACGTCTTTTCTTAAGATTATAAAAATTCTTAATTAAGTTATTGATTGATATGCTTTTCTATGGCCTGTTTGTCTGTAATCCAATGTTGCTATGGGTTTGAAATGATTTTTAAGATTAGAGAAATTTGCTCTAAAAGCGAATGTTTTCCATCGTTGTGAATGACAAAATCGGCTAATTTAGTCTTTTCTTCATCGTTCATCTGGCTACCGGCACGCGCAGTTATCTGTTTTTTGGTTAAATTACCTCGTTTTACGGCTCGTTCAATACGCATTTCCAGTGGAGCCAGAACCAATACCGTTTTATCCAGCACCGACTGAAAACCGGCTTCGAAGAGCACTGCCGCATCCATGGCCACTATAGGATGATGTTCTTGTCTCCTGGCCCATTCTTCGAAATTCTTCGCCAGTTCGGGATGGATTATAGAGTTGGCTGTGCGAAGGTTCTCCTCATTGTTAAAAATGAAGTGCGCCAGTTTTTGCCGGTCGAGTTTATTGTTCCGATATAACTCAGAGCCGAAGGCTTTGGTAAGTTTTTGGCGAATAACAGGGGATGTGTCGTTCAGATTTTTGGCTTCCAGATCGGCATCATAGACTGGGATATCATAAATACGAAGTACTTCGCATACAACAGATTTTCCGCTTCCAATGCCACCTGTAACACCTAGTTTTATCATTATTATCTGCTTTCTAGAAGGAACTCAACAGAAGAGGGTGACAGTTTTACATTTCGTATAACAGAAGGACTTTTGGATAATTCCAGATCCACCCGGCCATTTTCATTCTTAAAGAATTTCTTGTAGTCCAGTTCAACCTCAAAATCTTCGGGAGCGATTTTTTTGTATTCGTCCAGCGTCACCGAGAACGAAACCTCAGTTTGCGAGGGGAAGAATTTTACGTCGATATTATCGGGAACATTTCTTGTCGTTATAGGAACTTCGAATTTTCTCTCCGTATACTCAAAAACTGGAATATATATTTCTACCTGATCGGGTATGAACTTGACTCCACTCACGGGCATTATTTTTACTTTTAGTTGCGATGTCGCTTTCAGGTTGTTAAACAGAGTGTACTCCGTTATAGCTGACGATATTTCTGACAAACTGATCTGAGACCCATAAGCTGTTACAGTTTCAGGTAAAAAAGTTGCGCTATCCGCTACCAGATTGCTGCGACTGGTGGAGATCACTCCATCGAAAACTACTTTTAATTCTTTCTTTTGCAGTTTTGATGTAGCGAGTGATATGTTTATGGGGTAGTAAGCTTTAAGATTAGTACTTTGCGATAGTTCTGACCGGATTAATTGCGTCAGTTCAGTTCCTTGAAGGTTATTTATCCGTTCTTCTTTATATCTCGCTATGTCGATTTCAACGGAATCGTTCAGAACAAAAGCGTATCGAAATATTTCCGAACCTTTGTCTGCAACCCGTATTTCAATATCATCGGGTAGTGAAGCATCAAAAACCACATCATCCGGTATATTTGTGTATTTCAGTGGTATCTTATAGGTAGCTTCCGTATCACGTTGAAAAAATAACATCAACCAAAAAATAAGAGCTAATATGAAGAATCCGAAAAAAAGAAGGATATTTTTCCAGTTTAGACTGGAAAAAAACGATCTAATCTTCGGAGTCCACTTATCTTTGGTTGATGCCAAATCCATAGTTTAACTATGCTGAATTTTTTCAATGAACTTTTTATCAATAGCTGTTAGCCGTTAGCGACTAGCCATTGGCAAAAGAGTGTTAATATTTACCGCTTGCTCAATCAATTCATCGCAAGGCTAATAGCCAATAGCTAAAAGCAAAAAGAGTAACTTTTTTGAATTTTACTTGTAGAACTGTTTTTTAGGTTGTAGTTACATCTGCAGAAGATGCAAAAACCGAAGTTTTTTCGAATTTCAGTTTAACCCCATCTGCTACTTCCACTAAAATCCAGGTTTCGCCTATTTCTTTTATCCGTCCGTGAATACCACCGGCAGTAACTACCTTGTCGCCAACCTTCATAGCTTCACGGGCTCTTTGAACGTCCTTTTGTTTCTTCTGTTGTGGGCGGATCATGAAAAAGTAAAACACAGCGATGATAGCAACCATCATCAACAACGATGTTCCCATTCCTCCACCTGCACCAGGGGCTGCTTGTAATAGAATATCCATAAGAATAATGTTTTAAAGTGTTTGAAATTAATTTTTAAAAATAATATTATTTTTTCTAAGATCGGCTACAATTGCATCTAAAATTCCATTTACAAATGTGCCACTTTTGGGAGTACTGTAAGATTTTGCAATTTCAATGTACTCGTTGAGCGATACGCTGGTGGGGATTGTTTCAAATGTATGTATTTCTGCCAGAGCAATCTGCATGATAATCATGTCCATAAAAGCAATACGGTCGAAATCCCATTTTTCTGTGTGGTGTTCAATGAGTTGACGATATTTCTTTTCATTTAAAATAGTATCATGAAGCAATTTCAATGCGAATTGACGATCTTCATCGTCTTTAAACATTGGTAGTAAACGTTGATTCTTTCCTGTTTCTTCCGAAAATTGCTTGATGGATTTCATCACAAAAGTCTGAACAATTTCGATGTCGTCATTCCAGAAAATACTCTCATCTTCCAGAATTTCATCTAATTTTTCGTTGTTGTGAATGAACTGCTTGAAGATTTTACGCCAAAATTCCTTGTCGCTGTTATAATCGCTTTTTGATTCATTAGAGTACTCTGCGTAAGTATCGGATGCGAGAATTTCATCCAACAAATTTTTCACGAAAACATCGTGCTCACCCCACGACATTGGGCGCTCGGTCAGGTATTTATTGAACTGATGATTTTGTGTGAGTTGTTGGATGAATTTGTTTTCGATTATCCGGATATTGGGGTTTAAATCTTCATCCGTTGGGAGATACTTGTTGCGTTTTGCTTCGATTCGCACCTCGTAAACTTTGGTTAACTCGACCATCAGCAAGAGGAGATAGTAATAAAGATCGTAGGATTTTTGTAATCCGAACAGAAGTTCTTTTTCAACTGTGCGAAGATCTTTATTCGTATTCTGATACCAAGAATAAACTATCTGCACTATTCTGGTACGAATTAAAATTCGATTAATCATTGTTTAAATGAGCATTTTGAGATTGCAAAATTAGCTATTTTTTTGGATATGCAAATAGAAAATCTGTTTTAAACAGACTTTTAGATTCACTCTGAAAAATCTGCTCACAAGATTCCCGGAGATATCTTATCCGTTGTTTCTTAAGTAAAAATACTGGAAATCAGTAACTAGCAAAAATATTCTTATCGATTTTAGGAGGAGCTGTAACTATCCGGCCTTTCGAAGAAACTCTTTTTTGGGAATTATTGTAATTGTGGGAAATTACGTTATTTTTTGTATCAGAAAAACTGTTGCCGGGGTTAAGAAGTATTATTCCAGGGCATCGGGTTATGAGGTTTTTATAAACTCTAAACATCTTAAAACATCGTTGTATAGAACGGATAGACTGATATTTTGTTTTTTCTGAAACGATGTTTCTAACATTCTCTAAAAAACATTATCTTTGTCCTTTATAGTATTTGTGAAAATAAAAAACGTCAATAATAAATATACGCGAAAATTATAAGAGTATGTCAGTAGAAATCAGACAAGTAAAGGATAAGGACACACTGAAACAGTTTGTTCAGTTCGTTATCGACCTATATGAAGGAAACGAATTTTTTGTTCCGCCGCTCGTGTACGACGAAGTAGCCACATTGAGCCGAGATAAAAATCCTGCTTTCGAGCATTGTGATGCCGCCTATTTTCTAGCTTATCGTGAAGAAAAAATCGTGGGTAGAATTGCGGTCATTATCAATCATAAAGCAAACAATGTTTGGAACGAAAAGAACGCCCGATTTGGATTTGTAGATTTTATTGACGATAATGAAGTGGTTGATGCACTGTTTGGTGAAGCTGAAAATTGGGCTCGTTTTCGCGGTATGGAAAAAATACATGGTCCGATGGGATTTACCGATTTCGACAATGAAGGCCTACTTGTTGGTGGTTTTGATCAGTTAGGGACAATGCAAACCATTTATAACCACCCTTATTATGTTGACCAAATCGAAAGATTGGGTTACGTAAAAGATCAGGATTGGTTTGAATTTTTGATTACAATTCCTAAAGAAATTCCCGATCGGTTTTTGCGCGTGGCAGAAATAGTGAAAAAACGTTTTAGGCTAAACGTAGTACAACTCCAAAGTAAAAAGGATGTTTGGCCGTATGCTCACGAAATATTTGAGTTGCTGAACCGTTCATACAAAGATTTATACGGTTTCGTTCCGTTGTCGAAAGCACAGATCGATTACTACGTGAATATGTATATTCCAATGCTTCGTTTGAATTTCTTATCGCTCGTATTACGCGAAGAAGATAATAAACTTGTGGGTGTGGGGATCGGACTGCCAAGTCTGGCAAGAGCATTGCAGAAATCCGGAGGAAAATTTCTTCCAACCGGATGGTATCATTTATACCGGGCATTAAAAGGAAACGATAATAAAGTGCTTGATCTGCTGCTTATCGGAGTAGATCCCGAATATCAGGGAAAAGGTGTTAATTCGCTCATATTTAGTCAATTCATACCTGAGGCGGTTAAGTTAGGCTTCGAATATGCCGAAAGTAATCCGGAGTTGGAAGTAAACAGCAAAGTACAATCCATGTGGAATGATCTGGAAGCAGTACATCACAAAACACGCCGCGCATTTATAAAAGAATTGAAGTAAAATGGCTGCTAGCCTTTAGCAATTGGCAATTGGCAAAAAATGAACGATTGAAAAATATCTTGAAGTGTAAATAAAGACATTTCGTTTTTGCCACTTACGACATTAGTTTCGCGCGAAGCCAACTGCTAACAGCAAATAACTAAAACTAAACAATATAAGGAGAAAAACGAAAAGTGACTGAGTTAGAAAGAGAACAAGCGATACTGAATTATAGTGAAGAAAATATTGTAACCCTTGAGTGGCGGGAGCATATCCGCCGGCGTCCGGGGATGTATATCGGAAAATTGGGAGACGGCTCTTCGTCTGACGATGGGATTTACGTTCTGTTGAAAGAAGTGATGGATAATTCCATTGACGAATATCGTATGGGTTTTGGGAAAAACATTGATATTCATATTGAGTTCGGGAACGTAACCGTACGCGATTATGGCCGTGGCGTTCCGTTAGGAAAAGTGTTGGATGTGTCCTCAAGAATGAACACCGGGGCCAAGTATGATTCCAAGGCGTTTAAAAAATCCGTAGGATTAAACGGTGTGGGTATTAAAGCCGTAAATGCGCTGTCGTCGAGGTTTTTAATTGAGAGTTTTCGCGAAGGAGAATCGAAAGGTGTTGAATACGTGAGAGGAAATGTCCTGAACGACGCTCCCCAAAAACCATCTTCACAAAACAACGGAACCGTTATAGAATTTACTCCCGATACCGAAATTTTCGGTGACTATGCTTATCGGGATGAACACATTGAGCCGCTGCTTAAAAACTACGTTTTCCTGAATACAGGATTGACGATTACATTCAACGGCAAGAAATTCAATTCGAAAAATGGTCTCGAAGACCTGCTCAACGATAACCTGACAACCGAAATTCTTTATCCTATCATCCATCTTCACGGCGAAGATATTGAAGTAGCAATCACGCACTCCAACCAGTATGGAGAAGAGTATTATTCATTCGTCAACGGCCAGCATACTACACAGGGCGGGACACATCTTTCAGCCTTTCGCGAAGCGACAGCAAGGGTTATCAAAGAATATTTTACCAAGAATTTCGAATATTCCGATATTCGCAGCGGAATGGTAGCAGCCATAAGTGTGAAAATTGAAGAACCGGTTTTTGAATCGCAAACTAAAACCAAACTCGGTTCGAAAGATATGTCGCCTGATGGAGTTTCTATCAACAAATACGTAAGCGATTTCCTGAAGAAAGAACTCGACAACTATCTGCATAAGCATCTTGAAACGGCTGATATTTTACAGAAAAAAATCCTTGACTCTGAGAAAGAACGAAAAGCGATTGCTGGTGTTACTAAATTAGCTCGTGAGCGGGCAAAAAAGGCAAACCTTCACAACCGAAAGTTGCGCGATTGCCGCATTCATTACAACGATTCCAAAGGTAATAATTTAGACGATACCTGTATTTTTATCACCGAAGGTGATTCAGCAAGCGGTTCCATTACCAAAAGCCGTGATCCGAATTTACAAGCGGTTTTCAGCCTTCGAGGTAAGCCATTGAACTCTTTTGGGTTAACCAAGAAAATCGTTTACGAAAATGAAGAGTTTAACTTGCTTCAAGCTGCTCTCAATATTGAGGACGGAATGGACGGGTTACGCTACAATAAGGTAATTATCGCTACCGACGCTGATACCGATGGTATGCATATCCGCCTGTTGTTACTCACGTTCTTCCTGCAATTTTTCCCCGATCTGGTGAAAAAAGGTCACGTGTATATTCTTCAAACGCCACTTTTCCGTGTACGGAACAAGAAAAAAACTCTATATTGCTACACCGAAGATGAGCGGCTTGCAGCCATTGATGAACTTGGCCCCAACCCGGAAATTACCCGATTTAAAGGCCTTGGAGAAATTTCTCCCGATGAGTTCAAAAACTTCATTGGAGAAGATATGAGACTCGATAAAGTTTCCATGCGGAAAGAAGATCTCATAAAGGAACTCCTCGAATTCTATATGGGTAAAAATACTCCGGACAGACAGACGTTTATCATTGAAAATCTAGTGGTGGAGGAGGAAGCGTAACACGACTGGGCGATGGTAGCGACTTGGCGAAAGGGCGACTTGGTGAAGAGGCGAAAGGACGATACATTTATGGCAAAAATAATAAGACATAACGATTTGGACGTCTATCGGATTTCTTTTGAAGCGGGAATGGAAGTTTATCGTATCAGTAAATCATTTCCGAAAGAAGAAACATATTCGCTGACTGATCAGATCAGGCGTTCTTCGCGCTCAGTTTCAGGAAATATAGCAGAAGCATGGCGCAAAAGAAGATACGAAAAAGCTTTTATTGCCAAGCTTTCCGATGCTGAAGGTGAAGCCGCAGAAACGCAGACTTGGCTTGAATATGCACTTGCTTGCGATTATATTGGTAAAGAAGCTTTTCTTAAACTCAATGACCGATACGATCACATCATCGGAATACTTGTAAATATGATAAACAACCCCGAAAAATGGACACTTTAGAATCTACATCTTCTCCCGGTCTCCCGCTCTCCGAGTCGCCCCCTCACCGAGTCGCCCCCTCGCCTCGTCCCCGAGTCGCCCTCTTCCCCGGCACTTTCGACCCTTTCACTATTGGTCACGAATCGTTGGTGCGACGCGGATTGGAACTGGTTGACGAAATCGTAATTTCCATCGGTGTAAACGAAGCAAAAAAAACTTATTTTTCACTGAAAAAACGGATGGAGATGATCCGTAATTTATATCGCGATGAACCTCGCGTGAAAGTAGGAAGCTACGACTCACTTACCATAGAATTTGCTAAAAAAGTGGGTGCTCAATTTATATTAAGGGGAATACGCTCGGTCAATGATTTTGAATACGAAAAAACCATTGCCGATATGAACCGAACTATTTCGGGAATAGAAACGTTTGTATTATTTACCGAACCGGAACTTACACACATCAGTTCCACCCATGTACGCGAATTATTGCGCTACGGACACGATGTGAGCGCTTTTATTCCGAAAGGAATGCGGTTGTAAAGTAATTTGTTTCGCTTTGCTTCACGTAATTCGATTGTAATTTGCTCACTTTGTTCGCGATATTCGTTGTGGTGCAATAAAGCAAACTTCGTTAAAGAAATAAATAGATTATGGAATTGGAAGATTTAGAAGTGTATAGTTTATCCATGGATTTGGCGGACAAAGTTTACTTTCTTATAGAAGAGTTCAAGTTTTTTCAGCAAGATACCATTGGTAAACAATGGATAAGAGCGATCGATTCTGTTAGTCTTAATTTGAGTGAAGGTTTTGGACGATTTACTTATCGGGATTCACGGAACTTCTCCATTATGGCGAGAGGTTCTTTGTACGAAAGTAAATCTTGTTTACAAAAAACTTTTAGAAGAAATATAGTAGCAAAAGAAATTTTTGATGTATTGCTGCAAGAACATAACAATCTTGGCATCAAACTAAATAATTATATTACGGCACAGACTAAATTAATGCAAAACGATAAAAGGAAGTAGTTCGATATAGCGATGAAGATTTCAACGATACGACCGAATTACAACCGAATATCTATTGAATTACAACTGAATTACAATGAATAAAATAAAATCCCTTGCCCTCGTACTTTTAACTGTTTCGTCATTATCGCATGCACAACCCCGTTTGTCTCCCGACGGAGTAAAGTTGGATCGAACCTTGCAAATGATAAACGGTCTTTACGTAGATGATGTTGAGACATCGAGGCTAACCGAAACCGCTATCCGTTCCATGTTGCGTGAACTCGATCCGCACTCCTCGTACCTTAACAGAGAGGAAGTGAAAGCTATGAACGAACCGCTTCAAGGTAATTTCGACGGTATCGGTATATCGTTCAATATGCTGACTGATACGCTTTATGTGATGGAAGTCATTTCCGGCGGTCCATCGCAAAAGGTAGGTATTATGCCGGGCGATAAAATAATTTACGTGAACGATTCACTTATCGCCGGTGTAAAAAAGAACAATCAAGACGTAGTTTCAATGCTTCGTGGTCCAAAAGGAACTACCGTGGATGTGAAAGTGTTGCGTCGTGGGATGCCAAGGTTATTAGAATTCAGAATTGTTCGCGATAAAATTCCAATCTACAGCATCGATGCCAAATATATGGTAGATAAAAGTACCGGATATATTCGTTTGAGTCGGTTTGGAATAAGTTCTTCCGAAGAATTTCTCGCTGCGGAGAAAGAGTTGAAAGCCAAGGGGATGAAAAACCTTATTCTCGATCTGACCGGAAACGGTGGGGGAATTTTGCAAACCGCATCCGATATTTCCGATGAGTTTTTGGGTGCAGGAAAATTAGTGGTTTATACCGAAGGGAAAAATCAACCTCGATATGAATTGAAAACTACTTCGGCAGGTAATCTCGAGCAAGGTAATCTGGTTATTCTGGTTGACGAAGGCTCCGCCTCGGCAAGCGA
>ENA-UOOM01003211-UOOM01003211.1-fermentation-metagenome-genome-assembly--contig:-NODE-3211-length-12208-cov-7.553279_pt1 | contig 12208 bp, 9 predicted proteins | sample MGYA00245781_ERZ724031 | MGnify/ENA primary metagenome ERZ724031 (study PRJEB28704, sample SAMN03018317) | fermentation metagenome | biome: anthropogenic terrestrial biome; feature: soil; material... | reverse complement strand
GCGTGTCCTTTCCGTAAACCGTCTCTACAAACTTCACGAATAAGCCAACAATATCGTCCTCGAAATATTCGTCGTCCGTAATAGGTAAAATTCCATCTGTGTCCGGTGAGAATGTTGCAGATACCCAATGCCCACTTTTTTTGATGCCGTCATATTTCCATAAAGAACTTCCAGCCCAGCCACCGTGGATTAAACTGCCATCTTCATCAATTTCTTCATCGGCTTCATCGCCAAATTGAGAAATCCATCTACAATACTTGCTATCAAAGTTTCCGCCGGCATATACTAAGCCTTCGACATCCAGCGAATACCGCCCAAACATACAGCCCACGGCATAGCTGATGAAAGACTTGACAACGTCCTGTTTCGTCAGGGCGTATTGGCTTTTCGCCATGGATTCGGGAATATCGTCCTTGCTGTTATAAATCCGGTGTACTGTAACGTCTTTGTCCTCTTCTTCCGGTTTCAGTTCATCCTGCAGGCCGTAAATATCAATGAAAATGCGGTTGAGTTCTTCCTCGTTGGCTTTGAGGGTATCAAACATTTCATTGGCTTTGGCTTTCCACTGCTCATAGGCTTCAGGAATGGTAGAAGCAGAGCATATTAGCGGATGCCGTTTGAAGTCCCATGAAGTTTCAAAGCTGTCCCAGTCGGAACGGGAGATGGAGATGTTGTTATTTACTAAATTATCTACTTCCGACCTTCGATTGACCTGCCCCCAAAAGCCGTCCAGATAGAAAGTTAGTAATCACCTGTTCAATCTGCTCCTGTCCCCATCGATATTCCCGCTGAAAGTAATCAACGGTGTACTTGCGTCCACTTAATATCGTTTTAAGCGTATCTGTTTTGTCAATTTTCTGCATAAATTATCTCCTCTGCTGAGTTCCCAGTATTGGCACATTAACCTTCGATAAAAATTCGTTGCACTTAACAATCGAACAGCCGTACATACCTGTAAACAGATACTTATAAGCTTGTTGCTCTCGGTCTCCCTCTCTAAATGACAGTCCTTCAAGGGTCAATACTTCCTCCATTTCACTTTGATCAAGCCCTAATCCGACTCCCATTGCCACAAGAGCCGGCATCTTAAATTTATGATCCGGCTTCTGAACTCTTGAATAATCCATTGGGCTAAGGTTTGTCCTGTCCAAAAAAATTGTAGTATTCCAGTGGTCATTTTTCATATATTCCCAGAGAAGTTCGTTCGCGGTTTTATGTGTTGCAATTGATCGTTGAAACTTCTTCTCAAAATATTTTGCTTTATTGTAAATCTCAGTGTTCTGAGTATTTGCCTCAAAAGATGCTTCTTCCTTAAAAGCCGTATCTGCGCGGTACATCATATAAGAAGATACATCGTGCATCAGGTACTGTTCCGCAACCAGCCTGACAGAAAAATCGAGCGTGCATTCAGCAAGATGCTTTTTCGCGTAATCAGTCAGGTGATGAGTGGTGCCATCTAATTGAACATACGTTGTATCTCGCAGCACGAAATACCCATCAGCAAAGCAGAAAACGCCAGTATCAATCGTTTCTCTAAGAGACTCATTTTCGAGATACAGTTTAAATGCTTCTTCAACTGTAATAGGACGTTGATGCTTTGTTGCTTTTGATGCACTTCTTACCTTCGGTTTACTTGCTTCATTGGTTATTCTACTCGGATCGGTAAACCTTGCCGCATCGTCGTAGCCCAGCTCCGTCATTCTTATCGCGGCCGATTGCTTTGAAACCGCAAAGAAATCAGCAACCGCAGTGATTACCTGTTCTGTATACGCAGAGCGGACTCTGTCTGTGGAGGAAAAAGCGTTGTATAAAGTTTCGATTTTCCTTTTCGTGGCCTTCCTTGGCATCAGAATTTTAGGCGCTATCGTTCGTGCCTGCCACTCCATGCGTTCAACATCGGACCACTTGCCACTGTCTTGATTAAAACCGGAGCTATAACGGTTACAGCGTATACCAAACTCTATGCTGTTTTCGTGTATTCTTTTGTAGTTGAAGTAGTTCCTGTGCTGCCACCAGTGATAGCACTCATGAGCCAGTGTATTATTAATCCTGCCGGTATTAATGATATCGGCGTCAACGAATATTGTCGGTCCGGAAACCTCATACCCGGTGTACTCCTTTAAGGACCAATCATAGACTTCAATGGTCCCCTTTGAAAATGCAATGGCTCCCTGAGTGCTGTCGTCCGGCGATAAATATTCAGTTTCAACAATATCGAGAGACATGAGCTTCTCGGCAATTTCTCGTATTGGTATTCGTCGTGGATTTTCAATCGCGTCAGCACAGTTGTATTTCCGAAGGAAGGCTTCAGCTTCCTCTTCAAAATCGTCTACATAGTGAAAAAATGGATTCTCCATGCGGTCACTGTCACCTTTCTCTCAAATTAGTCATCCTTCTCGTCGCGGAGAATCTTATAAATTTCACCCATAAAAACATTGGCAAATTTAGCGCGGACCTCTTCATTATTGAGAAGAAGCGTGTAGAAATCTGCGTTCTGGTCATATCCCTCTACAAGAGCATCCTGAATGCAATCATCATATGTAAACTTAAATTCATTGATTTGGTTGCTCTTAGCGCTCTTTTTAAGCCTTTCCTTAAATTCATCATTTTTTAGAAGAAGGTCGCGAAGCTGCATTGCTGCTTTTGTAGTGAAATCAGGCTCATAATCTTTGTCATATAAGGCATTGACTTCATCAATGATCTGAGAAAGCTTCTTCTTTTGCTCTTCCTCGAGGCTCGCTGGCTTCGGCTTCTTGATTTTTACCTCCGGTTTTGACTCAATCTTTCCACCGTTATGTTCTTCCATCTGTTTCTGTCTGAAATCACTGACCGTGATTTTATCAGCAATATCAAAGTTGTTTCCGCCACTACCAGGATTCAATTCCTTGATCAGGTACGACATGAAGTTATAACGTTTATGGAACTCAATGTTTTCGTACGCAGTAGCTTGAATCAGGAAGCAATATCCCTTTAAAAACCTACGCATAGTAATCTTGATTTCCATCTGCTCTTTTTCGGGACGCTTCATAATGATTTTCAACGACTTGTCAAGCAAAGCCCACATCCGCTGTTTGTCTTTCGCAGTGCGCGACGGTTGATACAAGTATGTATTGAATTCATCTATGTCGTCAGCGTCAAGAAAGTCGTACTCATCGATTTCCCGGTCGAGGTCGCGAATATCGGAAGGTGATATTGTCTGGAACAAAATCGTATCTTTGTAATACGGCTCGAACGCCTTCTTGATGTCGTCATATTCGTTCTTGAAATCCAGTACGAACGTAGTCTTTTCATAAGGTGGACATATGCGGTTCAGACGAGACAGCGTCTGTACTGCTGCAACGCCTTTTAGTTTCTTGTCCACATACATTGCCACCAGTTTCGGCTGATCAAATCCAGTCTGATACTTATCTGCGACGATCAATACTTGATAGCAACTACGGTCGAATTCATAACGCAGTTCTTCTTCCTTGATGTCGTTCATACCCTCTTCGGTGTATTCCTGATTATTCAGCTTCACCTTGCCGGAAAAGGCGACCAGTGCCCTGATGCCCGTATATCCTTTTGCTTTAATGTATTTTTCAAATTCCTGTCGGTACTTTACTGCTGCGGGGCGTGAAGAAGTGATAACCATCGCTTTCGCATTTCCGCCCAAGCATCCTGCTACATTCGCACGGAAATGTTCGATGATAATTTCTACCTTCTGTGCGATGTTCGTATCGTGTAGATCAATGAAACGCGCCATTTTACGTTTTGCGGTAATAGAAGCAAGTTCCGGATCGTCCTGAATCGCCTTGTTAATATGGCAATATGTTTTCCATGTTACATAGTTATCCAGTACGTTCAGGATATAGCCTTCCTCGATTGCCTGCTTCATTGAGTACAAGTCGAAAGATTCCTTTTTCCCTGTTGCATTAAGCGTTCCGAATAGCTGAATTGTATCGGGCTTAGGTGTTGCGGTGAAAGCGACCATAGAAACATTGCTCTGTTTTCCGCTTTTCTGAATTTCCTCGAGCATTTTGTCTTCTTCGGTCTTGTCATCGCCGTCGCTTTCTTCATTGGTCAGAACACTCGTAACAGATTGCATATAAACACCCTCTGTTGAAGAGTGTGCCTCATCAATCAGAACAGCGAATTTCTTATCTTTTAGGTTGCCTAAAAGATTATTGTTCAGGATATAGTAAAACTTATGAATCGTAGTGACTATGATTTTTGTGTTGCCACCGAGTGCAGCCGCCAGATCTTCGGAGTCGCACTTGTCATCCATAACCTTAACCTGTCCGCTCTTATGTTCAATTCCGAGGATAGCTTCCTGCAACTGTCGATCAACCACGATTCGGTCTGTAATAACCAAAACGGAATCAAAGATGTTCTGATTAGCATCGTCGTGTACCGTCGCGAGTATATGGGCCAGCCATGATATGGTTTCCGTCTTGCCGCTGCCTGCCGAGTGCTCAATCAGATAATTGCAGGATGTATGGTTTATTATCACGTCGTTCATCACTCGCTCTACAGCTCTGAGCTGATGGAAACGAGGGAAGATGAGCTCCTTTGTCTTTTTAATCTTTCCGGTGTCCGGATTCCTGCGTTCCTTCTTCTTGATGTAAATGAAACGCTCAATTAAAAACAGAATATTATCTTTTGTCCAGATTTTATCCCACATATATGAGACATTAATTCCGTTTGGATTACGCGGATTCCCTTTACCAAAATTATCGCCAAGGTTGAATGAATTGAAGAAGGTATCATTTCCTTTGAGTTCTGTTGTGAAATACACTTCATTTAGGTCCATTGCAAAGGCTGCGAAAACGCCAACCCGCGTCTTAAACAGTCTGGTAGAAGCATCGCGTTCTTCTTTATATTGACGGATAGCATCATCAACAGACTGCCCAGATGTGTTACATTTCAGTTCGACCGCAAAAATGGCGAGACCGTTCAGGAAAAGAACCAAATCAATCCGCTCGCCGTCTTTATGATAGACCTCCTGAATGACAGAGAAGATGTTCTTCTTATAATTTTCAACAGCTTCTGTATTGATAGTGCTGTCAGGCTTGCGGTACATCAGCTTTAGCGATGCACCATTGTCAAACTCCACGCCGTGTTTAATTACGTCAATCAATCCTCGACTATCCTTATTGATTTCGGAATTAATATAATTGATAATCGTTTCTTCCGTGCGGTTCTTGTACATTCGGCGGAGCTGATCCATCGTGTCCGGCTGCGTGTCCTCGAGGAATTCGAGAAGCACATCTGTGTCCATGGCAAGTCCGGGCTTATACGCCGTGTTCGGACGCTCCCGGAAGTGGTTATTATCCCGGAGCTGATCGATGATCAGCCTCTGGTAATCCTCCTTCTCTTTTAACTGGTCGGCTCTGATTGGCATATTACACGACCTCCTTTACTCGTTTCTTGCCGGTGACGTATTCATAAATGGTTGCAGTTTTTGCCATATTTATCACTTCTAACTGTTTTTTCTTTTCATCTATGACCTTGTCGATCTTTTCTGTGGCTTTATCCAAATATAAAGATATCTGTTGTTGTTCTTCAATAGGAGGAACAACGACTCGAAGATTCTTGATTCCATCTATTCCAAGTTCAGGTCTTGTGCTTTGCATCGCAGACATATCCTGAATCTGATCCTGTACTACTGTTGAAGTCAGAACGTAATAAAAGTATTTAGCATCCCGATTATCTGGAAACGTTATTTTTCCCACATGCGAAGTAGTGTTGCTTATAGGAATGTTTTCAGGAACTATCGCTGTTTTACCTATCGTCGCCCCAGTTTTTGCAATCAGCAAATCTCCAGGCTTCAACTGACTATTCTTTATTTTTGCATTCATGGAATCTGAAATATAGACAAGGCCATCTAAATTTAGTCCATCTCCAAACGTAAGGTTTAAAACTCGCAAATACGGTATTCCTTCTGGTAAATAGTCATCGGATTGAATAAGGCCGTGATCGCCATCACCAATAGGATAAGTAGAACTATCGTCCACCAAATACTTGACTTTGCTGACTTCCCAGTGCATGGGGATCTTTTTTATACAATTAATCCCTGTATCCTTCATCTCCACGTTCTTATCCAGTCCCTTTGTCACTGTTTTGGTGATGAGGGACTTTTTGTATTTCTGGAGAAGTTCTATCTGCCGCTCAAGGCTCGCGATGATCTTGTCGAGCTTGGCGCAGCGCTTGTCGAGGTAATCGGCGATGCGTTCCTGCTCCTGAAAATCCGGGAACGTGTAGTAAAACTCTGCAAAATCCCCTTGATACAGATGAACGATAGTGCTGTTGCCCGCATTCTTGCAATTGAACCAGTTCCAAAACTCATCCGACTTAAGTACCCAGTACAGAAAGCGGCGGCTGTATCCTTCATACGGCATAATCCGAAGCACACCGCTGTTAAGGGATGTTTCACCCGGCATATCAGAAACAATGGCTACCTTACCAATGGTTCCATCTTTTGTAATAAGAAGGTCACCATTTTGAATCTGTATATCTTTTGCCTCTTCCCAACGTTTCATAGGAACATGGACGCAATTCTCCCAGTCTATACCGCCGTCAAGGAAATCAACGCCGGTAATCAGATACGCGCCTTTGTCCTGATATTCTTCGGACGTAAGTCCCTGCCATCCGATACGTCCTTTAAGGGAGGACATGTATTTTATTCTTGTTATCTTCCAGTCTGAGGGGATGGCTCCAATCCACTTCAGACCGCTGTCCTTCATGGTCTCCATCAAATGCCATCCTCCTGCAAATCTGCAATTTCTGTCGAGAGCTCCTTTTCAAGATTCATAAATTCAGACAGCAAATCGTCCGCCTTTTCCGGCTCATGATACTCATAGAAATACCGTGTGAACGGAAATTCGGCTCCGAGTTTTTCCTTATTCGTCGTGCTCGGCTTTTTGTTCTCATCGAAGTCATAGAAGTAGATGGCGTCCGGAATATGCGGAAGGACCTCCGCCTTCATATACTCGTCTGCGTCCTGATTCAGCCTGATAATCTCTGAATCCTTCGTGGTCGGATCGATGATCACATTACCCTTGCGGTCTTTCTGCACAACGGCAGACTTATCCATTACAGATAACTCCATAGCGATGCTGTCCAGCCGTGAGGCTGTCATGCCATCAATATCATTTAGGATCTTCTTGAGAGCTGTACTGAACTTTGAAAAGTCCATGTATACCTTGTCAGACTCATGTTCCTTCAGCGCAGCAATAACAGCTTCTGTGAAGGTCTTCCCCTTGAGCTGCTTCTGATATGCTTTCTCGTCCTTAGAGCTTCTCGGATTCGTCTCTTTGAGTTCCTCGAGTTTTGCCTCGTTAAAAACATTCGTATTAGCCGTGAAATAAGCGCTCGTCCGGAGAGCCTCAATCGACTCCTCATCAATTGTGCCTCTGCGCTGCAGCGGCTGATAGACCGACCATTCCTTGTAGAGGAATTCCTCGCGGTCAAAAATACGGCTCTCGATTTTACAATCATGTTTCCTCTTCTCATTCCACAGCGTCTTTTTGCATGGCGCAAAATCCGCGTAAACTTCTGTAATGAGCTTTATCTGCTCTTTGGAAATCTCGCGTCTCTTTTTGCCGAGACTGCGCTTTAACGGCGTCCACATATCTGTAGCGTCGATAAACTGCACTTTGCCTTTTTGTTCCTTCCGCTTGCCCTTGGAGAGAATGAATGCGTAAATCGCAATGTCCGTGTTGTAAAAAAGCTGTGACGGGAGACCAATAATTGCCTCGACCAGATCATTCTCAAGCATATAACGTCTGATCTGGCTTTCACCGCTCGTTGTGTTTCCTGAAAAGAGTGGAGAGCCATTCGAAATAATAGCCGCGCGTCCAACCTTCTTCTGCATTTTATAAATGGCGTGCTGCATGAAAAGAAGCTGCATGTCGCCACCAGCAGGAAGTCCTGCCGGGAATCTGCCGTTCTTGCCTTTCTTATGTTCCTTGCGGACAGCGTCTTCCACGCCGTCTCCCGCGTCATTTCCGCTCCATGCCTGACCAAATGGAGGATTCGCGATTACAAACCGCATAGCTGTATCTTCGAAACAGTCCTCCTTCATGGTGTCGGCAAACCTGATATTATTTGCTTCCTGTCCCTTGATCAGCATATCCGCGAGACAGATAGCATGAGAGTCAGGACTGTTTTCCTGACCAAAAAGCCGGACATTAGCATCCGGATTCATCCGCAAAATAAAATCGTTGCAAGTAGATAACATCCCGCCTGTGCCGCACGCCATGTCCAATACGGTGACCTCGCGGCCTTCTGAGAAAACATCGCTGCAGCCTTCCGCAAGCAGAATGCTGGTCAAAAGCCGAATGACCTCACGTGGTGTGTAGTGATCACCAGCTTGCGCATTTTCAGAAAAGCGGCGAATAATTTCTTCGAACATATATCCCATCTTGACGTTGTCCACTGTATCCGGATTCAAGTCAAGTTCTGAGAATTTCTTTACCACGCCGAGCAAACGATTGTATTTATCAAGATCCTTAATAACCTGCTTAAATTTCAGCTCTTCAAAAATCGTCTGCACATTTGAAGAAAACGAGTCAATATAGAAAGTCAAGTTTTCAACAATTGACGGAGCCTCAGTGAGGAGATTCGTCAAGTCAAATTCACATGTGTTATAAAACTGATATCCCGATTTTCTGCAGAGCAGCTGCTCTGGGGCTTTCGGGTTTTTCTTATATGCAGCGACAACCGCCTTCTTTGTAGGTGCAAGCGCGCACTCCAGTCTGCGCAGTATCGTCATCGGGATGATGACCTCTTTATATTGATCAGGCTTGTATGGACCGCGCAGTGTATTCGCGATGGAAAAAACCATAGCGATTTCCTTAGACGCATCAATCGTCTTATCGTCCATCATCACCTGTGTAATCTTATGCTCTGGCACTGTTTTAATCCTCCGTTATCAATATTCGTTAATGTCAATTCCGGCCTTCAGCAGCCGCTCATATCGGTCATTTGAAATTATTACCGCTAATGGTTTCCCGTTCTTAAGGACAAAACCCGCAGTGTCGTTTTCTGAAATAGCCGTTATTATCTTCGAGGATTTCCCACGCAAAAAATCAGACATATTGTAGTGTTCCATCGGAGTAATGCTCTTCTTTGTTTCCGCCATCGTATTTCCTCCTGGCATCGAACTAACATAATCCATTGCCGCCATCAACGGCCTGCTTTTGAATAAAGCAAACTATATTGCTATTATAACAAAAAGTAATTACAATTACAAGTACATTTTGATAAACATTTTCACTGATAATTGTACAAATCAGAGAATTTTCAAAATTTCTCTAACTTGGCAAGTTAGAAAGAACCGCAATATAGCCCTGTTTTCAAGATTGGACTTTCAAAAAAGCCCGGAAAACAGGGCTTTTTCACTAACTTGGCAAGATTCGAGGTGCTCGCCCATTCTCAGTAAAATGAGTTTAGTGATTGAATCACAGCCGGACAAAACGCCTGCCGATCACAGGCTATCCAGTAAGCCCGGCACTCATTACATCACGCTCTCCTTCTGGATAGGACCGCTGAAGAAAGGAGGCGCACCATGTCAGTCAATAACACAGACTACAAAATCGGCATCAATAATGCCGCTTCAATTATCGAATCAGAACTCGGCAGCGAAGTCGTTAATTTTGTCTTTCAAAAATACGGCGCACACGACATAGACGATCTGAACCCGGCTTATCTGCCGGATGTATTTAATGAGCTCTACGCCATTGAAGCGGATCTGCGCTAACACAAGCAACCTGATATGAATTTGCCCTGAGCAAGGCATTAAAAGGCTCACCGTTACAGCCGTTCACCTCGGTGCACAGAGGCGGCTCGAATTGCTGCAGCGGTCACAACTTCATCATCCAGCCTACGAGCGTGGCTGGCCAATTCGAAACGAGTTCAATCCCGCTTCGGACAGGTCAACCATGCCTTTTTGCGTCTGTCCTTCCGTTTCGGGAGCGAACGGAAAGGACAATCTATGACAAAAGATGCAAAAAAGTATCGCCTTTTCCGCAAAGGCACCCATACCTGGTATGAGGTGCCGGAAGAACAGTACAGGGAATTCGACCGGTGGCGCACGAATCTGCGCAAGCGTGAACAGTATTGGGGCCGCTGTTTCTGCCCTCGCAGTAAATGGTGGCTGTGCGACGGGAATTGTCTCGATTGCGAATATCACACAAGAAACGATGTCTCTCTGGATGATCCACTTCCTAACGGTGACGGCACTATTGGAGATTATATTGTGGACGATAAGCCCACGCCAGAAGAAATCACATCGGATCGTGATCTGTTTATGCGTCTTATCAAAAGGCTCCGCGGGATTGATCCGGAAGCAGATCGCATCATTCAGATCTGGCAGGACCACCCGGAAGGCATCTCAGACAGAAAAGTCGCAGAGCTTCTCGGTCGCAAGCAGAGAACGTTCGCCGATGAGATGAAGAAATTCCGCGACGAATTCCGTGCCTATCGTAACTTCTAATTCATTATCTGTCTGCCGCTGTCCCGATTTCAGGACAGCGGCAGATTTTTTGTTTTTCTTCCGCTCAAATCGCCCGCCCGTCTCCAGTGGAAGGTGAAGGGCAAGGAAAGCAACCCGGAAAGTGAGGTGAACAGAATGTATCGCAACTATGCAGACAGCGGAGGCGCGTCGGTGAACACGGCAAGTGAGGAGATCAGACTCCTCAATGCCATCAGCCGCGTGTCCGCACGACTGGCGAGAAACCTGACGATTCTTGCCGCCAACAGCCAATCCGAGAAAGGAGGAAAAACCTATGTCAAAAATGGCCGAAATGGATCAGACCATCCGAGAACTCAGAGATGCCGCTGATTCCATTATCAGCGCAGCCGACTGGCTCGCCCAGCAGTTTTCAGGAACTGATGAAGATCTTTCAGCCAACCCGGCGTCGGTACAGAAACCGGCGAAGAAAGAGCTGAAGCTCGAAGATGTCCGTTCCGTACTGGCGGATAAGTCCCGTGCCGGATATACCGCCGAGATACGTGACCTGCTTAAAAAGTACGGTGCGGACAAGTTGTCAAAGGTCAATCCGGCAGATTACGAAGCCCTCTTGAAGGACGCGGAGGTGCTCGGAAATGGCAGCTAACTCACACGCCGTTCTCTCCGCCTCGTCTGCTGACAGGTGGCTTCACTGCCCGCCGTCCGTCAGACTCAGTGAGGAATTCGAAGACAAAGAAAGCGGCTGCGCCTTGGAAGGCACCTGCGCGCATGCTCTTGCTGAGTACAAGCTCCGCAAGGCGCTCAGTTATCCTGCGGACGATCCAACCGAAAACCTCGACTTCTACAACGAGGAGATGGACGAGGCGACTGACGGATACGTCAGCTACGTTCTCGAACAGGTACAAGCCGCTAAGAAAACCTGCCCGGACCCGACCATCATGGTCGAGCAGCGCGTAGATTTCTCCCGCTGGGTGAAACAAGGCTTCGGCACCGCCGATGCACTCGTCATCGCGGACGGAACGCTCCACATCATAGATCTCAAGTACGGAACCGGGATCGAGGTTTCAGCGGAGGACAACCCACAGCTCAAATGCTACGCGCTCGGGGCCTTGGAGATTTTCGATTACATCTACGACATCGATACCGTCGCCCTGCATATCTACCAGCCGAGACGCCAGAACATCAGTGAGTGGCAGCTTCCGAAAGCCGATCTTCTCGCATGGGCCGGGGAGGTCCTGATGCCCGCGGCGGATGTTGCATGGGACGGCAAGGGAGAATTCTCCTGCGGCGACTGGTGCCGTTTCTGCAAGGCGAAAAACGTCTGCCGCGCCAGAGCCGAGGAGAACCTGAAGCTCGCACAGCATGATTTCAAGCTCCCTCCGGAACTGTCCGACGCGGAGATTGAGGTCATCCTTTCCAAAGTGGACAGGCTGGTCTCATGGGCGTCCGACATCAAGGAATACGCGCTCCAGAAGGCGCTTTCCGGAAAGGAATGGCACGGCTTCAAGCTGGTCGAGGGACGATCCGTCCGCAAGTACACCGACGAGACATCCGTCGCCAAGGCAGTCGCTGATGCCGGGTACGACCCGTATGAGAAGAAACTTCTGGGCATCACCGCCATGCAGAAGCTTCTCGGCAAGTCCCGTTTTGATGAACTCCTGTCGGCATACATAGAAAAGCCGCAGGGCAAACCGACACTCGTGCCGGACAGCGACAAGCGCCCGGCCATAAACACAGCAAAAAATGATTTTATGGAGG
>ENA-UOOM01003210-UOOM01003210.1-fermentation-metagenome-genome-assembly--contig:-NODE-3210-length-12209-cov-4.239263_pt1 | contig 12209 bp, 13 predicted proteins | sample MGYA00245781_ERZ724031 | MGnify/ENA primary metagenome ERZ724031 (study PRJEB28704, sample SAMN03018317) | fermentation metagenome | biome: anthropogenic terrestrial biome; feature: soil; material... | reverse complement strand
ATGAGAAACGCCGCTTGGGTCTGAATCCCAAACGGCGTTTTGTCTTCAGGCTGACAAGCCCGAAAAGAGATTTTAGTCTCTTTCCGGGCTTGCCGACGTCTCGGGAACTTTTTCGGGCAATATATCAGTCTTTGCAGTTTTTTTCGTTTTTAGCATCCGTACACTGGGTGCCGTTTTTCTTGTCCTTGTTTTCGCAATTTTTCTCTTGCTTGGCATTGTCAGCGTTTTTCTGCATGTTTTGTTTTTGCTGCTGTTTATTCAAGGTATCACCCCCTTTGCGCTTTATTATTTGTACAAAAAAGGTGAATATACAAATATTTCTATAAAACTTTACAGTAGCGGCTCACGCGCTGTATCCGCGCATTATTTCAGTACAGCACGGCATACTAACGGTAAAAGTGAAACTTAAAGCGGAGGTGAAAATATTGGATTACTCAGGATTTAATGAGTTCCCGTTCCCTTCAAAGCTTGACGGTGAAAGCCTCAAAGTAAAAAACTACTTCATGCTGCTGCCCGACAGCGCGCAGCTAAAGCTGCTGAACGGATGCAAATCGTATGGGGAATTTTACAGCCGCGTCAAAAAAGAAATGCCGGCAGCAGGCACTGACACCTGACACTGCCGGCATTTAAACCTGCCGATTTTATCTTATTGCTTTTGCAGATGGGCAAAATTTGCCATAAGTTTTTTTGTGCCGTCTTTGTCAAAAGCAATTTCCAGCAGAGCATCATTGCCCATTTTTTCAGAAGATAAGATTATCCCGTTCCCAAAAGTTTTATGGAAAACACTGTCACCAGTTTTAAAGCTTGCGGATAAATTGCCTCCGCCCATTTTCGGCGGCCCGAAGTTACGGGCCGATTCGGTTGTAACAGCCCGCGCTTCCTTTGAGGATATCGGCAGCACCATGCCGGGCGCGGGCTTTTTCCATGCCCTCGCGTGGCTGCGCGAAACTATCTCCGCAGGTATTTCGTTTAAAAAGCGCGACGGTACGTTCCTCTGGCTGTTCCCGTACAGCATGCGGTAGTCAGCGTTTAAAACGTAAAGCTCCTCTTTTGCCCTTGTTATCGCCACATAAGCAAGCCTGCGCTCCTCTTCCATTTTGCTTTCATTTTCAGTTGACGGCATACTTGGGAAAATCCCTTCTTCAAATCCGGGAAGGAACACCACCGGAAATTCAAGCCCTTTCGCGGAGTGCATGGTCATAAGAACGACACTGTCGGAATTTTCATCGTAGTTGTCAACGTCGGTCATAAGCGAAACTTCTTCCAAAAAGCCGGTAAGGCTCGCCTCATCTCCGTTTTCTTCCTCATACATTTTAATGTTTGAAGCAAGTTCCCCTACGTTCTCTATCCTTGTCTGCGCATTTTCATCGCCTGACCTTGCGAGTTCGCCGATATAATCCGTTTTGTCGAGTATCATGCGGTACAGTTCACTCAGGCTCACCTTTTCGGAAACATCGGTAAGCGAGTCTATCATGGATGCAAACTGCAAAAGCTTTTGGCACGAGCGCTTCAGCGGCTCGAACCTATCGGCATTTTGGAGTACATAAAAAAGGTTTTCGCCAATATCAGAGGCTATCTGCGAAGCCTTTGATATTGTCTTGGCGCCTATGGAACGTTTAGGTGAATTTATTATCCTTCTCAGGCGGACTTCGTCGTCATGGTTGCTTACGACGCTCAGGTAAGACGTCATGTCCATGATTTCCTTGCGGTCGTAAAACCTGTGCCCCCCTATGACCCTGTACGGTATGCCTGACTTTACAAATACTTTTTCGAGCATGCTTGACTGCGTGTTCATGCGGTACAAAACCGCAAAGTCCGAAAACCTGCGTCCACCGCTTACCTCGTCAAGTATTTTTTTGCAGATACTGCTGGCTTCATCCTGCTCGCTTGCGGCCGTATGAACAGCGATATCAGCGCCGGCGGGGTTGTCAGTCCACAAAGTTTTGCCTTTTCTGCTTTTGTTGTTAGCTATCACGGCATTTGCGGCCTGTAATATTTTTTTTGTAGACCTGTAATTCTGCTCCAAGCGGATTACCTTGGCATCCGGAAATGTTTTTTCAAAGCCCAGTATATTCTCTATGGTAGCGCCCCTGAAGCCGTAGATGCTCTGGTCGTCGTCGCCTACAACGCACAGGTTACGCGATTTTTGCGAGAGAAGTTTTATGAGAAGGTACTGCGCGTGGCTCGTGTCCTGGTACTCGTCGACAAGTACATATTTGAATTTTTCGTTATAATACTCAAGTATATCCGGATTGTTTTGAAGTAAAGCGACCGTATTGTAAATCAAATCGTCGAAATCCATCGCGTCCGCCGACCTGAGTTTAGACTGGTACAGTTTATATGCCCTGCCTATGTCAGCCATGCGGCTGTCGGTACCCGCCTGAAGTATGTACTCGTCGGGGCCCGTCATGCTGTCTTTAGCGCGCGAAACGGCTGACAAAATCGACTTGCACGGAAGTATCTTATCATCTATCCCAAGCTGTTTCTGACATTCTTTCATAACACGCTTGGAGTCGTCAGCTGAATAAACGGTAAAATGGGCTTTATAGCCTATCCTTTCAGCGTACCTCCTCAGCATGCGCGAACACGCTGAGTGGAACGTGGAAGCCCGCACATTCCTGCCGTCTTCACCGAGTAAATCTGAAAGGCGCTTTTTAAGTTCGTCGGCCGCCTTGTTGGTAAAAGTTATGGCAAGTATGTTCCACGCGCTGCACCGGCCGGACGCGAGCCTGTCCCTCACCTCGGGCAGGAGCGTGCCGCTGCCGTCAAGAAAATTATATATATTGTCAAGTTCCGCGGCTGACAGCCCGCCGCCGCCGTCTTTGCTCTCGTAAGCATTGCCGTACCTTACTATATTCGCTATCCTGTTTACAAGAACCGTCGTTTTTCCGCTTCCGGCGCCTGCTAAAATGAGCAGCGGGCCGTTTACGCTGAACACCGCTTCCCGCTGCCTGTCATTCATTTTAGAGAATTCTTTCTCAAGCACCTTACGCCGCAGAGTCACTAAACCGTTATCCTTCAAATTTTCCATTTAAACACCGCCAGATTTATATTTGGGCGGTAAAAGCCCATTTTGCACAGCAATACGTTATTTATTATACAATATTTTTGTTCAAATAGCAAATTTGCATTATACGATGCAAAAAGCGCCCGCCAAGGCGGCTGTAAAACTCCCTGGCAGCCTTTATATAATTAAATGCAGCGGGGCATAATACTTTCAAAGCTGCGTTTTTGCGCGCGCCTGCCGCCCTCAAAATGCAAAAAGCACCGTCCGGCGGTATATTGCGGACAGTGCTTAACTTTAACCGGAGCTATATTATTTTTTATCGAACTGCGGGTTGAAAGCGTAGAAATTTTTAGAATCAAGGCTGTCCGTAATTATGCGCAGCCCTTCGCCAAAGCGCTGGTAATGCACAACCTCACGTTCACGCAGAAAACGTATCGCATCCCTTACGTCCGGGTCATCGCCGCAGTACCTCAGGATATTATCATAAGTGAGCCTTGCCTTTTGTTCCGCCGCCAAATCTTCATGGATGTCTGCTATGGAATCTCCCGTAGAAGAAAGGGCTGCTGCTGTAAACGGCTCGCCGGAAGCATCCTGCGGGTAAATGCCTGTCGTATGATTTATAAAATATGCATCGTAGCCCGCTTCTTTTATTTGTTCCGGAGTAAGGTTGCGTGTAAGCTGGTACACTATGGTGCCTACCATCTCGAGATGCCCCAGCTCTTCCGTCCCAATGTCAGTCAATATCGCCTTTAACTCGGGGTTAGGCATGGTATACCTCTGGCTCAGGTACCTCAGCGAGGCACCTATTTCCCCGTGCGGCCCGCCGTACTGTGCGGCTATAAGCTTTGCGAGCGCTGGGTTGGAGTTCTTAATTTTAATAGGATATTGCAGCCTTTTTTCGTAAACCCACATAGCTTCAGTCCCCCTCCCCTGTTTCCCACGGCCATGGGCTTGCTATCCATGCCCACCTGTTCGTGTTGCTGCTGTTTTCATTTATAGGGCCGTATGATTTTTCATACTGCGCTACGAGTACGGCGGTGGTTTTTTTGTATGAATTAAGCTTATCCGCCGCCTCGCAGTCGCCCGGATGGGTGTCAAGGTATATGTGCAGCTCCCACATGGCAAACTCGTTGGCGTTTATACTGCGCATAAGCTTTTCCTGCTCGGTCATCTTCCCACTCCCCCGCCTAAAAAAGGTTTATTTAACTCCGGAAAAATAGTCCCGTTTTGAAGGCCCTTCTCCGGGTCGTAAGTTGTTTTAAGCTGCTGAAACGGCACGTACGCCATGGCCTCCGGCGTTTCCGGCGGGAACGGGCGCCTGTTCGGAAGGCAGTCGCTGCCTTTGGCATATTTTGCCGTTACTGTTGTAAGCAAAGACATATTATCGTTCATGCTGTATTCTCCTTTCAAAATATTTTTATAATCTATATCATAATATGTGCCTTTAATTCCGTGGTTCAGGTATTTACCGGCCGGCTGGCACAAACTGATGTTCTAAGATGCACCTTAAATTTTTTATGCAATTATTCTATTAATTCCAACACATTCTGCAATTTTACGACGATTTTATTTAAACTAAAAAATTATTTTTCACTTTTTGTATTGCATGTCAAACCTATTTGTGATATATTTAACACAGTACTTTTTTTGAGATTGGCTCTCAACAGATTCAGCAAACATCGTTAGATAAACTTAAATATATAAAATACGAAATGGAGGAAATGTAAATGGCAAAAAAAATTGTTATTGCAGGTGCCTGCCGCACCGCAATAGGTAAAATGGGTGGTATGTTTGCGAACACATCGTCCAAGGACCTCGGCATCACCGTGGTGAAAGAAGCACTTAAACGTACCGGCATAGCGCCGAGCGAAGTGGATGAAACACTTTTCGGCTGCGTGCTTCAGGCAGGTTTGGGTCAGAACATTGCACGCCAGGTTTCCATAGGCGCGGGTATTCCGATAGAAAAACCGGCACTTACCATAAATGACGTGTGCGGTTCAGGGCTTAAGTCGGTTAACCTTGCTGCCGATATGATTTTGGCCGGTGAGGCCGACGTTGTAGTCGCAGGCGGCACCGAAAGCATGTCCACGGCTCCGTTTCTTCTCCAGAAAGCCCGCTTCGGCTACAGAATGAACGACGGGAAACTTGTCGACGAAATGATAAAAGACGGCCTGTGGGACGCTTTTAACAATTACCATATGGGCATAACAGCTGAAAATGTAGCCGAAAAGTACGGCATAACCCGCAGGATGCAGGATGAATTTGCCGCGGACAGCCAGCAGAAATGTGAAAAGGCAATAGCCGAGGGCAAGTTTAAAGACGAGATAGTACCGGTTCAGGTTAAAGTGAAGAAAAAGGGCCTTGTAACGTACGATACTGACGAAGGGCCCCGCAGCGGCGTAACGGCAGACAGTATCTCCGGGCTTAAGCCTGCGTTCAAGCCTGACGGAACAGTAACGGCGGCAAACGCCTCCGGCATAAACGATGCGGCCTGCGCTATGGTCGTTATGTCAGAAGAAAAAGCCAAAGAGCTTGGTGTAAAGCCGTTAGCGACATGGATTGCCGGCGCATGGGCAGGCGTAGACCCGGCTTACATGGGCATAGGCCCCATCGCGGCGACAAAGAAAGTCATGGCAAAAACCGGCCTTAAAGTCGAGGACATGGACCTTGTCGAAGCAAACGAAGCGTTTGCCGCACAGTCAATAGCAGTCTGCAATGAACTTAAGTTCGACATGAGTAAAGTAAACGTAAACGGCGGCGCAATAGCACTCGGCCATCCTATCGGTGCTTCCGGGGCTCGTATCCTTACAACCCTCATGTACGAAATGAAGAAAAGGAACTCCAAGTACGGCCTTGCCACTCTCTGCGTAGGCGGCGGCATGGGTGTCGCTACCATCGTAAAAATGGGCGACTGACAGCTTTAAACCCGACTTTATTTATGAAAGAAGGCATTTATGCTATGGGGTTTGTGAAATATGAGCAAAAAGGCTTCGTAGGCATAGTCACCATAGACCGTGAAAAAGCCTTGAACGCCCTTAACACAGCGGTTCTTAAGGACCTTGAGGCCGTTATGGACTCTATTCCGCTTGACAGCACGAGATGCGTCATCATAACCGGCGCGGGGCAAAAATCTTTTGTTGCCGGTGCAGACATCGGCGAAATGAAAGATATGAATAAAGAAGAAGGCAGCCGGTTTGGAGCGAGGGGCAACGCGGTTTTCCGCAAAATAGAAAAATTCCCAGTGCCTGTAATAGCCGCGGTTAACGGCTATGCCCTCGGCGGCGGGTGCGAGCTGTCGCTTAGCTGCGACATACGCATCGCCGCAGAAAACGCCGTTTTCGGCCAGCCTGAGGCAGGCCTCGGCATTACGCCGGGCTTTGGCGGTACACAGAGGCTCGCGCGGACCATAGGCGTAGGCAAGGCTAAAGAAATGATATACTCATGCAACAACATACATGCCGACGATGCGCTTAGGATAGGCCTTGTAAACGCGGTATATCCTATCGGCCAGCTTATGGACGAATGTATGAAATTAGCGGAAAAAATATCTAAGAACGCCCCTATTGCCGTAAGGCACTGCAAAAAAGCCGTCAACCTCGGCCTGCAGATGGACATAGACAGCGCCGTCGCTTTCGAGCCTGAGATGTTTGGCTCCTGCTTTGGAACGGAAGACCAGAAAAACGCCATGTCGGCTTTCTGCGAAAAGCGCAAGCACGACCCGTTTGTAAACAAATAAGGTTTACTGCCCTGTGTTCGAATGTAATACCGGCATAAAAAGGTGATATTGTTAAAAATGAATTGGAAAGATATTTATAAGCAAAAACTCACTACGGCCGACGAAGCCGTAACGCATATAAAGTCCGGCGACAGCGTGATTATCGGTCACGCTGCCGGCGAACCCACCGCGCTCCTTAACGCTATGGTGAAAAATGCTGACCGCTACAAGGGCGTACGCACTTTCCAAATGGTGTGCAAGGGTGAAGCGCGTTACTGCCAGCCTGGCATGGAGGAGCACTTCCGCCACAACAGCCTTTTCGTTACGGCAAGCACGAGGCAGGCCGCCGCGGAAGACCGTGCGGACGTGACCCCTTATTATTTTTCCGAGGTTCCGGAGCTTTTACGCAGCGGCATGCCTGTTGACGTTGCGCTTATACATGTTTCCACGCCGGATGAGCACGGTTACTGCAGCTTCGGTATTTCCGTAGACTACACTAAGCCGGCCGCCGAATGTGCAAAAACGGTTATAGCGGAAGTTAACCCCAACATGCCGAGGACTTTGGGCGATTCGTTTATACACGTAAGCGACATAGATTACATAGTAGAGTCAGACGACCCTATTATCGAACTTCCGCCCTCAAAGCTCAGCGACGTAGAGTACGCCATAGGCAAAAACTGCGCTTCCCTCATACATGACGGCGACACGCTTCAGCTTGGCATAGGAGCCATACCGGACGCGGTTTTGGCTTCGCTCAAGGATAAAAAAGACCTTGGCATACACTCCGAGATGGTTTCCGACGGAGTCGTCGACCTGGTTGAGGCGGGAGTCATAACAAACAAACGCAAAAGCTTTATGCCCGGAAAAAGCGTAATAACCTTTATGATGGGCACTCGCCGCCTGTACGACTACGTGGACAACAACCCTGCCGTCGCGATGTTCCCCGTGGACTTCGTTAACGACCCCTACGTCATAGCTAAAAACGACAACCTTATATCAATAAATTCATGCGTTGAGGTTGACCTGCAGGGGCAGGTAGTTTCCACCTCCATCGGCCTTAAACGCATAAGCGGCGTAGGCGGGCAGGTAGACTTCGTGCGCGGCGCAAACATGAGCAAGGGCGGCAAAACCATCATGGCTTTTGCTTCGACTACCGGGCACGGCAAGATTTCAAAAATCGTTCCGTTTATAAACCAGGGTGCTTCCGTTACAACATCCATTTACGATGTAAATTATATAGTGACGGAGTACGGCATAGCGAAATTAAGAGGGCTGTCACTGCGTGACAGAGCCAAGGAACTTATAAAAATAGCGCATCCTAAATTCCGCGATTCGCTGGCGGAGGAATATGAACGCCGCTTTAGCATCAAGTATAAGCCGTAACGGCGTATTGCGTATTCAATTATTTTATATAGGAGGTATTACTAATGATAGTTGGTATTATTGGCGCAGGAACCATGGGGTCAGGCATTGCGCAGGCATTTGCACAGACCGAAGGCTACACGGTTAAACTTTGCGATATTAACGAAAAATTTGCCGCGGGCGGCAAGGAAAAAATCAAAAAATCACTCAGCCGTCTTGTTTCAAAAGGAAAGATGGAGCAGGCCAAATCCGATGCCATACTCGCGAAAATCACAACCGGCACAAAGGAAATAACCGCCGACTGCGACCTTATAGTTGAAGCCGCGCTCGAAAAAATGGACGTCAAAAAAGACCTTTTCAAAGAGCTTGACGGCATATGCAAAAAAGACGCAGTATTTACAACGAACACTTCTTCCCTCTCAATAACCGAGATTTCAAACGGCATAGGCAGGCCGGTATGCGGCATGCACTTTTTCAACCCGGCTCCTGTAATGAAGCTCGTTGAAGTTATTGCCGGCATAAACACACCGGCCGAAACTGTCGCCAAAGTTAAAGCTGTTGCGGCGGAAATCGGCAAGACACCCGTAGAGGTAAAAGATGCGGCAGGCTTTGTAGTAAACAGGATACTTATTCCGATGATAAATGAAGCAGTCGGTGTATATGCCGACGGAACCGCTTCCGTTGAAGACATCGACACAGCCATGAAGCTCGGCGCCAACCATCCCATGGGTCCTCTCGCGCTCGGCGACCTCATAGGGCTTGATATCGTCCTTGATATAATGGAAGTTCTCCAGGCTGAAACAGGCGACTCTAAGTACCGCCCTCATCCCCTGCTTAGGAAAATGGTACGCGGCGGACTGCTCGGCAGAAAGAGCGGCAAGGGCTTTTACGATTATTCAAAATAATCCGTTGTTAAAGATGCTTATAGTATAACTGCGCTTATTATAATTCTCCATGGCATATACGCCCTGCCGTTTTACGGTGGGGCTAAACCGGTAAATAAGCGCTTTTAACTTTACGCATCACAGTTTTTATTATAGATTTGGAGGAACGAGTATGGACTTTTCACTAAGCAAAGAACACGAGATGGCCCGAACCCTTTACAGGGACTTCGCCGAAAAAGAAGTAAAGCCTCTTGCGCAGCAGACAGATGAAGAAGAGCGTTTCCCAATAGAAACACTTGAAAAATTCCGTAAATACGGCTTTATGGGCATACCGTACCCGAAAGAATACGGCGGCCAGGGATGCGACTCTTTAACATATATTATGTGTGTTGAAGAGATGTCGAAAGTCTGCGGCACAACCGGAACAATGCTTTCGGCGCACACGTCACTCGGCACATGGCCTATCTTTAAATTCGGTACCGAAGAACAGAAGAAGAAATATCTGCCTAAGCTCACTTCAGGCGAGTACTTGGGCGCTTTTGCATTGACGGAGCCGAACGCCGGAACAGACTCTTCCGCGCAGCAGACAAAAGCCGTCCTCGAAGGCGACCACTACGTTTTAAACGGCAGCAAAATCTTCATTACAAACGCAGGTTACGCCGATACTTACGTAGTTTTCGCTATGACCGACAAAAGCCAGGGCAACCGCGGCATTTCGGCTTTCATAGTTGAAAAGAATTTTCCGGGCTTCTCAGTCGGCAAAAAAGAGAAAAAAATGGGTATCCGCGGTTCTTCCACATGCGAGCTCATTTTTGAAAACTGCATAGTTCCTAAAGAAAACCTCCTCGGCCAGGAAGGCAAGGGCTTTAAGATAGCGATGATGACGCTTGACGGCGGCCGTATAGGCATTGCCGCCCAGGCTCAAGGGCTTGCTGAGGGCGCGCTTAATGAAACAATTAAGTACGTAAAAGAAAGAAAGCAGTTCAACCGCCCAATCGCTAAGTTCCAAAACACCCAGTTCGAAATTGCACAGATGGTTACAAAAGCACAGGCCGGCCAGTACCTTTTGTACCGTGCCGCAATAGCCAAGGACAAACAGAAGAGCTACTCAGAAGAAGCCGCTATGGCTAAGCTTTTCTGCGCAAGGGCCGCTATGGACATAACGACAAGGTGCGTACAGCTTCTCGGCGGTTACGGGTATACACGTGAGTATCCGCTCGAACGCATGATGCGCGACGCTAAGATAACCGAGATATACGAAGGCACAAGCGAAGTACAGATGATGGTTATTTCCAAAAATGCTTTGAAGTAATGTTCAAACTCTAAAGGAGGGAAATTCTTTGAATATTGTTGTTTGCATAAAGCAAGTACCTAATACAAACGAAGTAAAGCTCGACCCGAAAACCGGTACCCTTATAAGGGAGGGCGTGCCGAGCATTATAAACCCTGACGACAAAGCAGGGCTTGAAGCCGCGCTGCGTTTGAAGGATTCACAGGGGGCGCATGTTACGGTCCTTTCCATGGGCCCGCCGCAGGCAGACGCGGTACTGCGCGAAGCTATGGCTATGGGCGCCGACGAAGCCGTTCTCGTTACTGACCGCGCATTCGGCGGAGCAGACACATGGGCAACAGCCCACACAATCGCCGCCGCGCTCAAGACGCTTGACTACGACCTCATCATAACCGGCCGCCAGGCCATAGACGGCGACACCGCACAGGTCGGCCCGCAGATTGCCGAAAACCTCAATATTCCGAATATAAGCTATGCGGAAGACATCAAGGTTGACGGCGACTACGTAACGGTAAAGCGCCAGTTTGAAGACAGATACCACATAGTCAAAGCTAAGATGCCATGCCTCATAACAGCGTTAAGCGAGCTTAACGAGCCACGCTATATGACACCCGGAGGAATTTTCGACGCTTACCGTGAAAAACAGGTTAAAGTCATCACACGCAAAGACCTTGACGTTGACGATGACAGCATAGGCTTGAAAGGCTCCCCGACGAGGGTTGTGCAGACATTTACAAAACAGCCTAAAGCAGCCGGCACGCTCGTCGACAACCTCGATGCGCAGGAAGCCGCGGATTATATACTCGAAAAACTTCAGGAAAAATTCATTATATAGTGAAAGTGGTGAATAAAATGGATATTCAGGATTACAAGGGTATATTTGTCTTTATTCAGCAGGTTGACGGCAAGGTCACCGGTGTCTCCCACGAACTCCTCGGTAAAGCGAAAAGCCTTGCCAAAGATATGGAAACGGAAGTTACGGCCGTGCTTCTCGGCTGCAATGTTTCCGGCCTTTGCGGTAACCTCGCAAGCTACGGTGCCGATAAAATAATAGTTGTCGACAACAAGGACCTCAAACTTTATTCCACAAAACCGTATGCCTACTGCATAACAAAGGTAATCGAAAAATATAAACCGGCAGTATTCCTTTACGGCGCGACGGCCATTGGCCGCGACTTGGCGCCGCGCGTTGCCGCAAGGGTGCGCACCGGCCTTACAGCCGACTGCACTAAGCTGGACGTTGCAACCGACGGCACTAAGAACCTGCGCATGACCCGCCCTGCCTTCGGCGGAAATATAATGGCTACCATAGTGTGCCCTGACTACCGCCCGCAGATGGCTACCGTGCGCCCAGGCGTAATGCAGAAAATAAAACCAATCGCCGGCGCGAACGTCCCTGCTGATAAATTTGACGTTGAAATCCCGTCGTCCGAAACAGATGTGCAGATACTCGACGTTGTGAAAAAAGAGTCGCACAAGATGGACATCCAGGACGCCAAAGTCCTCGTTTCAGGCGGCCGCGGCATGGGCAAACCGGAAAACTTCAAGCTGCTTGACAACTTAGCCGCAGCTCTCGGCGGCACCGTAAGCTCCTCAAGGGCATGCGTTGACGCAGGCTGGGTTGAAAAAGACATACAGGTCGGCCAGACGGGCAAAACCGTGCGTCCTAACCTTTATATTGCCTGCGGCATATCAGGCGCCATACAGCACCTTGCCGGTATGGAAGAGTCAGACGTTATCATGGCTATAAACAAAGACTCAACTGCGCCGATCTTTGAAGTAGCGGACTTCGGCGTTGTCGGGGATGCTTTGAAAATCCTTCCGCTGCTGACTGAAAACGTTAAAAAGGCAATGGCCGCACGCAAGTAATTATTTAAGTTAAATATTGGGAATAAATTTTGGCTCAATGTCAATAGTTGGGGTAAACCTAAAAAGGGAATGTGAGAAGGA
>ENA-UOOM01003208-UOOM01003208.1-fermentation-metagenome-genome-assembly--contig:-NODE-3208-length-12214-cov-2.961592_pt1 | contig 12214 bp, 10 predicted proteins | sample MGYA00245781_ERZ724031 | MGnify/ENA primary metagenome ERZ724031 (study PRJEB28704, sample SAMN03018317) | fermentation metagenome | biome: anthropogenic terrestrial biome; feature: soil; material... | reverse complement strand
AGGGTAGTGGATTGGCTAGGTAGAATAGCAAGACGTAATTCAAAACTGTTTGAACTTTTGCCAGGAGCAGGATGAGCTAAGAGGTTCAAGTCCGGTTCTGAGAGGGCCTGGGGGTGAGATTCCCCCGGGCTATTTACCTTATAATTACCGCAAATATAAAAGAAATCGCGGAAGAACTCAAAGACATTGTCAGTCAATTTCTTGAAGCTCGGGGATTGACGTTATCCGAAGGCTAAAAGCAGCAGATGCTTAAAAAAATGACGTCCCAATTTGCGGAAAATGAGTTGAAGCCCATCATTTATGATTCAGAAACCGATGAATATGTTATCAATGGCTCCAAGCCGTTTCACCGATGGATAAGCACGGATATTTCATTATCTGATTTTTTGTATCGGCATGATGATTCTTGTCACATGTTCTTCTTCGTTATCCACGTCCAGCGGGGAGACCACAAATTCCTCAGATACAGGGCCGGAAATCTCATAGCCGTTCAGATGGATCCATTGCAACAATTTGACATGGCTTTGCATAATCTCTCTGTATTTTCCCGCATGGTAGCTTGTTGCCGCCTGAAACCCGCCCCAGGCGCGTACGTTGGTTATATCGTCCGGAAGCGTGCACTCTTCGCTCACAATAAGGCCAAATTCCACATCACAGTCTTTCATTAGAAATTGATCCAGTATCTGAGTGTGGAAGGTTACGATCACAGACCCCCTGGTTACGACTCTATGAGAGGTACATTGCTCCAGAATATCCGTCCAGCGGCGCAGAGATACATCCATATTGCGGTATTGCTTCATATTTTCCGCGCGGAAAACCATATGGCATTTCGGAATAAATTCTATCTGTATTTTTCCGTACTGCTGTTCATCTAGGATTGCCTTTCCTCTGCGAATGCGGGACAACAAATCTTTGCAATCTGCAAGTCTCACCTGCAGTGCGCAAATTTCATCCTGCAAATTTTTGCTATGCTGCACAATTTTTTCCTCGTATGCGCCCAAATCTGATTCTGTCATCAGTTTTTTAATCTCCTTCAGACTGAAATCCATAGCGCGCAGACGGCGAATAATCAGCAATGTCGTCAGCTGCTCTTTACTGTAATAACGGTAATTGCTTTTCGCCCCCCGATATTTGGGATGCAGCAAACCGATCTCGTCATAGTAACGCAAAGTCTTTACAGGGATATTGCAGCTCTCAGAAACCTCCCCGATTGCATAACGATTCTTTTCTATATTGCATCCGCCTCTCAATGGAATACATCAAACATACTTTCATGAATCGTTTTTCATAATCATTTTCATTCTATAGCAAAGTTTTGCCTTTTGTCAAAACCACGGCATGCCCGACAAAATACAGTTTTTAAGATGCGAAATCGAGATTTGCAATTCTTTCCCCCTACCGTAAAGTTTTGATTATCCCATGAGCCATCCAATAATCCGACGGCCGTCCGTGCCGCGGTCGGTCGCCGGATTATTCTGAATCCATTATAGGCGGATTCCTTGCCATCGGGGAGAGGGATGGGGCCGTTTTGCTTTGCGGTTTCGATGTCGTTCTGACTGCAATTACCTCCTGAGATTTTTTGTTTATTTGCTCCGATGCTGCGAGGGAAGAGAAAAACAACAGCCGACGCCGCGGATGAAGCCGAATAATGCCTGCGAAAACTCTCCATCCACAGGAAGGCATTCCGGTTACATATATCACGTTTTGCCTTGAAAAATCTTCTATTTTTGTAAAAACTCCAAAAATTATATTTCACTTTTTGGCAAATTAAACCATTAAACAGTATACTTAATTCGTATTTTAACCATTTAACTTTCAGCCAAGTGAAGATTTTTAATGATTTTTTGTGAAACTTTTGAGAAGCTTTCACAAATTTTTTCAAAAATCACTTGACGTTCCATCTACTGTAACAGGTAAAATTAAACGCATCATAAGGGACTGGCATGAGCGCGCACCAGCCCGTTATGCCAAAATCATGGGGGTCCGGTAAGGGGGCCGGTAATCGTATGTACCGGGCTAACTAGCAGGTAATAGTATGCATGCAACAAAACACATCCTTTATAAAGAAAGATAAGGAAGAGAGGAAACTGTATGAACAAAAACATAAACGAAAAGGGTGATCTGAAATTTGTTCCGCTGTTACTGTGCGGCGGCGCGCTGTTCTCCATGCATTTCGGCGCTTCCAGCATGGTGTGGCCGATGAACTGGGGCAAAGAAAGCGGTTCTTCCGTACTGTTGGCTTTTGCCGGAGCGTTTATTACGTCGCTCTTGCTTGTCGTTATTGGGTATATGGCGCTGGCAAAAGGGCGCGGTTCCTACGGCAAAATGGCAAGCAGAATAGTTGGCAATAGATTCGGAAGGTTCTACACCTGCTTAACCATTGCCGTCCTCGGTCCGTTCTATGCCATTCCGCGTATGAGCGCGGCTTCCTGGGATTCGATAGTTCAAGCGTTCGGACTTGATCCTATGAATAAGCTTCCGCTGATTATCTTTACGATTATATTTTATATAATAACTTATTTCTTCCTGGTAAATCCCGGCAAGGCTATGGATAAGATATCTTCGATGCTATTTCCTTTGCTTATCATTACAGTTGTTGCTATAGTCGGCAAAGGAATAATCAGCCCCATTGCAGAGCCGGTCGCCAAAAGTTACGCAGGTTCCGCATTTGCGTATGGATTCACCAACGGTTACGCCACGGCGGAGATTCTGTGTGCCTTGATTTTCGGCGTGGTTATTCTGAACACGCTTAAAAACAAAGGCGTCTCCGAATCGCATATGACAAAGAACATGATCCGGGTCGGCATCATCGGTATTGCAATGCTGACCTGCACACATCTCGCACATATGGTTATCGGCGCTTACACAGGCGGAACCCTTGATTTGAACTATACCGCTCTTTATACTGCTGTTGCCGCCATTCTCTACGGTAAGTACGGAGGAATGCTTTTTGCGGTGGCGCTGTTTCTTGCCGCTCTTACGACAGCCATCGGCATGACCTCCGGCTGTGCTGAGTTTTTCGTCGATATAACGGATAAGAAATTTTCATACAAGCAGTGTTCGATAGTCATTCTTGTATTCAGCATCATTTTTGGCAGCCTCGGACTGACAAGCATGCTCTCTTGGCTTGGCCCCATACTTGATGGAATTTATCCCACAGCCATTATTTTGGTCCTGTACTACGGGCTGTCCACCAATGCCATGCACAGCAGGCACTTATACGCCTGCCGCTGGGCGATGTACGTTTCGTTTGCCCTCGGCGCGGCCGATATGATTTGGAAATATTTCATTAAATTTGACGTCAACCCCGGCGGAATCTGCGACCTTTATCTGAATCTTCCGTTTGCGAGCGTGTCAATGGCGTGGGTCCCCTGGACGATACTCGCATTTATTATTGGCTGGTTTACTTACAAGGGGAAGGTCGTGGTCGTTGAGTCCGACGTACAGGAGAGCGTATCCCAGCCGGTCGCTGCTGGAAGCCGCTGATGCTGATGCTGATAATAAGTAAAATTATATTATATAAGGAGGAAAAACAATTATGGCGAGAAAAGTATCATATCTGAGTTACAACATGACCACGGCAGACGCGGGCAATCAGGACGGCCTCATCCCTTTCGGACGCCAGTGGGACTTTATCGGCGACGTTGAGACGGAGCAGATGATCCTCAACGACGGCGACGAGTCTCTGTGCCTCGGCTATACTGACTGCAAGATCTATGAGGACGCCTATGTGGGCGACATGATGGAGTACAAGGCAACCATGACGCATATAGGAAACACCTCACGTGACTGCAAAATAGAGGTTTTCAAGCTGGCTACTCCCGCATTCCGCGCCGGCAAGACCGACTGCAAGCCGGGCGATATGGTCTGGTTTGAAAACCCTGTTCTTTGCACCGAGGGTACCGTACGTCTAGTCGTAAAGAAGCACCTGCAGCGCGGCGAGCAGCCTGACGGTATAGTTAAAGACCCCTGGCGCGAGCTTGAAGATTTTCCTGAAAACGAAGAGTTCGAGTTTTAATTTAGAAATAGCGAAAGGAGTAAAAAATATGGAAACCATTACCATGCGTTATAGAATGTCTGACCGTGATGTATTCTACGGCGGCGGCGTCGTCAACGGAGCAAGAAGCATCACACTGATGAACGATGCGGCAAACCGCCTGATGGCGAAGGTGTTTCAAAATACCGGACACTGCGTGGAGGTCAAGAAAGTGCGTCTGTATGTTCCCATTTTTGCGGGCGACTATATGGAATATATTGCCCGCATCAAAAAGACCGAGGGCAAGAAAGCGCTGATCGAGGTCCGCGCGTTCAAGATCATACAGGTTCCTGAAAATCCCCCCTATCCCAGTTCGATAGACGTTCTGCCGGATCCTCCGCTGTGCACCGTGACGCAGTTCGTCTACGAAGCCAACTAATTTTTTAAGCTCACAAGAGTTCGGATTATTTTTGGTTGAAACTATTAACCTCTATACCCACAAAATTCACGCCACAGCAGTCTTAATCGCTGTGGCGTGAATTTTAAAGTAAAATAGTCATATTAGAAGGCACCGTTGTAAAGAACAACGTACAGATTGGCGGGAACAGCAGCGCGAAGTATATAAGTATTGGGAGATGCCATTTATGAACGGAGAATTTAAGAGCAACCGCTACATCGTTTCGGATGACCTGATGCGCAGCGTTAATATAGCCGTCGCATTAAAAAAACCGTTACTGGTCAAGGGCGAGCCCGGTACGGGAAAAACCATGCTGGCGGAAGCAATCAGCAAGACCTTTGGCAAAAAACTTTATATTTGGAATATTAAATCCACTACCAAAGCTCAGGAAGGTCTATATACGTATGATGCCGTACAGCGCCTTTATGACAGCCAGTTTGGCGGTAAAGGCGTAGATGATATCGCACGGTATATCAAATTGGGAAAACTGGGAGAAGCCTTCACTAACGATGAGCAAGTCGTTTTGCTGATTGATGAGATTGATAAAGCGGATCTGGAGTTTCCCAACGACCTGTTGTGGGAATTGGACAAAATGGAATTCTATATTCCCGAGACCAGGGAAACAGTAACGGCCAGAGAGCGTCCGATCGTCATTATTACGTCCAACGCGGAAAAAGAGCTTCCGGACGCATTCCTGCGGCGCTGCATTTTCCATTATATAGCCTTTCCGGAGCCGAGCGCCATGGAAGAGATTGTCCGCGCGCACTTTGATTCCCTTGACGAAACCCTGCTGCATCAGGCCATGGGGGCTTTCTATATGATACGAAATGTCAACGGTATTCAGAAAAAACCAAGCACATCTGAATTGCTTGACTGGCTGCAGGCGCTTCAGATTGGCGGAGTCGACCCTTCTGTTCTAAGCAGGGAAATTCCTTACTCCGGCGTGCTGCTGAAGAAAAATGAGGATATGGAAAGAATCGCACCGCCAGAAAGTAAAACACCGTGGCGCCGGAATTAAAAGCGAGGGTTAAATATGGTTTTTACGAGCTTGTTCTACCATCTGCGCGAGAAAGGGCTGAAGGTTTCGATTAACGAATGGCTGGCGCTGATAGAGGCGCTTACTCAGGGACTGGCGTATTCGAGCCTGTTGGAGTTTTACTATATGTCCCGCACAATTCTTGTTAAGAGCGAAGCGGATTTCGACAAGTTCGATTTGGCGTTTTCATCTTATTTTGAGGGCATGCTGAACGAAGGAGAGATACCCGAGGAACTGTTGGAATATCTGTCAAAGCCCATAGAACAACAGGATTATGACCAAGCCGAGGTCGATGCGCGGACTAATCTGGAATTTGACGAGCTGCGCCAACTGTTGGAACAGCGCTTGCGTGAGCAGGTTGGAGCGCATAACGGTGGAAAAAGATGGATCGGTACGGGAGGCACCTCTCCGCTTGGCAATTCCGGATACGCAAAAACAGGCATCCGAGTCGGCGGTCAGGGCGAGCGGGGAAGCGCTCTTCAAGTGGCAGGGCGGAGAGGATTCCGCGACTTCCGTGAGGATGAAACCTTGGGAATCCGCCAGTTTCAGACAGCATTTCGCCGCCTGCGCCAGATGTCCGCACGTCAAAATGCGGAAAAAAGCGAATTGGATCTGGATCAGACCATCAAAAGAACCAGCGAAAACGCCGGTATGCTGAAACTGGCCTATCGATCGCCGCGTAAAAACTCAATCAAGCTCCTGCTGATGTTTGACTCCGGCGGTTCTATGGAGCCCTATGCACAAATATGCAACCAGTTGTTTCAGGCTGTCAGCAAGGCAAATCATTTTGCGCAGCTGAAAATCTATTATTTCCATAACTGCCCGTATAACCGGATCTACGAAACGCCGGCGTGTATTTATCCGGAAAGTATGGATACACAGTGGCTGTTAGACAATCTGTCCTCGGATTATAAGGTGATCCTGGTTGGCGACGCTTCTATGGCGATGTGGGAAATGCGCTATTACACCGGTGGCCGTAAGAGCCGTCCCGGCGACCAGATTTCCGGCCTTGCATGGCTTAAACAATTTGTGCGTAAATATGATAACGCCATTTGGTTCAATCCGATTCCGCAAGACCTTTGGGACAGTAGCAAAGGGAGAGAGTCAATAGCTCGAATTCGCCAGGAGATCCCAATGTATCAACTGTCAGTCGCAGGGATTGAAGCCGGTATAAGGCATTTGATTGCAGCAAGATAATCAAATGGAAGGACCTTAGCTTAAATTTTTAGATTATTACTGAAGGACACCCAGAATTTCTTACAATACTGGACAAGGCAACGCAGAGGTGCGACCCGAGCGGTGCATAAGGTTTGGCGAGGCAGCGATACTCTCTTGAGTGTCGCTTTTTTAATCGCTGTCTTGGAAAATACCATACCCTCAATGGAGCATACTAATTACTGCGGCATAAGGCACTAAACATAAAGCCCGTTCGGTTATAACGGTAATCCTGGCTTAGGCTAGTTTATATAAATTTTCGATTTCTCAGCATGAACCATATATTGGTAATTCTTGCCCAATATCAGGGGATCAGCCCGTTCTCCTATGCTTTCGCGATACTGATTTGATTATAGATTATCTTTCTTTTATACTTAGAGGGTGAACGCGATATGATATTTACACATTCATTTCGTGTGAGTTAAACTATACTCTTTGTTAGCCATGACTATGATAATGTGCGGCTTAAAAAGGTTACAGCTGAAGACAAGAGGGATCATCATGAAGGAAAATCCTGAAAAAAAAGAAAATAGCGAGCTTTTGAAGGAATTGAATTATTATAAAGCTTCCTATGAGGAATTAAAACTTATTATGGACGCTACCTTTGATCAGATTACTATAACTGATGGAAAGGGCATTCTGCTGAAGGTAAGCAAGAATTGTGAGGAAGTATTTGGTATAAGTGAAAGCGAAATGATAGGCCACAGTGTTTATTATCTTGATAAAAAAGGGGTTTTTACACCCTCTATAACAGCGGAAGTACTGAAAAAAAAGGAACAGGTTACTATTATTCAGAAAACAGGCTCCAATAGAAGACTTCTTGTGGTAGGTGCACCCATTTTTAACAAGGATGGCAAAATAGTAAGAGTGATAAATATATCTAAAGATGTTACTGAATTTGAAAACTTGAAAAAACAGCTGGAGGAAAGTGAGCTTCTTTTAGATTGGTACAGGAATGAAATTAAAAAGAACGAAGTAAAGACAAAAGACATAATAGTTGGAAATTCCAAAGCGATGAAAGATATCATCGGCATGATAGAACATATATGTAATATGGACACAACGGTTATACTCCTGGGGGAAACCGGTGTTGGCAAAAGCTATATGGCAAAAATAATTCATAAAATAGGCAAAATGCGGGCAGAGCCTTTTGTACAAATTAACTGCGGAGCCATACCGGAAAATCTTATTGAATCTGAGCTTTTCGGTTATGAAGAAGGCGCCTTTACGGGCGCAAACAAAAAAGGGAAAAAAGGATTGCTGGAGGTTGCAGGGAAGGGAACAATTTTTTTGGATGAAATAGGTGAGCTGCCTATGCAGACTCAGGTAAAGCTTCTGCATGTGCTTCAGGAAAGACAGGCATACAGGATAGGAGGTACAGAGCCTTTTGACATAAAGGCGAGGATCATATCAGCCACAAATAAGGATTTAAAAAAACTGGTTAAGGAAGGCAAGTTCAGGGAGGACCTTTACTATAGGCTGAACATTGTGCCCATAAACATTCCTGCGTTAAGGGAGCGAAAAGAAGACATTCCTATGTTCATAAAGCACTTTTTATCAAAATATAATCAAAAGTATAATTTGTCTAAGCAAATATCATTAAAGGCTTACAAAATACTGACGGCATACAGCTGGCCCGGAAATATAAGGGAATTAGAAAATACAATAGAGAGGCTGGTTGTTACAATTGATGACGAGATTATAGAAGAAGACCATATACCTGAGATAACTTCGAATATTCCAAAGTATATTTATGAACTGGATGAATCCATGTCACTAAAGATGGCAACGGAAGAGTTTGAAAAGCAGATTATATTAAAGGCACTGGAAAAGTACAAAACCACCAGAAAAGCAGCAGAGGTCCTTCAAATTGACCAGTCTACGGTGGTGAAAAAAATGAAAAAATATAAAGAGTAAAATTCGGGTGATGACATATTGCCTGCATTTTGATGAATATTATCATCAAAATGCAGTTTTTTTATTTAAAAATACATTTATTGGGCTGTATAGATTGTTAAGAACAAAAATAAACCAGGCAAGCTCAATGTAAACGCTCGTTAATGAAAAGTATGCCACTATAAAAAGTCAATAATGGGAATAGCCCGGCCTTCATGCTAATAGCTTTAGTGGTTTAATTACCAAAAAAGCAATAGCATAAGAGGGCAGAAATGACTCATCAATACCGGCAAGATTCTTCACTGCGTTCAGAATGACAAGAACAGTATTTTTGTACTAATATCGCAAAACCATTTTTGGAAACTAATCCCTGGGCGCGGTTTTTACTACTTTGACTGAAAAGTGGTAAAAAAAATTCACACTTAAGACCTTTGTCACCTTTGTTGAGAAAATTTTGCCATTAACACACGATGCTTTGGCATGATTATTGCTGATTAATTAAATTCAAAAACAGAGGTGTTATTATAATGAAGATTAAGACTAAGTTGACGGTACTGGCTGTAATCTTAATTATGTTGGCTACAGTCATCGTATCGATAGTTGCCTATTCTACTGAAAGAGGTCTGATTTTTAAAAGTACTGATAGTCAGAGCAGAGCAATATTAAAAGGGTTAGTTAATCAGTATAGTTCATCTCTAGAAGCCATTGATACTACTCAACAAGCATTAAATCAAAGAAATATCGGTATAGCCCGGGGAATTGCGATCTTGCTTAAAGAAAATCCAGGATATATCACTACTGATAAGATGCAGCTATTATGCCGTCAATTAGGGGTTGAAGAGATACATGTTATTAATGGGCAGGGCGTATTGTATGCTGGCTCAGATCCTAGTTGTTATGGTTTCGATTTCAATTCCTCCGATCAAACCCGACCTTTTGTGGCAGATATTAACAATAGCTCGTTTGAATTGGCACAACAGCCCCAGATGCGAGGAATTGATAAAAAGCTGTTTCAATACATAGGCGTAGGTAGATTGGATGCGCCAGGAGTAGTTCAAATAGGGGGAGCCCCCCAACACCTACAGACACTAATAGCCAAAATGGATTATAAAAGGGCAGTGAATAATCAGAAGCTGTCATATAAAGGAGCATATATTTTGGCTATAGATGCATCAGGGAAAATCCTTGCTAACAGCAGCAACCGGAATATTGGCAAAAACATCTTTGCATCTGTGCCTAATTTAAAAAAACTCATCGGTTCAACTCATGAGGGCATGGGCTTTGGTTATCGAGATAGCAATGGTGAAGACGTACGCAGCTATTTTAATAAACTCCCGGATCAGGAAGTCTATCTGCTGATTAATATCCCTGAGAGGGAGCTGTATGCCCCGCTGCAGTCCTTCCTTATCAGTCTGATTATCGCCCTGTTGTTGTCGGTTGTTTTAGCTGTTGTTCTATTTAGCCGTTTCAGCCGGAAGTTGATTATAAATCCCATATATAGTCTGATAACAGAGATGGAAAAAGGCGCCCATGGTGATTTGCATGCTGCGGTTGCAGTTAAAGGGGAAGATGAATTTGCAGTGTTAGGAAATTCATTCAACCAGATGATAGGTGCCCAAAAAAATATTATTGAGCAGGTGATTTCATCGTCCCAGAACGTATCTGCCATGACCGAAGAAATGTCGGCATCAGTAGAGCAGACCAGCAATGCGGCTCAAGGGATTGCGGCCTCGGTTCAGAATATAGTATCCGGGATGCAAACTAATGCCGCAGCCACCGAAGAAACCAGTGCATCTGTCCAGGAGATATCCAGATCAGTAGAAGCGGCTGCTGCAACTACCAGTCATGCAGTAAATATTAGTCAACATACCAAAGAAAACACTCTCAAAGGTAAACAAAGTGTAGATGAAAATATCCTTGCTATGCAGCATATTGCAAATGGTACTAAACAAGCCGCGGCAGCTGTACAAAAACTAAAAAATACCTCAGATCAAATCGGGATCATTACCCAAACTATAAATGAAATTGCTGATCAGACCAATTTACTTGCCCTAAATGCGGCTATAGAAGCGGCCAGAGCCGGGGAAGCCGGTAAAGGATTTGCGGTAGTAGCTGAAGAGGTAAGAAAGTTGGCTGTAGGCAGCAGTCAAGCAGCCCAGGAGATAGAGGAGCTGATCCAAACTATTGCACAAGAGACCTTGGCAGTGGTAGATAATGTTAATACCAGCATTAATGAAGTCAATCAGGGTCTAATATCATCTCAGGATGTAAGGAACAACCTTAACGAGATAGAAACAGATGTTTCAGATGTAAACGACATCATAGTGGAACTGGCCAATTCAGCAGAGATTCAAGCTATAACACTTAAACAAATTGCATCAGCCATAGATAATGTAGCCAATATAACCAATGATACATCGATTCACTCTAATGATATTGCTGCCGGCAGCCAACAACAAAGTGCCACTATGCAGGAGCTAAGCTCAGTATGTCAAGAGCTGGCCAGGATGACCCAGAATTTGACCAGACTGGTTGCAGATTTTAAAATATAAAATTATTGGTAACATACGCTTAACTTTTTAGCTTGTTGAAGCAGCATCTGTTTGCTTAATGCTGCTTCAACAAATAGTGAAAACCCTATCAGATAGCAAGCAAAGGGGCAGTTGTTGAGTATCTGTATGCCTCCTTATCTACGGAACCACTCCCGTCACTCAGATCTTTGCGCTCAAAGTAATAATGAATGGCATCTTCCTTGAATTATTTGTCGTATTGTTGTACCATAATAAAGTTCACTTTCTCAATTCAACTTGTACGTTTTTATTCTAGCAGCAGGTATCCTTGAGTTGGAAATTCTAGAACGATGAAAAATATCATCGGCATGATAGAACATATATGTAATATGGATACAACGGTTATACTTCTAGGGGAAACCGGTGTTGGAAAAAGCTATAGAGCAAAAAACAATTCATAAAATGGGCAAAATTGGGGCAGAGAAAAGCAGATTATATTAAAGGTACTGGGAAAAAGTACAAAACCGCCAAAAAAGCAGCAGAGGTCCTTAAAATTGACCAGTCTACGGTGGTGAAAAAATATAAAGAGTAAAATTCGGGTGATGACATGTTACCTGCATTTTGATGAAAATTATCATCGAAATGCAGGCTTTTTTATAAAAAAATAAATTATTTTGTTATGTATTTGTTATGTAATTGTTAAGAAAAAAATTAAATTATTAGGCAAGCTTAAGGCCTTTGTCACTTTATTGAAAAATTTTTATCATTAACACACTATGCTTTGGCATGATTATTGCTGATAGATATATGTGTGCGATTAAAGGTATACATAATTACAAATACTGATGTCAAATATGTCTATTAAATTATTAACCATACGGACGAAGAATTTATTTCGAAAGCAATGAAAAGTTTTGAAAGGGGAAATATTGAAATGGGAGACAAATATGGAGGAAGAGGGGATAAGCAAACTCCAGGATTTAGTTGGAACAGCTCTTAAAAATACAGTACCTGCTCAAAGAAGGAGAAAAGGAACGAAAAGTCATCCATTAGGAAATTAAAACCATAATTATTAAGGAGGTTGTCAAAGTGGATTTATTAATTAAAAACCTGAGCCTGAGCCT
>ENA-UOOM01003205-UOOM01003205.1-fermentation-metagenome-genome-assembly--contig:-NODE-3205-length-12218-cov-27.911124_pt1 | contig 12218 bp, 12 predicted proteins | sample MGYA00245781_ERZ724031 | MGnify/ENA primary metagenome ERZ724031 (study PRJEB28704, sample SAMN03018317) | fermentation metagenome | biome: anthropogenic terrestrial biome; feature: soil... | reverse complement strand
GAAGTATCCCGGGTGTACCTGCCATTTCTCTCAATTGAACATTATCTATATAATCATGGGCATAAGGGCTTATAAAGCTGACAGTTCCGCCGCCGGACACTGTCGGTGGAAGAGAATTGTCATAAATTCTTTTATTGATTACCAATATGCCGGAAGAGCCGGGGCCTCCTGCAAACTTGTGAGGTGCCAAATATATTGCATCGAAATACTCTGTCTTGCTTTTATTCATATTTATTTCCATATAGGGTGCACATGCAGCAAAGTCAAAGCAGGCATAAGCATTGTTATCATGAAGAATTCCTGCTATCTCATCAACCGGCGTAATTATCCCTGTTACATTTGAAGCTGCGGAAAACGAGCCTATCTTTAATCTGTCTTTATATTTCCTGTCAGATAATTTAACTTTCAGCTCATCTAAATCAATGGCTCCATCCGATTTAAGACCTATTTCCACTACTTCTGCTATACCTTCCTCCCACATAAGTATGTTTGAATGATGCTCATAAGGCCCTATAAATACAACAGGAACATGTTTTAAATAATCTTTTTCGTTAACAATGTCATCAATACCCTTGTCATCCTGATAATATTCCTTCATTATATTATCTACAGTTCTTTTAGCAGCAGGAGGAATATATATGCCCATAATTTTAGCTAAACATTCTATAGCTCCGGTAGCACCGGTGCCTGAAGGTATTACATAACAGTTCTCCTCTCCATTTACATGAGCCTTAATTATTTTTTCCGACTTATGCAAAATTTTAGTCATAACCTCTCCGGTTATATCATCTTCAGTATGTGTATTTGCATATGATTTCTGCAGTTCAAACAAATATTTTTCAATAAAATTCAAACCTCTTGCAGAAGCGGTAAAATCAGCATAGGTCAGCAATCTTTCCCCATAAGGAGTTTCAAATATAAAATCATTTCCTATTAATTCATTTCGTAAAGCATTAAAAGAAATCATAGGTTACATCCTTTTCTTGAATTATTCTTATTATAACCAAAAAGGAAAAAAACAACGGGGAGCAGTACAAATTTTGCTCACTGCTTATTTAAAATAAAGAAAACGGCTCTTTTAGTTGCCAAGAACAAAAAGAACCGTCCCCCAAAATTAAACCGTCCTCAAAATTATAGTATTTCTTCATTTATTGTAAGTTTCTTTACCATCCAATCCTTTCCTTCGATTATTCGAGTAACCATCATTGCAGCAACAGTATCCCCTGTAGAGTTCAGCCATGTTGCCGGCGGGTCTACCAAGAATCCTATAGTAGCTATTATGGGGAATGCTTCCGGAGGGAATCCGTACATGTTAACTATAAGCATTTCTCCTATCAGCCCACCGCCGGGAACTCCCGACATTACAACTCCGCCTAATATAGACAGCCCAATGGCTGTAAGGTAAGTTCCAATACCTGAAAATTCCATACCAAATATACCAAATAAGAATGATATTTTTAATATTGATGATAAAACCGTTCCATCCATATGTGCTGTGGCTCCTATTGGAACTATAATATCACGGATATCCTTTGGCACTCCTATACGCTGAGCAGCTCTTAGTTCTGCGGGAATTGTTGCAATTGAGCTTTGTGTTGCAATTGATGTTATTGAAGGTTCTACAATATTTTTAAAGAACGATTTAACCGCTTCTATTCCTCCGGAATAATATGTATACAATGCAAAGAACACAAAAAAATAGAAAACGCATAGAGGATAATAAACTACCATGGCTCTTGCATATCCCCCAAGAAGCTGTGGTCCAAATTCACCTATCAAGCTGGCAAAGTATGCTCCAAGTCCTATAGGTGCATAAAGCATGATTACACTTATAAATTTCATCATAACTTTAGACAAGGCATCTAAAGCCCTCGATACCATATTGTCTTCTCCTCCTACTGCACTTACACAGTATCCGAAAAGAATCGAAAATACGATTAACGGCAGCATATTAGAACGTGATAAAAGCTTACTGAAGTCATTCACTGTTATTGCAGAAACGACTTGATCTGCAAATGTTAATTTTTCTAATTCTCCGGCAGCTTCTACCTGTATATTGACTCCTTCTGCAGGAGGGTATATTTTAACAACAAAAATTATTAAAACGGCTGCAAATAAACCAGTTATTACGAATACTAAAAGCATGTTTCCCAATATCTTGCCAAGACGCCTCATATTGACCATACTGCCTACAGCACTTGCAATTGTTATGAATACCAACGGTGTTACCGCGGTAAACATGAGATTTAAGAAAATATCTCCAAATGGTTTCAATACTACAGCTCTTTCACCGAATATAAGACCAATGATACTTCCGATTGCAATTGAAACAATTAATATTATTGAAAACCTGTAGTTTTCCCAAACTGTTTTTTTAGATGTACTCATATTATTCTCCTTCATAATGTATTAAATAATTAAGTCTTCATCCATAACTTTCCCGATTGCCACTATGTTTGTAGTACCTATAAGAAACAGTTTATTTATTTTATTATCTGTTTTTTCAACTTCAATAAACAGCTCTCCTCCATCATTTATAATTTTAACAGTATTGCCTTTTAAATAACCCTTTAATATTAGAGCTGCTGCTGTTGATGCCGAGCCTGTGCCGCAAGCTAAAGTAAAATCTTCAACCCCCCTTTCATAAGTTTTTACTAAAGCTGTATTTTCATTCAACACCTCGAAAAAGTTGACATTGGCACCTTTGGTAAAGCCATCATAATACCTTATTTTGATTCCTTCTTCACGCAATTTGTTTACATCTGCCTGCTTAAGGTTATACTTAACTACTGCGTGAGGCAGTCCGGGAGCTCCTAATTCTATATATGAACATTCATAATTTATGCCGTCTATTTCAATATCATTATATAGCCTAATCACTTCCGGATTATTAAGCAGAACTTTTACCAAACGTCCTACTAAAATTTCCGAGTTAACAATTCCCGCTCCTGTTTCAAAGGTCATCTTTTTCCCTGCTATTTTGTTTTTATATGCATAGCGAGAAATACACCTTGCCCCATTGCCGCACATTTCGCCTATGCTGCCATCCCGGTTAAAAAAGCGCATCTTAAAATCTGCATCCCCCTCAGGGTAATCAACCACCATGAACCCGTCTGCACCGATTGATACCTTTCTTTGGCACAGCTTTTTTGCAATAGCAGGCAATTTATCTGCAGGAATATTCAATTTCATATTGTTAATAATTATAAAATCATTTCCTGCTCCCTGCATTTTGTAAAATTCCATAAGCTCACTTCCTCATTTTTTATATCAATGATTCAGGTATAACTTCATTTGCAATCATATGCTCATATGTCTGTCTTTTTACTATTATTTCTGATTTGCCTTCCTTAACCAATACTGTTGCCGGAAAAGGAGCTTTATTATAGTTGCTTGCCATAGAATAACCGTATGCTCCCGTTGAAAATATGGCAAGTATATCTCCTCTTTCAGCCAAAGGCATATATGCATCCCTGATTAATATATCTCCTGATTCACAGCATTTTCCGCTTATTGTTACTAAATCATTACTTGGCTGAGCTGCCTTATTAGCAATAACACTTTCATACTTTGCCTGGTATAATGCAGGTCTTATATTGTCGGTCATTCCGCCGTCAACGGAAACATATTTTCTTATACCCTTGATATCCTTTATAGTACCGATTGTGTAAAGTGTTAATCCGGCCTCTCCAACAATACTTCTGCCCGGTTCGATAACAATTTCAGGCCGCGTAATATTCATCCTCTTCGAGAATTCTTTAATTTCCTCCATCATGGGGTCTAAAAAATATGCATAGGGCTTTTTATCATCAGCATCTGTATACCTTATTCCAAATCCCCCTCCAATATTTAATTCTTGTGTTACATAATTATATTTATCAATTGTTGTTTTTATTAACTTTAATGCAATATTTAGTGCTTTTAAATGTGATTCGTTGTCGTGAAGCTGTGAGCCCACATGAAAATGAAAGCCCATAAAGTTAATGTGCGGTGAATTTATTGCTTTTTCAATTGCAGGAAATATAACATCATCATCCAAGGGGAAACCAAACTTAGAATCTTTTTTTCCTGTAACTATGTAATCATGAGAATCACTTTTAACACCCGGTGTTATTCTGTAAAGAATATTGGTCTTCTTACCTTTTTTCTTACAGATATCTTCAATGATGGCCAATTCATCAAAGCCGTCTACTATTATCCTTCCGATGTTGTAATCTATTGCAAGCTCTAATTCTTCGATTGATTTGTTATTGCCGTTGAATTCAATTTTTTCTGCAGGGAAATCAGCTTTTATGGCTGTATACAGTTCACCTCCCGAAACTACATCCATACAAAAGCCTTCTCTTTCTATTATCTTGCACATTGCAAGAGTTAAAAAAGCTTTTGAAGCATATGCAGCTCTTGTTCTTTCATACTTTTTTAAAAATATATCTCTTATTTCTTTGCACTTATGGACTATTGCCGTTTCACTCATTACATAGAGCGGCGTCCCATACTCCTTAGCCAATTCAACCGTATTGCATCCATCAAAATACAATATGTTATCCTTAATTTCTCGCACCATAAAATTCTCCTTAATAAATTAGTCAGTCACTATTAAATTATAACGTTTAATAAAATAATTATGCAATATTATAAATAACCTTTACTATAAAATCAAGATAATAATTCATTAAGGATAAAATTAAGGATAAAATTAAACGGTTCTTTTTGATTATTATAAGAACCGTTTCTTATTTCTTTTTCAGGTATTCTGCTAATTTTTGCTCATCTTTTATTTCCAAATGTCTCTCTCCAGCCATAGATTCAAGATGATGGACGAATTCATGTTTGATAACCGACCTTAGTTTGTTTTTAAGTCTGTTTCTTGAAATGCTGCCATAAAGCTTTTCAACCGAGCCGTAGTATACAACGATATACCTTCCGGAAATCCTTTCATTACGGTATTCACCCATCACATACAGGTCATCATCAACGCTTTTTTTATGCAGCTTAACTTGCGGCAGTAAAATAATACCTCCGTTAAGGTCCTTATAAATTTCAGCAGGTAACTCCTCAGCTATTTCATCCAATATTATTTGTACTTCTTCTATTGATGCCATAATAACCCACTTTAGGCAATACCCTCTATTATTCGACTATAATTTTAATCCCTTTAAGATATTCCTATATACTCGTAATATTTATAATAACACCAGTAAGCTGCTTTGTCAAAACATGTAAATTCAGAAAAACTGCAATGCCGCAAAAGCAGCTTACACGTGTTTTCAAAGTCAGAAAAAAGTTGTAGGCCGTCAAACCTACAACTTTTTGCTATTACTTAGTTATAACAAACTCAGTTAATATAAGAGGTGAATCTGCAGATATCATACTAATCTTTTCTTCATCATCCGTTTCTAAAATCGGTAATGAAAACGCACTGACATCTATCTTTTCATCACAATCTTCTAAAGATATAACAAAATCATCCATAGAGAATATAGTTACTATCTCTGATTCCTTAAGAAAATACTCACATCCTCTACTTAGAATTTGCATCTTTGCCTGATTTCCATTTCTTACAATAAAGTTATAATCTCTGAATGAAGAGTTGTGTTGTTTCACCACCTGCCCATTTTGTTACTATGAAATCTTCCTTATTAATAATTTCCCATTTCATATTGGCATCACCTTGCCTTAGTAGATTCTTAGTTCTTTCATAGCATCATTAAACTCTTGGAGTTTAGCCTCATCCTTTACCAGAGGAAGGTTTGCATCAATATTCATCAAGCATCCATTTGTCCCTATCTTTGCAAGTTCACAGCCTATTGCCAAGTCTGTATAACAGTTGGGGTTTGTTTTTCCATCTAACTTAAGCCCTATATCGTAGACTCGTCTGCAAAGTTTAGCATTTTCAAGGGGCGCACTTGCTCCTACTACTCCAGCATCTGCAATGGCTTGCTTTCTTATTACTTTTTCTTCCTCTGTCTCTTTAGGCAATTTGTATGCATCTCTAATAACTCCATAGGCATTTGCATCATCTACAACACCTTTGAATAGTTTTTCTCTGAGCTCTTCTAATTCCCTGGCATATTCCAGCTGCATATCCGGTGCAATTCCATAATCCTTCTTGGTAGATAACTTACATACCATTCCTATCAATCCGCAAGCTAAAGCTCCGGATAAGGCTGACGCACTTCCACCGCCAACAGTAACATCATCTGTATCTAGAATTAAGTCCATAACATCTTTATAATCAATAGTATTCTCCATTATCAATCCCATTTATTGTACATCAAGTAATCTTTTTTCCAATATTTGATCAACATTGAATACTTCTATTTGTAAATAATACTCCGCAGCATCTAATAGAGACTTCATAGGGACAGTTCCTATTACTTCACTGCCAACAACATTTACACCATATCTTTTTGCTTCCATTTTTACCATTTCAAATGCTTGATATACTGCTGTTTTTTCATAGTTTACGAGATTCATGGAGACCTGAGTCTGATTTCTCTCTTCTAATTTCAAGCCGATAGCCTTAACAAATCTTAGTCCGCCGCCAATATATCTTACAGTCTTTGCAATCTTGTCTGCAATCTCAACGTCCGGTGTATCCAGATTGACATTGAATGCCACTAGTGGAACTCTCGCTCCAACAACTGTTCCACCACTTTTTACATTCATTTCTTGTGGACCAAAATCCGGTTTCCATTCTTCACCCTTAATTTTTTCAAAGAATCCCTCATATTGGCCTTTTCTAATAGCTGCAAGGTTTTGTCTCTCAGGTCTTGTTGCTGAATCTTCATATAAATATACCGGAATTCCCCAGCTTCCAATTTCAGCTGCTACTTCAAGTGCTACTTCTTTACATTCTCCAATGGTGACATTAGACACCGGTGTGAATGGTATAACATCAGTAGCTCCCATTCGGGGATGAGCTCCTTGATGCTTTGACATATCTATTAACTCAGCAGCTTTCTTAGCAGTATTAATAGCGGCTTCTTTGATTTGCTCAGGAGAGCCAATCATTGTAAGCACAGTCCTATTGTGGTCCTTGTCAGGTGCATAATCTAAAATGGTAATGCCCTCAATATTTCTCGCCTCATCAATAATTTGTTCTATGATAGCCTGGTCTCTGCCTTCACTAAAATTTGGAACACATTCCATTAACTTTCTCATATTCACCTCCTGGTTTTATATTACACCAAACTCTTAACAAATGTCTTTATGAAAAACTGGCATTTCTACATCCTTTAATACAGCACCTACACCAATACTTTCTTTAACTTCTGCCTTCAATAATATTACTCCTCTACTGTTAATAATTATAGTATTATTCTCCAAATAACACAAGTACTCAAGTATAATTGATTTCCTTAAAACTTAAATTTCGGCTCTTTTAATCGTTGCAATATGGGCAATTTAGTAAATATATAAAATATACACATCTTCATGTTTTTAGCTAAAAAGGCGTGTATATTAATTTTGCAACAAAAAGAAACGGTCCTTAATGTTTATCTGATAACAAAAAGAACCGTCCCTAATATTCTTTGGCGGAGAGCAAGGGATTCGAACCCTCGATACAGTTTCCCGTACACACGCTTTCCAGGCGTGCTCCTTCAACCACTCGGACAACTCTCCAATAGTGCTTACAGCAAAGTAAATTATAACTGAAAACAACATTGAATGTCAATGGTATTTTCAGTTATTCACAAATGTATTTGCTCCTTACGTCGCATATATTTGGAATTCGTTGCGAATGACCTACCGCTATTTTTCAGAAAAAATACTCTGAAAAACAGGGTTAGGGCATCTTTCAGGCTAAAGCCTTCAGAATGACAATTAAAAACGGGTTATTCATAAGAATACAGCTTCTCTTAGTTTTGAGTTCTTAATAATTCATCTATGCTTTTTGAAGCTAATCTTCCGATTTCATCATATCTGCTTATGGAAGCATTTAATGCTGCATCAAAAACAACCGGGAGTGTCTCTTTGAAAACTTTTACGCCTTCGTATGTTATTCCTCCTTTTGTTGATACGCGGTTTATGGTTTCTTCAAAGCTCATATTTTTTTCCAAGTGAAGTCTTGAAGCACCCAATAAAGAAACAAGCAGCATGTGCTCCAGGTCTTCATCTGATACATTTTGGCTGTGCTTTGAAATAGCCTTGACAAATTCAAGCATTATTTCTGCAAAAAAGCCGGGGAAACTGGCAGTCAAATTTTGACTTACATTGATGTCTTCTTCTCCTAATACCTTTACTTCACTGAAAGAATTCAATAAATTATGGAAAAATTCTTTTTTCTGTTTATCTACATGCTCATTGTGGAAGACAAGAGAAACGCCGCCGTTTACCATGGATATTAATGTGGGCATGAATATAGTAATGCTTCCACCGTGGAATTTTCTGATATCTTCATGTTTAACCATGGATGTGGATACCATCAAATATGTTTTTTCATTGATATAGGGTTTGATTTCCAACAAAACATATGGCAAATTTAATGGCTCCACACACAGCAATATATTGCTGCATTTCTTTGTAAGCTCAATGTTGCTATTGCAAATATTTATTGAGGGATATTTTCCCCTTAAGCTCTCAAGTTTTTCGGGTGAGCGGTTAGCTACATAAATATTTTCTTCACTAAATAAATTAAGTTCTACAAACTTGCGCAAAAGCATTGAGCCTACATTTCCTATTCCTATTATTCCTATTTTCCTTTCCATTTTAACCTCCAAATAGTTTTATATATATATAAAATCCACTCCCAATATAGAGGCGGATTTATCGCGGTACCACTCTAGTTGCTGCATAAATACAGCATCTCATTTCAAATAACGGTATTCCCGTTTGGGTTGTTACTCCCAAGCGCTCCAAGACGGGTTCAATTAAAAACCCGCCTCTACGAAAGAGGCGGGATATCCGCGGTACCACTCTAATTGCTGTATTCAGCATCTCATATCATATAACGGTGTCATCCGTTTGGGTTGCTACCCCCAAAAGCTCTGAGCCGGGTTCGATATACAGCGGGACGAAAACCTTTCACCATGAGTTTTCTCTCTTTGGACCATGCATATTTACTAGCTCTCTTCTTGGCAATTATAATTTAAATGAATGATATAGTATATGATGTTTTTTGTCAATAGTATTTTTAAATTAATTGACCTTGTTTTACATTTTTTTCTACTTTTAGCTCTGAAAAAACTTTTGCATATTAATTTTTCTAATACTTTAGCTTATCTTTCTTTCCCTAAAAAAAACAATGATATTGCACCTTGCCCGGTGTGTGAGCCGATTACAGGTCCCATGAAATTCAGTATTACTTGTTTAACCGGCAGTTTTTCTTTAATTAAATCAGCTAAGTATTCGGTTTCCTCTAAGCAATCTGCATGACTGATGAAAACAGTCTGTCCTTCAGGAGCGGTGCAAAGTTCTTCCATATGCTCTAATAATGCAACGATCGATTTCTTGCGCCCTCTTACATTATGTACAGGTATTAAATGTCCTTCGTTGTCTGTATGAAGAATTGGTTTTACATTTAGTGCACTGCCCAAGGTTGCAGCCATGGCGCTTACTCTTCCGCCCCTCTTCAAATGATTTAAATCATCCACTGTAAACCACTGGCAAAGAGCTAATCTGTTATCAAGCACCCATTGACTTACTTCATCGATACTTTTACCTTCTTGTTTAAGTTTTGCTGCATAATATACCAACAGTCCTTCTCCCATGGATGCTGCCAATGTATCAACGCATACAATTTTAGAATCCGGATATTTTTGTTTTAATTCTTCTGCTGCTATTAATGATGAACTATAGGTTCCGCTTAAGCCTGATGAAAATCCTATGTAAAGAATATCATTTCCTGATTTAATAATCGGTTCAAAATATTCTTCGAATGTTTTGGAATTAACTAATGCTGTTGTTGACCTTTCTCCCTTTTTTATTCTTTCGTAAAATTTATGTATATCCATTTCTCTGAAATCAGGATAATTTAAATAGCTTTCGTCCCCAAAGCCAAAAGCCATAGGAATAACCGTGATTCCCAATTCATTTACCATATCCTGTGAAAGATCCGTTGTAGATTCTGTTACTATGGTATAGTTTCTCATACTAATTTCCCCTTTTGTAAATATTTGGTAATATTATTCACCATTAATAGAATTTTATCATATAAAAAATTCCAATACAACAGCAATTTGATTAGACAGCATTAAGTTTTTTAATTGTTTAATTTTAATTTCTTAGGGTATCATATAAAATATGAAGTTAAAAAACATATAAATTTGATAATTTGGGAGGATATAAATGATAAAAATTGGTATAATCTTAGGAAGCACTAAACCGGGACGAAATGGTGAAGCCGTTGCAAAATGGGTTTATAATATAGCAAAGCAAAGAGAAGATGCGCAATTTGAATTGGTGGATGTGAAAGATTACGACCTTCCTTTGTATGATGAGCCATATCCGGCAATGATGCAGCAATACACTAAAGAGCATACGAAAAAATGGTCGAAAAAGATAAGTGAATTTGATGGTTATGTATTTGTTACAGCTGAGTACAACCACGCTATTCCGGGAGCATTAAAAAATGCTATTGACTTTTTAAATGTTGAATGGAAGAATAAATCCGCGGGATTTGTAAGCTATGGAAGTGCAGGAGGTGCACGTGCAGTTGAGCAGCTAAGGCTTGTTGCAGGAGAGCTTCAATTGGCAGATGTAAGAGCTCAGGTAATGTTATCATTGTTTACAGACTTCCAGGATATGAGCGTATTCAAACCGAATCCGCGTCATGATGGTGCGGTACATACCATGTTAGACCAGGTTATTGCATGGGCTGATGCCTTAAAACCCTTGAGGCAGATATGAAGGATGGTAACCCAAAAGCAGCAGAAGACACACCTCTAAGTTTAGTACACCGGCTAATGGCAGGTGTTTTATATAAAAAGATCCTTGCTTCTTAGAATTTCTAAGTAAAGCAAGGGTCTTTATTATATGGATATTTACAATAATATGTTTAATAATAGAACTATGTGGTATATATTACTTTGACAAGCAAAGGAACAATTTTAACAATTATTCGTCATATAATAGAAAGAGGTGACATTTAATGAGCAGAATTAAAAATTTTATGAGTAATATGGCTTACAATCTGAAAGCAACAGTTATCAGGTTTCCTGTGACTATAGTTTTCTTAGCTTCATTGTCTGCGGTTATGTTTTTGATAATTGAAGATTACTCATCATTTGATATAGATTTATTATCAAGATATATGTTTGCAGGCATCTTTGGTGCGCTTTTAGCCACATCAGTTCGATTTATGCTTGAAAGATTTGACGGTTTAAAGAATTCATTTTTATTTTACGGAGCAACAATTGTACTTACAGCAGGTTATTATTATTTCATGACTAATGATGAGTTCAGCAATAAAATGTTTATACACTTGCTGGTGATTTCCTTTGCATTATTTGCAGCATATCTGTATTTACCGTCATCCAAAAATGCTGTTAATTTTGGCAATGTGGCACTTGCCCATTTCAAAGCAGCTTTTACATCTATTTTGTACGGTATAGTTTTATACCTTGGTATTGCAGCAATAATAGGTGCTATTGATATATTGCTTTATGAAATAGATAGCAAATCTTATGCACATGCAGCCAATATTATATTTATTTTCTTCACTCCTTTATATTATCTTTCATTACTGCCGAAATTTAATTCAAAGGATGAAGATGATACAGCAAAGAAAGAAATTTCGTTTATGTATCCTAAATTTTTGGATATATTGGTTTCATATATAACAATTCCGCTGATTACCGCATTCACAGGAGTTTTGATTATATATTTCATAAAGATATTAGCAACCGGAGTGTGGCCTGTTGGTCAAGTAGGACCTATGGTTTTAGGGTATTCCGCTGCAGGATATTTCATTTACATTTTGAGTTCAAATTTAAATAATAAATTTTCTGTACTTTACAGAAAGCTGTTCCCCTTGATTCTAATTCCTTTGGTTGTAATGCAGTTTGTGTCTTCATATATTCGTATTGATGCATACGGCATTACGGAATCTCGATATTATGTCGTATTGTTTGGAATATTTTCAATTGTATGTGCTTTAGTGCTAATATTGGGCAAAAAGAGAAATCCTAATACAATTGTTCTGTTGTCTGCTATATTTGCATTAATGTCAATAATTCCGCCTGTTGATGCATTTACTGTTTCTAAAAACAGTCAGG
>ENA-UOOM01003202-UOOM01003202.1-fermentation-metagenome-genome-assembly--contig:-NODE-3202-length-12235-cov-57.568555_pt1 | contig 12235 bp, 12 predicted proteins | sample MGYA00245781_ERZ724031 | MGnify/ENA primary metagenome ERZ724031 (study PRJEB28704, sample SAMN03018317) | fermentation metagenome | biome: anthropogenic terrestrial biome; feature: soil... | reverse complement strand
AACAGGAAAATTAAAACTACTAAGTAACATCCTTCCCTCATATCCATAATGGTTTGATTAATTAGGTGATTGGGCTGTATAACCTTCAAATCTTGAAGTTCCCGTCAACACAATCATCGTATTCAGATCTACTTTATAATTACTAAAACAGATATTCATTAGCTAAAATATTAAATACAATTAGTTCTTCAATACATGGCTTGCAGGTTATATCCCAAAAATAAGTTGTAAGTTATGTTTTCTCTCCTATATTTATTTTATTTCGATTTATATCTACTAATTCCAGCGGAGGGAACTCTTTGCCTAACTGCAATTCCGGATATCTTTCCTCCGTATATCTTTTCTTTAATCGAATCTCTATTCCACCGGGTATCTTCTTTAATGATACATCGTATTTCCCCGTATTTAAAGAGTCTTGATATAATGTTTTATCTAAATGGTTCCCCGATGAATTAAGATAAATCATTGTATCGGCAGTAATAGACACACTGCCATCTGCATTCTTTATTATTTCTTGCAAAAAAAGAAAAACAGGACAAATAAAGAGCAGAAAATTAATTCCAATCTCATTATTTTGTATCTTGATTGTATTTCAGAAAATAAAAATGTAATTATTTAAGTGTTTCCACTTGAGTAAAAGTATGTCGTATCTGTTTAAACACATTTATGTTATTCTTTTTGACCGGAAATATACTTCAACAATGGTATTAATTTTCTTCTTCTCTCACAAAAATCCGAAAAGGAAATAATATGATGAAAAACAAAGGTATGCATTAAAGTTTATCCTTACAACAGGATATGAGTCCAAGCAGAAAATTAACATAGATCGTTTCATCGGGATCATTTCCAGAAAGAGGGAGTAACATTGGCTTAACATGAGAGGGTTCAACCCCTATACAACTCGGAGAGGACACGGAGAGGAAGGCGTGAAGATCTTGCCTTGGTTACTCTTATTACCTGTACTTTTCAGTCAATTTACTGCAAATTGTCATTTATCACCGAAGAGGAGGCAAATGTCCTTTTGATTCCTTTTCTGAATTTCATGGCCCGGTCCTCCGTGTTCGAAATCTTCTCTGAGGACAGAGCAAAAATTATGTCCGATCTTCCGGTTTATCGCCGACCGGGCCTTGTAAACGGAGTTTTCACTCTGGTTAAGTAAAAAACCGATCTCTCCTATACTCAGACCGGCAAAAGACAAGAAGCATACACTATATTCTTTTTCGGAAAGGTGGGGATACCGCTCCCGAACAAAGCACTGTTGTAGCCCGGGATAAAGGCTCTCTACGACAGATAGGAATTCGTATAATGGCGCTTCAGTATGTCGATCAAACACAATCTTAAATGAGTACTGCGCCGGCAAAATAACGAAACATTCGTTTTTCCATGTCATGATTCATATTATGGAAAAATACAATCTTTCCCCTACAATAGCAGCTCCCGTTAATTTTTAATTAACAAGTTTGCAATATACAAAAAATAACCAACATGGGTAAATAGTCGCATGAAAATCAACTGAGTGCTTCCATTAATTTTTTCGCCGCTTCTTCAATCGTCCGATTTGCAAAGGTAATATCTGTAAACTGATTTATTCATTTTTATTCCGGAAATTACAATTTCTCATTACTATCTTGCAATTATTGCTTTATAATAATTATCTTTACGTAATGACACCCGATTGAATTTTAGAATTATGAAAAAGATTACCAACCCATTTATTACCAGTGGCTATTTATCGCCGCATTATTTCTGTGATCGAAAAGAAGAGACAAAAGAGTTAATCGGAAATATCGCGAATGGCAACAATGTAGCACTTATTTCTTCGCGCAGAATGGGAAAAACGGGACTCATCACCCATTGCTTTACAAAACGTGAAATAGCAGATAAATACTACACATTCTTTATTGATATTTATCCGACCGGCTCCATTCGTGATTTTGTTTTCACGTTAAGCAGGGAGATTGTAGAGCGACTGAAACCTTTTGGTCAAAAAGCATTAGAAATATTCCTGACCATTGTCAAATCATTGCAGGCCGGAGTCTCATTCAACGTGACGGGTGTACCGTCATTTAATGTGAAACTGGGCGACATCAGGTCCGTGGAGACCACGCTGGATGAGATCTTCCAGTATCTGAACCAGGCGGGAAAACCATGTTTGATCGCAATCGATGAATTTCAACAGATTAACCATTACAGGGAAAAGAATGTGGAGGCACTACTTCGGACCCACATCCAACAGTGCCACAATGCACGTTTCATCTTCGCAGGCAGCCAGCGTCATATTATGGACAAGATCTTCACAAGCGCTTCACATCCATTCTATCAAAGTGTATCCATACAGCATCTTGAAGCCATCTCCATGCAGGAATACACACAATTTGCGTTGGGCCACTTTGAGGAAAACGGCAAATACATCTCTCCTGAGATGGTGGAATCGGTATACAGACAATTTGAAGGCATCACCTGGTATATGCAAAAAATATTGAACACCCTCTTCTCGATGACTCCTGGTGAGGGCAAAGTGACGAAGAGCATGGTAGAGGAGGCTGTTGAGAAAAACGTAAATTCATATGATTACAGTTATTCGGAGACACTGTTCCGCCTCCCGGCAAGACAGAAAGAACTGCTGATAGCCATAGCCAAGGAGGGAAGTGCCAGAGAGATTACCTCTGCGGAGTTTGTCAAGGAACACAGTCTCACTTCATCCAGTTCTGTGCAGTCTGCCATCAGGGGGTTACTCGACAAGGATTTCGTTACGCTGGAGCGTGGCGCTTATCACGTGTACGACAAGTTCCTTTCATTGTGGATCAATCGCAATTATTAGCTTTGTCACCGCATCATCAATTGATTTCTCACTTTCCAACAGCGATATAAACTTGCTGCCGATGATGGCTCCCGAAGCTTCACGGCAGGCTGCATCGAATGTCTCCCTGTTGGAAATCCCGAATCCGATCAACCGCGGATTTTTCAGTTGCATTGCGTTCACCCGACGGAAATAGGCCAGATTCTCATCACTGAATGCACTCCTGGCTCCGGTTACCGAAGCGGATGAAACCATATAGATAAAGCCGGAGGTATGCTGGTCGATCATCCTGATCCGCTCTTCCGATGTTTCGGGCGTAATCAGCATAATCACATGCAATCCATACTTTTCAGCCACCGGCTTGTAAGACTCCATGTATTCGGCAAAGGGCAGGTCGGGGATGATGAATCCGTCCACTCCACACTGTGTGGCAGCTTTGCAGTAGTTTTCAAAGCCAAATTGAATAATCGGGTTGAGGTAGCTCATCAGCACCAAAGGGATCGATGCAGTCTGCCTGATGTCAACCAGCTGGTCGAAAAGTACTTTCAGGCTCATCCCGTTTTTCAGTGCCTCGGCACCCGATGCCTGAATCACCGGCCCGTCGGCCATCGGGTCACTGAACGGCACACCTATTTCAAGCATGTCAACCCCTCTCTTCTCCAGTGCCTGTATCACTTTCACGGTGTCATCAAGTGCCGGATAGCCTGCAGTAAAATAGACCGATAGTACATTGTTTTTCTTATCCTTAAATAGTTTGTCGATTCTGTTCATAATATTCTTGTTTCTTATTTCTTGCTCCTTGACTCTTGACTCTTGCAATAACTCCAACCTTCCAAAAAGCCGATCGCTGATAACTAACCGCTCTTAACGGAATTCTTTTATAAATGTTTTAATCAGCTCAATATCCTTCACCGCCGGTTCAATCTCAAATCGGCTGTTGATATCGATCCCCGCAAACCGGGGATGAGCAAATGATTTAATTTCCTCCACATCTTCAGGAGAGATACCGCCGCTCAACAGAAAAGGGGTCTCACCCTTGTACGCTGCCAGCATCTCCCAGTTAAATTTCTTTCCCGAGCCCCCATGCAGGTTTGTTTGGGTATCGAAAAGGAAATAGTCGCAACACCCTTCGTAACGTTGTACCGCTTCCGACGGGAAAGGGAGGTTTGTTACAATGCCAAACGCTTTGACCACCCGAAAACCATCGTCCTTCAAATCATTACAGTATACGGGCGACTCCTCCCCGTGCAGCTGTATAATATCCAACCTGTGCCGCTGAACCCGCTTTCGTACTATCTCCGGTTCTTCGTTCACAAACACACCCACCCTTTTTACTTTTTCCGGTAAATAACTTAGTTCTTCTCCCACATAACGCGATGAACCGGCATAAAATATAAACCCCATCCAGTCCGGACCGAGCTGCTCCACAGCCTTTATGTTATCCGGATTGCGCATGCCGCATACTTTGATAATCATATAAATTCTGCTAAGTTGTTTGTTCTCTTCGTTCCCGAAAGTCAGCTTACGCTGTTATCCCGCTGCGCCGTTGGTCGCTGTGTGTAGTCCGTACTGCGCACAGCGTTAGAAAAGAACCTGGTCAATGAATGCTTTCAAACTTTCCCCGGGATTCTCAGTTTTCATAAAATTCTCGCCTATCAGGAACCCTCTGTACCCCGCATGACGCAACTCTTTCAGGACGACTGGATCGGAGATTCCGCTCTCGGAGACCCATACTGCATCCCGGGGCAACAGCTCAGCCATCCGGAACGATTTCTGCAGGTCGGTCACAAAACTCCCCAGGTTACGGTTGTTTACCCCGATAAGCTTGTTGATGGGAGTGATATATTCCGTTTCCCGCTCATCGTGCAACTCCAGCAACACCTCCAGCTGCAGCTGATGGGCCAGCTCCGTGAGTTGCCTGCACTCATGCGCCGTGATTGCCGCTGCAATCAGCAGCACCGCACTCGCACCGGCCAGCTTCGCTTCAAAAAGCTGATAGACATCCACGATAAACTCTTTCCGCATTACCGGAATGTGTACCGCTTGCGTCGCCTTTCGCAGATCGGCCAGCGAGCCTCCGAAGAAAGTCTCATCCGTGAGCACCGACAGTGCCGCAGCACCAGCCTCCTCGTATGCCCGCGTCACCTCATCCGCACGGGCCGACTGATTGATCCACCCCTTGCTGGGTGAACGACGTTTGAATTCGGCAATAATTCCCGTCGGCGAAAGCTGCAATGCCTTCTTCAAGGACCAGAAAGGGAGTTCCGTCTGTGGTAGCTGCTTTTCCAGCTCTGTAAAGGGGACCCGCTCTTTTTGCAGGGCCACCTCTTTCTTTTTGTGAGCCACAATCTCACTGAGTATATCTTGCATAATTATTTGGATTTTGCAGTCAGCAATCAGCTTTCAGCTTCTGTTTGTAAAATGTTATCCAATCGGGACTCTAGTTTTAAGCGATTGCCAAATTCTTGTTCACTGATTGATTTCAATAAACTTCTCCAATACCTTCAACGCCTTTTTACCATATAGCGAATCCCGGGCAATCTCGAGACACTCTTCGATGGGCTTATCCTGTTCGACGGTCTGGATGCCGAATGCCGCATTGGCTAGCACCACGTTCATCTGCGCTTCGGTAGCTTGGGCATGCAGCACATTCCTGAAAATCCGGGCTGCCTCCACCGGCGTGTTCCCGCCAGAGAGTTCCTCCTGCCCGATCCGCTTGAAGCCCAGTTCTTCCGGAACAAACAACTGCTCGCCTTTGTTTGATACCACCTTAAACTGACTGGTGAGGGAGATTTCATCGTAGCCGTCCATGCTGTGGACGATACAGAACTTTTTGTTCTCCTCCTGATAAATGTAGCTGTACAACCGCGACATGGCCAGGTTGTAAACCCCCAGCATCTGATACTCCGGCTGAACCGGATTCACCAACGGCCCCAGCACATTGAAGAAGTTGCGTACACCCAGGCTCTTTCTTACCGGGGCCACAGCCTTTAACGCGGGACTGAACAGCGGGGCATGCAGGTAGGCAATGTGGCAGCTGTCGAGGCTTCTTCGAAACTGATCGTTGTCGGTGGTGAACTTCACCCCCTGCTGTTCAATCACGTTGCTGGCACCACTGATGGAGGTGGCGCCGTAGTTCCCGTGTTTCACCACGTTGTATCCTGCACCCGCCACCACAAAACAGGCGGCAGTGGAGACATTGAATGTATTTTTCCCGTCACCGCCCGTACCCACGATATCGAGGGGAGCGTAATCGGAGAGATTTACCGCAACCCGCATATCGAGCAGGGCATCGCGAAAACCGAGGATCTCGTCCACCGAGATGTTGCGCATCAGAAAGGAGGTGATGAGCGACGCCACCTGCGTATCGGGGATATCCCCCTTCACAATGGCGAAGAGTACCTCTTTGGCTTCCTCCCGCGAGAGATAATGGTAATCGAATAATTTATAGAGTATTTCCTTCATAAGACCTTTATTGAATTTTTTCACAAACTAAAGTGTCCACGCTGCTGTTACGATCGTTGAAAACCGACCGGTTCTCGGGCAGAAGCTGTCGTTTAAATCCGATAGGAATATCCGGTTTGTATGTTTATACATGCTGCAGAAAGTTTTGAATGATGCGAATACCTTCCGGGGTGAGTATCGATTCGGGGTGGAACTGCACGCCGTGCAGATCAAACTGCCTGTGTTTCAACGCCATCACATCGCCCGCCTTATCCACTGCCGTGATTTCCAATCCGGCGGGGAAATTTTCTTTGGAGACAATCCAGGAGTGATACCGTCCGACCAGGATCTCATCCGGAATACCATCAAAGAGATAATCATGCGCAATGATGTCCACCGGCGTCTGTACCCCATGAAAGACAAACGGAATGTTCTCCAGCTTCGCACCGAAGACCTCTCCAAGGGCCTGATGGCCGAGGCAAACGCCCAAAATGCTTTTCGTCTCTGCATACTGTCTGATCAACGGCATCAGCAGGCCTGCCTCTTTCGGCAAACCGGGTCCCGGTGAGAGGATGATCTTGTCGTATTGCGCCACAGCGGAGAGATCGATCTTGTCGTTGCGAATCACATCCACCTCATTATATCCTAACGACTTTACGGCGTGTAGCAGGTTGTAGGTGAACGAATCGTAGTTATCAAAAATAAGAATCTTATTCGTTTTCATCTCTGTTTGTTTATGAATTATAGAGGGTAGCCGCCTTGTCGATGGCTTTCTTCAGTGCTCCCAGCTTGCTGTTCACTTCGCGCAGTTCGTAGGCATCGTCGCTTTGCGAAACGACGCCAGCCCCGGCCTGGTACCACAGCTCGTTGTTGCGGCTGACAAACGTGCGAATGGTGATGGCCTGGTTGATGTTGCCGTTCAGCCCGATGAAACCAATGCAGCCGCCGTAAGCTCCCCGGTTGTGCGATTCTATTTCCGAGATCAGCTGCATGGCCCGCACCTTGGGTGCTCCCGAGAGGGTGCCGGCAGGGAAGGTATCGAAGAAGGCACGGATGGGGTCGGTACCCTCATTGAGCGTGCCGCTCACGCGCGAGACCAGGTGGATCACGTGAGAGTAGAACTGCGGCTCCTTGTAGAAATCGACCTTCACATCGTGGGCATGGCGACTCAGATCGTTCCGCGCCAGGTCCACCAGCATCACATGTTCCGCATTCTCCTTGGGATCGTTCAGCAGAAACTCCACCGCCTTCCTGTCTTCCTGATGATTGCCGCTCCGTTTGGTTGTCCCCGCAATGGGGTCGATGCTGATCTGCGATCCGTTTATCTTGCAGTGCGTCTCGGGCGAGGAACCAAAAATACGGTATCCGCCGAAATCGAAATAAAAGAGATAGGGAGAGGGGTTGATGGAGCGCAGTGCCCGGTACACCTTGAAGTCATCGCCGGTGAAACGTTGGACAAACCTCCGCGAGAGCACAATCTGAAACACGTCGCCCCGCAGACAGTGCTGCACCCCGGCACGCACATGCTCTTTGAACTGTTCGTCGGTGATGGTGCTGTATTCCTCTCCTTCGGTAAAAAAGTTGTAGGTGGCAAAGTTACGCTGGTTGATCAGCGACTCCACCTTCATCAGGTCACTTATCTCATCCTCACCCTGCAGCTCAATCAGGCTGATCTCGTCGGTGAAGTGATTGAACACCAGCAGGTATTTATAAAGGATATAAAGCAAGTCGGGGGCATCGTTGCGTTCCTCCCTGCTTTCGCGGATGGCAATGTGCTCGGTATACTTTACACAGTTGAAAGTGGAGTACCCGAACAGTCCGCACTGTTCCAGCTCACTGCCGGCAACCTCGAACCGGCCAATGAAACGGTTTAACGCATCGGAGATGGTGAAACTTTCCGACAGTGCCTGTTTTTCTTCCTTGTCGTCGGGAAACAGAAAATGACAAACACCCCGGTTCACCTCCACCTGGGCGATGGGTTTCAGCGCCAGGTAGGAGATGCTGTTCTCGTTGGCATGAAAGTCGGAGCTCTCCAGCAGGGCCGACTGCGGGAAGGAGTCTCTCACTTTCAAATAGACACTCACAGGTGTATGGAGGTCGCCCATGATCTTTTTGCTGTTGGTTTGAAATTTGTATTGCATACCTTTCAACGTTATAAGTTTTTTTACTCTGGATATATACAGCCAGCTGCCCGCATTAGTCGGCTCGTTTTCAGTTCTTTATATTTAAACCTTGGTTCCCGATCATCAAACAAACTCTTTCTCATACCGGAAATAGGTCTCCAGATCCTTGTCGCCACGCCCCGAAAGGGTGAGAACCACCACCTCTTTCGGAGCAAAAGTCACTTTCTGCAGGGCTGCCAGTGCGTGTGCCGATTCCAGTGCGGGGATAATTCCATCGTTGCGGGTCAGTTCGAAGGCTGCCCGTAGTGCTTCATCGTCGTTGATTGCGAACACCTGTGCCCGTTTTGTTTTGGCAAGATGAGCATGTATCGGCCCGATGCCAGGATAATCGAGTCCTGCCGAGATGGAATAGGGTTCGGTGATCTGCCCGTCCTCCGTCTGCATCAGCAATGTGCGGCAGCCATGCAGCACCCCGGCGGTTCCCAGATGGATGGTCGCGGCGGACTCGCCGCTATCTACTCCCTTCCCGCCTGCTTCTGCCAGCACAATCTTCACCTTCTCATTATCCAGATATTCATAAATGGTACCCGCAGCATTGCTGCCGCCACCCACACAGGCCACCAGATAATCGGGATAATCGCGGCCCTCCTTCTCTACCAGTTGCACTTTGATCTCCTTGCTGATGACCGACTGCAGACGGGCCACCATATCGGGATAGGGATGCGGACCAATCGTTGATCCGATGATATAGTGGGTGTCGGCAGGGTGACTACACCAGTCGCGGATGGCCTCGTTGGTGGCGTCCTTTAGCGTCATGTTACCCGAAGTGACCGGCACGACCGTGGCTCCCAGCATCTCCATCTTTTTCACGTTCACCTGCTGACGGGCTACGTCCGTTTTGCCCATGTACACGGTGCAGGGCATCTGCATCAGTGCGCAAACGGTAGCGGTGGCCACACCATGCTGGCCGGCACCGGTCTCGGCGATGATTCTTGTCTTGCCCATCTCACGGGCAATCAGTATCTGCCCGATGGTATTGTTGATTTTGTGGGCACCCGTGTGGTTCAGATCCTCCCGTTTCAGATAGATCTTCGCACCGTAGCGTGACGACAGCTGCCGGGAGAAATAGAGTGGAGAGGGACGACCCACGTAGTCGCGCAACAGGGAATCGAAATCGGCCCGAAAGCGCTCACTCTCCATGATGGGGCGGTATGCCTTTTCGAGGTCGGACACGCACTGGTGCAGAATCTCGGGGATGTAGGCTCCTCCAAATTCACCGTAATATCCTCTTTCATCTATCAAATATTTTTGCATATTATCTTCGTTTTACTTGTTGTTTCATCTACCCCTTAAAACTAAAAGAGCCTGTCGCAGGATTGCGACAGGCTCTTAAATTATATGTTGTATACTTATTTCAAGACACGGCTGCTCTTCCTTACGACTTTTTGAGTTGTAAGTAGCGCCACCAATATCCGTTGTTACGTAAATTCATTATTTCGCTATTATTTGATTGCAAATGTAGACTAACAGAAATCAATAAACAACATTTTTGTGTTTTTTAACCTTATAGGCAGGATTTGTATTTGGCTAAACAACCGACGGTTAAGCGCAGGTTTACTTTTTAAATTGGTTCCGCCTCAAAGCCGGTACGTTTCACGGTTTTCACAATATCCTCTGCCGATAGGTCGTTGGTTTCAACAATCAGTATCTTGTCGGGGTTGTCGATATCGACGCTCCATGAGGTGATTCCCTCTTTCTTATTGAGAAAGGGGGTTACTTTTGCCACACAGCTTGAGCAGTTTATATTGGTTTTAAATTTTATTGTTGCCATTTTATTTCCTTATTAAAATTAGATGGAAGCAGACATTGTTTGAAACATCAAACTTTCATTCTTAAAGACAAATGTAAACCTTTTTTGTTCACATTTCTACTAAACCAATTGGGAGCTGAAGGGAAATTCTCTTTGCATTTAGAATTTTATAAGACCATTTAAAAACCATAATTACACCAAATAAACATGGAGTAGATTAGGCAAAGATACGGAGGATCATAAGACAAACCCAAGCCCGGCTGAGAATTATTTCCTGTTCAGAGACAGGCTGGATCTTCAAAAACATTGAACAAGAAACAAATAACCAAAACAAATGTGATGATTTAGCGGGGCAGAGAGCAAAGATTCGCAATAAATGCATTATTTTTGGAAATGGCAAAAAAACAAAACAGGCACAAATTTACGCATCTGCTGACAGTTGCAGGGGCGTTGTTTGGAGTGATAATCATTTTCAGCCGCAGCACCCCCCTTTCGGAATGGTATATGCGCCACATATACCCTGCGGTTGCAACCGTGCTATCCATGCTATCGGGGTTATTCCCCTTTTCACTCTACGACCTGTTTATTATGGCAGCGTCACTTTATCTGATAAAGCTGATTCTCTTTGTGATCATTCGGAAGAGTGGTTTTAAAAAGTTTCTTTATTCGCTGGTTCGTTTTGCGACGATTCTGGTCACCTGGTTTTATTTCGCATGGGGCATCTCCTATTTCAGGGAAGATTTTTATGCGAAGAGCGATCTCCAGGAGACTACATTTGGCGCAGAAAATCTAAAAAACTTTGCTGTTCGTTTTATTGCAGATGCCAACAACGCTTTTGTGGATTTCGATATCGTGGACAAAGAGAGTGTCCGGGAAGAGATTGAAAGATCGTATCTCTCATTGCACCGGAAGCTGGGGATTGCCTACCCCAATGGCAAAAGAAGAGCAAAACCCATGATGTTTGAATCGCTCTACTCGAAAATGGGTGTCTCCGGGTATTTCGGACCTTTTTTCAATGAAATTCATGTGAACGACTACAGCCTGAATTTCACTTACCCTTTCACATTGGCACATGAAATGGCCCATCAGTTTGGTATTGCGACCGAATCGGAAGCCAACCTGTATGCATTTATTGTTTGCGTGGGAAGCGAAGATGAACGAATTCGGTACAGTGCTTATGTCTCAACGCTTCTCTATTTGATGAACGATGCTGCTTATTTTCTGCCGGATGAGGTTGAGTCATTGACATCGGCAATACGAACGGAAATAATCGCAGATTTGAGAAGAAACCGGGAGCACTGGCTGGTCGTCAGGAACAAGTCTCTCTCGGAGGTTCAGGACAGGGCCTATGATGCTTATCTGAAAACGAACAAAGTAAGCTCGGGGCGTGAGAACTACTCCGAAGTAGTTGGATTACTGATTTCAAGCTACGACATCTACATAAAAAAATAGCAAAGAAACTCCCGGAAGAACCGAGCTAACTAAAGTTTAATTCAGCTGTTATATATAGTAATAACCGGTTATAAAACGGGCATGAATTGCTTGCAGTCGATGAAAGGTAGGTATTCGCTCGCAGTGGCATAGTTCAAGCAGGCTTGACTCTGCTCATTTAGTCTAACGCGGACATTCCTTACACAAATGAAAAAATAAATAATCAGATGAAAAAGTTATTCCTTTTATTTACAGCCGTATCATTCATTGTTGCCTGCTCGGGGCCAAAAGGATTGGTAAAGATTGAACCGAACGGTAGTGAGGCCGCTCCGGAAGATTCCGTGGAATACGAGCTGATTGTCATGGATGCGGGATTCGAGACCTGGTATACACTCCAGGATTCACCGGCCAGGTACCGTTCGCAACAGTACTACGAAGGCTGGAACCAACAATATGTGTCGGCCTGGAACTATCTGGCTACGCAACCGGGCAGAAGATCTTTTTTTCAGACCATCGTTGGATATGAACCGGGTGTGGACTATGGCTTCAAGCTAAACCACAAACTGTTCTACTATTTTCAGTACGTGGAACATGTTCTGGGTATTCCCATTCTGTCCTACCATCCGG
>ENA-UOOM01003201-UOOM01003201.1-fermentation-metagenome-genome-assembly--contig:-NODE-3201-length-12241-cov-4.769982_pt1 | contig 12241 bp, 10 predicted proteins | sample MGYA00245781_ERZ724031 | MGnify/ENA primary metagenome ERZ724031 (study PRJEB28704, sample SAMN03018317) | fermentation metagenome | biome: anthropogenic terrestrial biome; feature: soil; material... | reverse complement strand
GCAATGTGAGTCAGGGGCAGAAACAACTGCTGACTATTGCTCGTGCAATCCTCGCGAATCCGCAGATCTTGATTTTGGATGAGGCAACTTCCAATGTGGATACCCGCACAGAAATTCTGATTCAAAAAGCAATGGGCAACTTAATGCGGGGCCGTACTGCTTTTATCATTGCGCATCGGCTCTCCACAATTCGGAACGCAGATTTGATTCTCGTGATGAATCACGGTGATATCGTCGAACAGGGGACACATCAATCTCTGATGGCGAAAGGCGGTTTCTATGCTGATCTGTATAACAGTCAATTTATACAAACTGCTGAAGCATAAGATGTAAAAAGAATTAATCGAGAGGTTCCACTGCAGTTTTCAACTTCTGCAGTGGAATTTTTTTATGAAATTATATTGTAAGTGTGGACTTTACCGCGGATTTGCAGTTGCTGTTTCAGCGGTTTGCTATTTTGTTCGTTAGCAAACTTAGAACCATAAGAATTTTTAACAGTTGATTTGTTGAAACTGATGAAAATTCCCCAACAAAAGTGGGAATCGGCGGTATAATCGGTTCCAAATGTGGAAAACATGGTTGAAAATGTTGAAGACTTTTTAACAGGAAAATTTTTACTCTGCATATTTCCATAAATTGCGTCTATGGGACTTGCCGATAAGGAATTTTTGCGGATGAAAACTTGTTTATATATTATTGATAATTTTGCTGATTTTTATCTAGAAATTGTTTGGCGACAAAAAAATTTCCTTTATAAATTTCATGGTACTTAGCGGGAAATATGAAATTCACATAGGATTTTCCTGCAATTTTTAAAACCTTTCTTTCCTATCAATTGCAGACAAGCGTTTTCTACAGGATAGATGATATAAAGGGAAGGATAAAAATATTGGATAGACTTGCAAATTTCTTAGGCTTGTGCTATACTAGCATTCGTGTTATGACCTTGGTCGGTTTTTATGCAGAAGTAGTTCAGTGGCAGAACATCAGCTTCCCAAGCTGAATATGGGGGTTCGATTCCCCTCTTCTGCTCCAAGAGAAAAATCCCCGAAAAGCCAGTGCTTATGCGGCTTTCCGGGGATTTTTGTGTATCAATGTATTTTTTATATTTATGCTAAAAGATGCTCAAAACAGGTTCCTCGTTGGCGGGTGTTTTTGCCGAAATATTGTCAGCCGAAGCGGCTGCCGAATTACTGCTAATGTTCCTTTGCTCATTCTGGTAAGGTAATTGTGAGGTATTCTTTACTGCATGAGCAGTATTTAGTCAGTTGTTTTTATAGAGGATGGCACAGCAGAGATATTGCTGGCTTCAAAGTTGGAAAGATTTTTATCTTCCAGCAAGACTGCCGGGTAAACGCAGGAGTTACCATAGCGCTTTTTCAAATCATCTACTGTTGCATCGAGCTTCGCAGACCGCTCGCGTGTGACTTCATCATGGAACAGGTTAGTTTGAACACATTGGCTGGATGGTGCAAAGTCTGAAACGGTGATGCCAAGGCTGCGCACTGGATGTGACCAATGGTAATTTGCGTGGAAAAGTGCAAAGGCATCTTCTGCAATTTCCCGTGTAATGCAGGTGAACTGCTGCCGAGTATGCTGCCGCGTAAAGGAATTGAATTTGGTATCCCGAACCCAGAGACATACGGTCTTAGCCAGAAAATTTTGCTTTCGAAGCCGATGTGCAACGCTGTCTGCTAAGATCAGCAGAGTTTTCTTAACGTCTTTTTCATTTGTAAGATCGCGCGGAGCTGTCGTGGAATTGCCAATGGATTTCACAACGGTCTGATTACTCCATCGAGCAACAGGGGTGGTATCCAGTCCGTTGGCATATTCCCACAGGGTGTTTCCACTTTTTCCCAGCTGTTCTTGCAGAACTTTTTGAGGCATTGCTGCCAAATCGCCGATTGTATGCACACCTAATTGCAGCAGCTTTTTATGGGTAGCGCTGCCGACAAAAAGAAGACTTTCCACCGAAAGTGGCCAAATGCGGTCCTTCCAGTTCTTCTGCAGAAAAACGGTTGTGGCGTCTGGCTTTTTGTAGTCGCTTCCCAATTTGGCAAAAACTTTATTCCAACTCACACCGACACTGACGGTCACGCCGAGTTCCTTATGCACTCGATGCCGGATTTCATTTGCCAAATGAATTCCCTGTTCCGCAGACAGGACACTTCCCGTGATGTCCAGCCATGCTTCGTCCAATCCGAAAGGTTCCACTTGATCGGTATAATCCAGATAAATCTGCCTGATTTTTTGGGAATAGCGCATGTAAAGGGCAAATCGGGGAGGCAGCACGGTCAGTTCCGGACATTTTCGCCGTGCCTGCCAAAGGGTCTCTCCTGTAGAAACGCCACAGTCCTTTGCAAGTTGATTTTTTGTCAGGATAATGCCATGCCGCTTTTCCGGATCCCCGCCAACAGCAAATGGCTTCCCTTGCAGCTCAGGATGATAAAGAGCTTCTACAGAGGCATAAAAACAGTTGCAGTCGCTGTGCAAGATGATGCGATTCACTAGGCAGAACTCCTTTCTGTTGGATTGTGAACATACGTTTCAATATAATATTAGCAAAAATAGAGAGCTTTATCAATGGATACGGTCAAAACTTTTGCATGAACAGAAAACACGTAACAAATTTTTATAAGATCGATTCTATAAAAAATTGCGATAATTTGATTTTTTACAAGACAAATGATAATAGATTTGTTATAATAGAAAGCGCAGAGGAGTTTGACAAATTTTTATCAATAAGAGAAGTTGGAATTTAAACTTATAAACTGAAAGAATTAAAGGAGATTGTGAAATGGCAACTAGAGGAGTACACTCTCCCGTTACGGAGATTCGCCGTAAAGTATTTACTGAGGTGGCCCGCCTTGCATATGAAGGAGGCGATTATTCCCATAACATTGAAGAAGTGCCTTATAAGATCATTCCTGGGGAACGTGCAACCTATCGCGACAGCATTTTTCTGGAGCGTGCAATCGTTGGAGAGCGTTTGCGTTTAGCCATTGGTTTGCCGCTTCGCTCAGTTGAGCAGCATGCACCGGTTTCTGATGGAATTGTTGAAAGTGCAATTGCGGAGAAGTATTATGACCCGCCGCTGGTGAATGTCATTAAGTTTGCTTGTAATGCATGTCCAGAAAAATCTGTGCATGTCACAGAAATGTGCCAGAACTGTCTGGACCACCCTTGCAGGCAAGTTTGCCCAAAACATGCAATTTCCGAGGAAAACGGAAAAAGCGTAATTGATCAGGATGCCTGTATTAAATGCGGACGTTGTATTTCGGTATGTCCTTACCATGCAATTATTAAAGTTGAGCGTCCCTGTGCAGCCGCTTGTGGGATGAATGCGATTTCTTCTGATGAATATGGGCGTGCGACAATTGATCATAATAAATGCGTATCTTGCGGGCAGTGTCTGGTCAGTTGTCCTTTTGGTGCTATTGCCGATAAAGGGCAAATCTTTCAGGTTGTACATGCTATTATGCAGGGAGGCGAGATCTATGCTGCGGTAGCACCTGCATTTGTAGGGCAGTTTGGTCCAAAGATGACACCGGAAAAGCTGCGCGGTGCTTTTCAAAAGTTAGGCTTTACCGATGTTGAGGAAGTGGCAGTTGGAGCGGATCTTTGTACGATTGAAGAGGCACATGATTTTCTGGAAAATGTTCCTGACAAATTACCTTTCCTGGCAACCTCCTGCTGCCCGGCATGGTCGGTGATGGCCAAGAAGGAATTTCCGGAATACGCAAAATGCATTTCCATGGCCCTTACGCCGATGGTGCTGACAGCGCGTCGACTCAAAAAAGAGCATCCGAATTGCAAAGTCGTTTTTGTGGGTCCATGTGCTGCAAAAAAGCTGGAGGCCAGCCGCCGTTCTATCCGCAGCGACGTCGATTTTGTTCTTACATTTGAAGAAATCATGGGGATGTTTGAGGCCAAAAATGTGGACTTTAATGCAGATATTCCGGACAGCGATCTCAATGAGGCTACTGCAGCCGGACGAGGATTTGCAGTGAGCGGCGGTGTAGCTGATGCTGTGGTGAAGGCAATCAAGAAGCTGGATCCAGACCGCGAAGTCAAAGTCCGTGCGGCACAGGGATTAAATGAATGCCGTCAAATGATGCGTTTGGCAAAAGCCGGAAAACTAAATGGCTATCTGCTGGAAGGAATGGCATGCCCGGGCGGCTGTGTGGCAGGCGCTGGTACACTGGAACCAGTCACAAAGGCGACTGCATTGGTAAACATGTATAAAAATAAGGCTGATAAGAAGAATGCATTGGACAGTCAGTACAGTGATATCGCTGATAAGCTGAACTAATGTGGAAAATTCTTTTAGCAAAACTAAATATTTTATAAAAAGGTTGCCTTGTCCGGCAGATGCCGGCAAGGCTTTTTGTATAGGAATCTTGTATTATGAATATGAAAAATATAGTTTCTCCTTTACTGAACTGGTATGGACAGAACGCACGTGATTTACCGTGGAGGCATAACAGGAACCCTTATCGTGTCTGGATTTCCGAAATTATGCTGCAGCAGACACGGGTAGAGGCAGTTAAGGGATATTTTTCTCGTTTTTTAAAAGCCGCTCCAGACATCCCCTCTTTGGCAGTTTTGCCACAAGAAAAGCTCCTTAAGCTTTGGGAGGGACTGGGATATTATTCCCGCGTAAGAAATTTGCAGAAAGCAGCAAAACAGGCGATGGAGCAGTATGGCGGAAAACTGCCGGCAACTTATGAACAACTACTTGCACTGCCGGGAATTGGCAGCTACACAGCCGGTGCGGTGGCATCCATTGCTTTTGGGCAGCCGGTTCCTGCAGTGGATGGGAATGTCCTGCGTGTTTGGATGCGCCTGACAGCAGATGATTCGGATATTTCCGATCCAGCGGTTAAAAGACGGACAGAGCGGGTTCTGCTGCCCATCATGCCGGGCACGCGCAGCGGCGATTTCAATCAAGCATTAATGGAACTGGGTGCGTTGGTCTGTATCCCGCATGCGGCACCCCATTGCCTCTTGTGTCCAGTGGCTGATTTTTGTGCTGCACACCGCATGGGAAAGGAACTGCAGTTTCCTGTCAAAAAGCCGAAACCACCGCGCCGTGTGGAACGGAAGACAATTTTATTGCTGGAAATGGACGGCAGGCTGGCAATCCGTCGAAGGCCATCCAAAGGGCTTTTGGCATCCATGTGGGAACTGCCGGGGTTTGAAGGAGTCCTTTCACAGGCCGACGCTGTGGCAGCCACTCGATCGTTAGGATTAGAACCTATCCGTTTGCAGCCGCTTGCCCCTTCAAAACATATTTTTACGCATGTGGAATGGCACATGACTGGATGGCGTGTGCAGTTGGCACCTTCGGAAAACAACCAGCTGGTTTGGGCGGATGCGGAGAATCTAGTCAAGCGTTATCCAATGCCTAGTGCGTTTCGACCATTTTTGCAGATATATTTGCAGGGCAGGAATTCCGGCGGTTAATTTAGCTGCCTGCAACAATGCCGGACGTCCTCATAAAAATGGTTTATAAAAGCCGGCTGCTGCATATATGTGGATAAAGGAATCGAGAATATTTCCTGAGTCAATGGAAATTGCTTTTTACAGACTTTTAAAAACTTGTGAATTGCATAAATTGTCAGGTACAGTTGACAGAAAATTGATAAAAGCAGATTATGGGTATGAAAATCAAAGAAATATGATAAAATAGGATTAATAGACCCGAAAGGAGGGATTTCAATGTCAGGAGAAAATCGATTTGCGGTTCTCATTGATGCCGATAATGTTTCCGGAAAATATATCCGCTATATTTTGGACGAGATTAGTAACGATGGTGTCGCAACTTATAAACGGATTTATGGAGATTGGACAAAACCGTCACTGGCTTCTTGGAAAAATGTGCTGCTGGAAAATTCCATTATTCCCTTTCAGCAGTATGAGTATACGACGGGAAAAAGTTCTACCGATTCTGCCATGATTATTGATGCCATGGATATTCTGTATTCCGGCCATGTGGATGGGTTTTGTCTGGTTTCCAGCGACAGCGACTTTACACGCCTTGCGGCCCGTCTGCGGGAAAGCGGCATGGTTGTTATTGGTATGGGCGAAAAGAAAACGCCATCCCCTTTTATTGCTGCCTGCAATAAGTTTCGCTATTTAGAAGTTCTGGCACAGCAGGCAGAAGAAAATGGCAAAGAAGCAGATGAACCAACCTTGCCGGAGATGGTTCCGCCGGATAAAGTCATTAATACAATTTATAATATGGTGCACGACAGCGCGGATGAAGATGGCCGTGTGCTCATTGGGGACATTGGAAATATGTTGGTACGGCGCTACCCGGATTTTGATGTTCGCAATTATGGCTTTAAAAAACTGAGTCTGTTTATCCGCTCTTTAGACATGTTTGAAGTCAGCAGCGTACCGGCTGAAAACGGACGAAACAGAATCTTTTATGTTACGGAAAAAACCGGCCGCCGGAAAAAGCCGAAAATTCATGTCTAAAAGAAAACAGAAACTTGAATAGAGTAATTGTAACAAAAGTAACAAACATTTAACTGGAATACAAAACAGAGGGTTACTATAATAAGGATACAGTCAAATAATGTCAAACTAAAAGAGTTTGCTTTGCATTTTGCCAAAAAGGGAGTAAAAGAAATGTTCTGCCATAGAAGGATGAGTGCACAAGATCGCCGCAAGCGAATACATAAGCGCCATGTGTTGATTATTGCTGCCTGTATTTTGTTGACAGTGGCTGTTATAGGCGGGACTTATTGCATTACCACCATACTGCTGCAGCGGACAAAATCTGCCCATACGGCCCATATTGCATCCTCTCCTACCAATCCAAAAAGTACATCTAACTTATTCACTGCTTCAACAGGAGATCCGACCGAGGAAGGTGCAGCCTTTGAAGTCAGAAAAATCAACCTGACTGGATACAAAGCAAGGTTTCCTAATCTGTATGCCAGGGAAAAAGTTGGTCAATGGAAAAATGTGGGAAATAAAACTGTATACCTCACTTTTGATGACGGCCCTTCTGCTTTGACCCCTAAATTATTGGATGTGCTGAAAAAATATCATGTGAAAGCTACGTTTTTCCTTACCAATCAGCCGGGGCAGAAGAATGATATACATTATATTCGGGATATTTATGAAGCAGGCAGTACTTGCGCTGTGCATAGTGCCTGTCATAATTATAAGAAAATTTATGCTTCTGTCGATGCGTTCTTAGATGATTTCAATGAAATGCATCAAATTATTCAGCAGCAGACAGATGGCCACTGTGCACCGTTTTACCGTTTTCCGGGCGGCAGCAACAATCCGCGGATGTCTGCAAGTATCCATAAGGCAATTATTCAGGAAATGATGCGCCGCGGTTTCTTCTTTTATGACTGGGATGTGGATTCTAAAGATGCAATGGGCGCTGCCAGCGGGCGGGCTATTTATGACAATGTCATAAGGGGAATGCAGCGCGGTGGTGGTGTTGTCCTTATGCATAATGCAGGCACAAAAAAAGCAACACTCAGCGAAGTGGGAAATATTATTCAATATGGGATAAAGAATGGCTACACTTTTAAAGCAATGGATGGCACATTGGATCCCAGTATGTATTCTTTTTCGAATCAGACTTTCATTCCTTTATTGAAAAACAATCCTAATTTTAAACTCAGTGATAAACATGAAGCAAGATTTGCTTCTCTGCTTGGTCTTTCTCCTGCATCATCATTTACGTCTCGGGTTTCTTCAGCTTCAAGTGACAGGAAAAATAATTGAATTGCACGAAAATGCACTGCTGCATATGGAACTTTACAGCAGTGCATTTTTGCGTTATGTTTTGGAATATCGCTGATTCAAAGGAATTTATATTAACTCATATAATGTGATGCAGAAAAAGTAGAAATAAATATTAAAATCTTGTAACTCACCGAAAAACATGGTATCATAAAACTGCTTGTTATGATTTTGTAAAAAACATGTTAAATTCTTGGTCAGTTTCTGACCTCGGCGAGGAGAAAACGATCTGCAATGATGATCACATTTTCCACTTTTCTGCAGCAGCTTGTCAGCAATCCGCCGTTCCTCATATCAGTGGTACTTATTTTGGCTGCTATACTTGTCAATGGAGGTACAGATGCCCCCAATGCGATTGCAACCTGCGTTTCCACCCGCTCTATTTCACCGCGTGCAGCGATTTTTATGGCGGCTGGCTGCAATCTCCTTGGCATTATAGTCATGACAAAGTTGTGTCCGACAGTGGCGGAAACCATCTATAAGATGGTTGATTTTGGAAATGATGCACACAGCGCAACAATTGCACTATGTGCGGCTATGATTGCTATTGTGCTTTGGGGGGGAGTTGCATGGATATTTGGTATTCCGACCAGCCAGAGTCATTCTCTCATTGCTGGCCTGACCGGTGCGGCAATTGCTGTACATAATGGACTTGCTGGTATCCATGGTGAGGAATGGGTAAAGGTGCTGTATGGTTTGGCTCTTTCGGCAGGGCTCGGCTTTGGACTTGGATGGTTCGCTTCCAAGCTGACCGGTTTCATCTGCCGGAAAAAAGACCGCCGCAGAACATCTTCCTTTTTTCGAGGTGCGCAGATCTTTGGCGGGGCGCTCATGGCCTTTATGCATGGTGCACAGGATGGACAGAAGTTTATTAGTGTACTTCTGATGGGTCTGTATTTTGCAATTGGTAAAACTGCTTCTGCTACCACTGTAAGCGGTGCTATGAATGTTCCAACTTGGATGATGGTTCTTTGCGCAATTACGATGGCAACTGGGACAGCCATTGCCGGGCCGCGCATCATCAAGTCTGTAGGGATGACTATGGTCAAGTTGGAGCGCTATCAAGGGTTTGCGGCCAATATGGCTGGTGCAGTTTGTTTGTTGATTTCCAATCTGACTGGTTGGCCGGTGAGTACGACACATACGAATACAACCGCCATTATGGGGGTCGGTTCTGCTAAACGCTTTTCTGCCGTCAATTGGGGTGTTGCCAAGACAATGGCACTTACATGGATCCTGACATTTCCCGGATGTGGACTGATTGGCTATGGGGTGGCAAAAATCTGTATCATGCTGTTGTAGGGACTAACAGATAAAAATAAAATAGTTACTTTGATTTTTATAGAATTAACGGGGTGTTATGAAGCATGGCCAAGAAGAAAAGTCTTTATTACGATGGCTTTAGTGCGATGATTGACTATTCCTGTAAGGCTGCAGTTTTATTGCAGGATATTCTAAATCATTTTAATCCCAATGTGCTTCCCGATAAAAGGAAAGAAATGCACAGCATTGAACATAATTCGGATAGTGAAAAGCATCACATGATGCAGCATCTTGCCCGCGAATTCATTACTCCAATTGAACGTGAAGATATTATTGAACTGACTCAGGCAATTGATGATATAACGGATAATATTGAAGAAGTGCTGATGCGGATTTATATGTACCATATCCAGCATATTTGTCCGGAAGCTCTCCAGTTTTCCGAATTGGTTGTAAAATGCTGTGATCACCTAAAAATTGTTTTTTCGGAGTTTTACAATTTCCGAAAAAACACTCACATCCATAGAAATGTGGTAGAAGTCAATACATTGGAGGAAACCGGAGACCAACTTTATGTAACAACCGTTCATCAGCTTTACGGAGAGGCTGCGGTCCCGCCGGAAGCTAAAATCGGTTGGGTTCAAACCTATGACTGTTTGGAAGCATGCTGTGACTCCTGCGAGCATGTAGCCAATTTAGTAGAGGGAATCATTATGAAAAATACATAAACCATTGAAATATCAAATGGTCCTTGCTTATTGCTTTATTTGCAGGGCCATTTTTTGTTTTTTCATTCCGTAATCCGCTGCCCGCAGTATTTTGCTTGTGGGGAAGTGTACCGGAAAAAGCGGCAGCATGATTCGAGCATTATAAGACATTCTGCTGAAATTTACTTTTTTACCTATTTGGCACGGGCCTTTCATCTTTACTGCCAGTTGATTCCGGCACTGTGAAGGTCCTGCTCCAATGTGGAAAACTTTGTTTTGTCAAACTGATGGACTTGCAGGCCCAGACTCGCTGCCATTTGGATATTATCAGCATTATCGTCAATAAAGAAACTTTCCTCAGGCTTTAGAGAATATCGGGAAAGAAGCGTGCGAAAAATATCTGCGTACGGTTTTACCTGCTGAACGTCTGCCGAGTAAACGGCACCATCTATAATAGAAAAAGCAGGGATGCGGTGGTTGTAGACATGCAGGCGTACACCGGTATTGCTTAAAATGTAAATTTTGTAGCCTACGTTTTTCAGTGCAAATGCAAGGCGATTGGTTTCTGGAATCGGGCGGATGTAAGTTTGCCAGCCATAAAACAAGGCACGGGCCGAACGATGCAGTCTGCTGGGAAGCTGCGACAGCATTTTTGTCAATGCCTCTGTTTCGGTAATCTTGCCAGCGTCCAATTGCTTCCATGTTTCACCTTCAAAGAGAACCTTTGTAACCAGTTCACAGTCCTCATGACATGACCCGTCTGACAAAAAAGCGGCGGTATAGCGTTCTGGGCAATAATCAATGAGAACTTGCCCCATATCAAAAATGATATTTCGTATAGCCATTATGCAGTACATCCTTTTCAAATCAATATACACTCAATAAATCTTATTCAAATAATATTTGTTGAGAAGCACAGCAAAATAAGCGAAAACTTTCCCAACCTGGTTCAGCAAATATTTGCGATATCCACATTTTATCATATAGGCGGAGAGGAGTAAAGGTAAGCATCTGATGCTCCTAAAGTTTCAGCTCAGTTTTTCATAATTATGCAGCTTGTAAATTCCTCAAGAACCGTCTTGCACCATCATCCAAATTATGTTATAGTATTCAAGATAGAATTTTATCAGGTAGTTACTCTCATAACTTTGTGTAAACAATTTGTTTTGGAGGAATAATATGCAATCGACTGGGAAAAGATTCTTAGCAGTTTTGGCAGCGGCAATTATGACGGGCTCCGGAATGATGATTAGCGCATTTGCTGCTGACGGGGACGTTCCATGCACGTTTCAGAAAAGTCAGATATCCGTTTATCAGATGACGTTCCCCACTGCTGGTGTTGGCTATACGGCAAAAGCGACAGGCAGCAGGGTTGTGGCAGGCAGCAGTTTTGAACTTCAAGTGACCTTGAAAAAAGGATTTCAACAGCATGTGCCTTCTGTTTGCGCAAATCATGTGCAACTTTCCCCAGTTGAGAAGGACAGTCTTCTGCATACTTACACATATGTGATGCCGGAAGTGTATGCGGCTGCAGACTTTACGATTTCTGCTGTAGCGGATACGCCGATAGATTCCGAGAAAGGGACAATGCAGCCGCAGCCAGAGGGAAATAATAATTTTCCTGTTCATTATAGTGGTGAAGCAGTTTCCAGTCTGACAGGAACGCAGTCACTTGCATGCGGCGGTCTGCTTACTTTTCAGGTATACAGCAAAAGCGCTCCACAGCATGTCACCTGCGGAAATGGTTTAGTGGGCAGTGTAAATGCTCCTGTCAAACCTTGGGATGCTAAGACTCAGACTTCCATATGGCAGGTATATGGGGTATCTGCCTCAGGGCGCAAAAGCGATAAAGCAGGGATCTATGTACAGATAAATAATTCAGCAGTGAATCTATTTACCGTTCAATTAAAAAAGGCCCCGTTTGTTTGTGACACTACGAAAGACATTACCATTCCTTCTGGCAGGAGTTATTGGGCGCGTGTGACTGTTGCAGAGGGTGCGAAAGTTTCTTACAGTGCAGGTAATGCTGCGGTAGCAGTTACGTTGGTAAAGAACAATGACAGGCAGACTGATTTTGACAGTGGAAAGGATATCTATTATTTTGGATTTAAGGCAAGCAAACATGGAAAAACAGGACTTTACCTGTCTGTAAACAACATGACATATTGTATGTACCATGTCTGTGTAAAATAGAGTTTATCAATATTTTATTTTTCAATTTTCAAACAGTCGTTTCTGTAAAATGCACAGAAGCGGCTGATTTTTTTGTCTGCCGGTAGGGAGACTTATTGAAAGAAATTCATATTTAACACTAATTGTACAAAACATTTCTATCTTTAATAGATATATCATATAATTATTAAATTATTATTTGCAAACAACTTGTACAAATAAGAGATTTATGGTAATATGTATTTAAAAATAAATGATTATGGTATTTGTAAATGCTTTACCAAGGAGGGAAAATGATGAATGCCAAGCTGAAAAAAAGGAAGAGA
>ENA-UOOM01003197-UOOM01003197.1-fermentation-metagenome-genome-assembly--contig:-NODE-3197-length-12248-cov-4.494382_pt1 | contig 12248 bp, 14 predicted proteins | sample MGYA00245781_ERZ724031 | MGnify/ENA primary metagenome ERZ724031 (study PRJEB28704, sample SAMN03018317) | fermentation metagenome | biome: anthropogenic terrestrial biome; feature: soil; material... | reverse complement strand
TTTGCCCCCATACCCTTTATATCTACGCCTTCATAAAGCTCCTGGGCCGCCTTCATAGTGCGCCTTGCCTGAAAGCCGAGCAGCTTTGAAGCCTCCTGCTGCATGGTAGACGTAGTGAACGGCGGTGCCGGCGACCTTTTGCGTTTGCCGCTTTTGACCTTGTCTATGGCGTAATCAGCGCCGTCAAGCCCGGCTAATATCCGGTCGGACTGTTCTTTATCCTTTATTTCTATTTTCCCGTCTGTGTCGCCGTAAAAAGATGCCCCGAAAACCTTGCGTGAGCCTTTCGGCGTAAACTTGGCATCTATGGACCAGTACTCCTCAGGCTTAAAGGCGTTTATATCTTTTTCCCTGTCGACGATAATGCGCACGGCGACGGACTGCACCCTGCCGGCGGAAAGGCCGCGCCGTATTTTCTGTGATAAAAACGGGCTTAGCTTATAGCCCACAAGCCTGTCTAATATTCTGCGCGCCTGCTGCGCGTTGACAAGGTCTATGTCAAGGCTGCGCGGGTGCTCCATCCCGTTTGAAACGCCGGTCTTTGTTATCTCATTAAAGGTTACACGGTTTTTATCTTCAATATTCAGCCCTAAAAGATATGCGAGATGCCACGAGATTGCTTCCCCTTCCCTATCAGGGTCGGTGGCAAGAAGGACTGAATCGCTTTTTTCCGCTTTTGACTTTAGTTCTTTTACAAGTTTTTCCTTGCCTTTTATAACCTGGTACTTAGGTTGGAAATTATTTTTAACATCTACGCTAAGCCTGCTTTTCGGCAGATCCCTCACGTGGCCCATGGATGCAATAACGTCGTATCCGTTTCCAAGGTATTTCTGGATTGTTTTGGCTTTTGCCGGGGATTCTACTATAACGAGTTTTGACATACAACCACCTCGAATTATTTATCCGCTTAAAAATAAAATAGACTTTCAATAGTCATATACTGTAACGGCTGCCCGGATATGACTTTACCTTCCCCGCGATTTCAAGTTCTGTAACGGCGGAGAGCGCCTGCGCTATACGCAGCCCAGAAAGTTTGCATAATTTAGATACGTGCTCCGGCTCGTCTGTCATAAACGGGAAAAGCCTTTTTGCGTCGTCCGACAGCCCCTCGAGAGAGGCTTCCGGTGCAGGCGCCGTTTCAGTGTTACTTCCTTTTATGATAACATTTATTTGCGTGTCGTCAAGATTAAATTTTCCCGGGTACTGTTCTGTGTACTCTTCAAGTATATCATTTACACTGCTCACAGGCTTCGCCCCGCTCTTTATAAGGCTGTTTACGCCTTTGCCTACGGGGTTATAAATGCCTGACGGCACGGCAAAAACATCCTTGCCCTGGTCAAGCGCGCAGTCCGCAGTTATGAGCGAACCGCTTTTAGCGGCGGCCTCCACCACGAGAGTCCCCGCGGAAAGGCCTGAAATTATGCGGTTACGTATTGGAAAATTAGAACCCATTGCCTGTGTTGACGGCGGGTACTCTGACAAAAGTGCGCCCTTTGCGGCTATGGCCTCACGCAGCGGCGCGTTTGCCATGAGGTAATTGGCATCTATGCCGCAGCCTAAAACGCATACCGTCTTTCCGCCTGCCTGCAAAGCGCCGCTGTGGGCGGCGGTATCTATGCCCAAAGCCCCTCCGCTCACTACTATGACGCCTTGCTTTGCAAGCCCGAAAGCAAAGCTGCGCGCGGCGGTTTTACCTGCCTCCGTCGCTTTTCTCGTGCCGACAATGGAAACTGAAAGGCATGAACCGAAGTCCGGCAGTTCACCCTTAACGTAAAGGGCGCACGGAGGGTTAGGTATCTGCGTAAGCTGCCCGGGGTATTCTTCGCTTTCGGGCGTAATAATATTCTGCCCTATATCTTCACAGTAGCTTACAAGCAGCTGCGCATCAGCTGCTGAGTACGAGCTTAATTTATATATTTCCTTGCGGGTAAAGTACCCTTCAAGGAGCCAGCTTTCTTTTCCTGCCAAATAAAAATCTTTCACCGACCCGTAATTTGACAAAATCCTGACGGGCTTCGAGCTTCCCGCACCAAGTGCCTGCTGGAGCCACACCCAGTAAGCCCTGCCGTCGTAATCAGCCGTCGTTAACGCCCCCTGCCTCTTTGCCGCGCATCATTTCCCACATCAAAACAGCCGCGGCCGCGGAAGCGTTAAGCGACTCCGCCCTGCCCGACATTGGTATTGTAACACATTTTTTGCATTCGCGCACTGTCTCCGGCATAATGCCGTTGCCCTCGTTGCCTATAACCATTACGGAGCTTCCCCTGAAGTCAATATCCGTAACTTTAAGCGCAGACCTGTCGGGCACCGCGGCGAAAGTAGAGAAACCCATCGAGTTAAAGTCCCGTACAGCGGACGGCATGTCGGCGCTTGTATAAACACCGAGCCTGAAAACCGCCCCCATGCCGGCGCGGAGGGCTTTAGGCGAATAAGCGTCGCAGCACGCCCCGCCGAAAACAACGCCGGATATGCCAAAGGCCTCGGCTGTCCTTAACGCAGCGCCGAGGTTGTCGGGGTTCTGTATATTTTCAAGCGCGAGGAAATTGCCGCTGCGCGGTACACCAGATAATTTATTCTCTGTATAAGGAATATCAGAGATAGAAAAAACGCCCTGCGGGTTTTTGGTATCGGCAAGGTAATCGGCTATGCTTTGGTCTATGACATAAATTTTATCCTCAGGGCATTTTATGCGCATTATATAGTCTTTGTACTTTATTTCGGCTTTTGGGGTAAAAAACAAAGCCCTGGTTTTGTTACCGCTCATTGCCGCATCCGCGCACAGGCGCGCCCCTTCTAAAAAACAAAGCCCCTTTTTTTTACGAAAAGAGGACGATTTTGAAAGGCAGTAAGCAAGTTTTACATGGTCGTTGCGGCGGCTCGCGATAATCTCACGCATGTTATTCCCCTTATATAAAATTTGCGCCCGGTAAGTCCCGAACGCAATTTTAAGCTTTTTATTATAAAGAAGATGCTTTTGCTTTTTCCACAAGGCTTTTAAAAGCATTTTCGTCAGCTACCGCAATTTCGGCAAGCATCTTGCGGTTAAGGGTAACTCCCGCTTTTTTAAGTCCGTTTATAAACTGTGAATAACTGATGCCGTCGGCGCGGCATGCCGCTGAAATCCTTGTAATCCACAGGCGGCGGAAATCCCTCTTGCGGGCCTTGCGTCCGATGTAGGCATAGTTGCCGGATTTCATAACGGCCTGTTTGGCCATTTTAAAATGTCTGCTCTTAGAACCAAAATAGCCTTTTGCAAGCTTTAAAGTCTTTTTTCTTCTTTTGCGCGTCATAATTGCGCCTTTTACTCTTGCCATTTTATATATACCTCCAATAAATGGTTAAATTCACTGTAAAACTAAACATTACTTATACGGTATAAGCTTCTTCACAGCCGCCGTATTTGTCTTATCGGCAACAGTAGTCTTACGCAGGCCCCTTTTGCGTTTAGTGGTCTTTTTATTTAAAATATGCGACTTAAACGCATGCGCGCGAATGACCTTACCATTTTTGGATAACTTAAAACGCTTTTTCGCGCCCGTATGTGTTTTGATTTTAGGCATAAATGCCCCTCCTTACTTTTCAAGTACTTTCACTTAATGGGTTTCGGTGCAAGGAACATAAGCATATTGCGGCCTTCCAGTTTCGCAGGCTTTTCTATGTTAGCGATTTCACTAAGAGCCTCCGCAAACTTTTTCATTGTTAAGTAGCCGTGTTCAGGGTGACCCATTTCACGTCCGCGAAAACGTATGGAAGCTTTTACTTTATTGCCGCTTTGTAAAAATTTCTGCGCATGGGAAACCTTAGTCATAAAGTCATGTGTATCAATATTGAGTGACAGCCTAATTTCTTTAATTTCGACTATATGCTGCTTCTTTTTTGCTTCTTTTTCCCTTTTTGCCTGTTCAAACCTGTACTTGCCGTAATCAATGATTTTGCAGACCGGCGGCACCGCCTTAGGCGCAACTTTAACAAGGTCAAGATTAAATTCCACGGCTTTCTGCCGTGCCTGCATGGACGTCATAAGTCCCAGCTGTGAACCATCCGGGCCTATTACGCGCACTTGTTTATCGCGGATATTCTCGTTAATTTGTAGTCCCTTGCTGCTAATAATTAGCACCTCCAAAACGCCATAGTAAAATTTTAATAATAAAAGAATAAAAGCGCGGGCTTATACTCCGCCCGCGCATCAATACAATGTTACAGCCACCGTAAGTAAGGCGGCTTTCTGCGTATTGACCCGTGACGGACGATACCCCACAGGTGGAAGTACACGCCGAAGGCGCGTATTCCGCTTTCTTTTACTGTTTAATTATAATAGCGTATATATATTTTGTCAAGTTGAAACGTAAAATTCAATTAATTTTTTAAAAAGGCGCTGACCGTCCGGCCGTTTGAAGCTTAGGGCGGCTGAACGCCGCGCAGAGGCTTACAGCTTTTCGGAAAGAAGTTTTTCAGCAGCCGCAAGTTTTATAGCCGTGCAGAACAAATCCATTGCCTGCTCAAGTTCTTCAAGCGGCGGATATGTAGGAGCAAGCCTTATGTTGCTGTCTTGAGGGTCTTTTCCGTAAGGGTATGTAGCGCCTGCCCCTGTGAGCGTCACGCCGGCGTTTTTGCAAAGCTCCACTACGCGCTTTGCGCAGCCTGGCATTACGTCTACGCTTATAAAATAACCGCCCTTCGGAGTTGTCCACGAGGCAGTGTTAGTGCCTTTGACTGCCGTGTCGAGCTTTTTAAGCGCGGTTTTGAATTTAGGCGCTATTATTGCTCTATGCCTTGCCATCTGTGCTTTTACCCCGTTAATATCCTTCAAAAAGTAGATATGCCTAAGCTGGTTAAGTTTATCCGGACCTATGGTCATAACGGAGTTATACTTCCTTATGTCGCGCAGGTTTCCGTCGCCCGCGGCCATCGCCGACACGCCCGCGCCAGGGAAGGTTATCTTGCTTGTTGAAGAAAAGAAAAATACGTTTTCAAGCGTTCCCTCTTTTTCACATTCGTGCCAAAGGCTCAACAGCCTGTCAGGGTCGTCAGTCAGGTCATGCACGCAATAGGCATTGTCCCAAAAAATACGGAAATCCTTTGCCGCGGGTTTAAGGCGCGCAAAGCGTTTAACCGTTTCATCTGAAAAAGTAATGCCCGTAGGGTTTTCATACTTAGGGACGCACCATATTCCCTTTACCGACGGGTCGTTTTCGGCGTACTTCTCGACGGCATCCATGTCCGGCCCTGTTGGAGTCATGGGCACGGTCACCAAGTCAAAGCCGAAGTACTCAGTCACCTTGAAGTGCCTGTCGTAACCCGGCGCAGGGCAGAGAAACTTAAGCCCCTTTTGGCATCCCCACGGTTCGCACCCGGCAAATCCATGGGTTACACCGCACGACACGGTGTTAAACATCATATTAAGGCTTGAGTTTCCGCCAACTATGATATTGTCGGCGGAAACCTCCATCATAGCCGAAAAAATATTCCTAAGTTCCGGTATGCCGTCGGCCAGGCCGTAGTTACGGCAGTCCGTCCCGTCGGATGATAAAAAGCTTGATGAAGAATTCAGCGTGGCGAGCATGTCGTTTGAAAGTTCAAGCTGCCTGCACGACGGCTTGCCCCTGGCCATATTCAGGCTCAAATGCTTTTCTTGAAATCGCCTGTAATCTTCCTCAAGTTCAGCCTTTGTCCCCTCAAGCTCCCGCTTTGATAAGGCCGTAAAATCCAATATGAGCATCTCCCTTATTGTTAATGCACTATTTTATTAAAATCCTTATTGATTTTAATATAATTAAGACTAAATTGCAAGTATAAATTTATTATAATTCAAAAAAATATCTTTTTAGTCCTAACAAGAATATAGTGCGTTAAGTACGGGAGAAACAAACCGGACGGTTAAAAGTCAGCCGCCCTCATCTTCCGACTTTATTTCCTTTAAGTAACGCGCGGCGGCGAAGCGCTTGCTGTCATCTATAAAATGCCTGAGCCTGCCCACAAGCTTTTCCGGTGCTTCTTTCATGCCGTTTCGCACCCACTGGGCGATTATGCCCACAAGGCCGTATGTATAAAATTCGACTATAAAATTTTTATCGTCGTCCTCTATATCTTTTGCCTCTTTCATAGTATCAAGTATTTCGGATATGAGCCCTTTTGTAACGTCGAAAAAATACTTTTGGAACGTATCCTGCCCAGCGGAGTTGAAAGCCTGCATGTAAAAAGGCTTTTCGCTCTCCATCACACCGAGCATCTTGAGCATCATACTGTCCAAGTCATCGTATGTTTTCCTGTTAGACACTACGGACTTTATCACGTCGTTGTAAAAAATCCAGTTTATGAGGTCGTACTTATCCTCAAAGTGATAGTAAAACGTCTGGCGGTTAAGGCCACAGTTCCGTACAATATCCGAAACGGTTATTTTCTTAAGGCCGCGCCTGTCCATAAGCTGCTTAAGGGAAACCGCTATGGCTTTTTTCGTAATCTGCGAATCGGACATATTACCCTCCTCTAAAAATTACAAATTAAAAATCGTCCCGGTTTGCTCCGGTACCCCGCCCGTCCTTCCACCTTAAAGGCTGTTTTACCGGCAGCCGTACCGGCGTTTAAAAACAGCAGCGTAAATTGCCGCACACCGCAAAACCGGCTCCGTAACTATGGATTTCCTGCCGCATAAGCCGCTTTGAAATGCGAAAAAGGCCGGCAGCAATACGCATTGCTCTACCACAGCTTTAACTCTGCATACGGCCGCCATACTCGATTTAATCCCTGAAAAGCCAATACACATTATATTTTATACCATATCTATCGGCTTTGTATTTGTTATTCTATCAGAATCACGGCCGTTTTTCAACATGAAAACTTATTAATAAAATACCTCTCTATTTTTTAAAACAAAAAACCGACTTAAAGCGTACATAATACCGCCCCGTTTTTCAGCGCATATGACTAAATACGTGCTTTACTTTTACAAATAAGCAATTACAAAAAATTAACTGCGTCAAAAAAACGTTTTTAAAATACTTGTATTTTTTTTGATATACGATATAATATATAGAAATGCTTAATTGGGGATGTGAATTTGGAACTTGATATGCTGTCTGCCATGACGTGTGCCGGCTATAATTTATGCGCCAAAGGGTGTGCGGGTGTTTCAGCCTGCACCGCAGATATTGTTTTTCCTGTTTTAAATTCACCGGACGTATTTCCCGCCGCCGAAAGCGTTTCTTTTCCTTTCGTGTTTCCGGATATTACGGAAAAGGGCATTATTAAAAGCTCATATGTTTCAGGCGGCCTCGGCTCCACGTTTAACGTGCGGCCGGACGGTCGGGCGTTTCCCCTTTACAGCACGCAGGAAACGGCGTTTAAACAAATAAATGAATATCAAAGCTCGTACCGGTAAAATGAAATTACCGGTAGGGCTTTTTTTTTGGGCATTCGCGTTTAACGCCGGTTTCAATATAATTTTTATATATCAGGGAATGGAGAGAGAAAATGAAAAAACGAATTATCCAAATTGATGAAAAGCCGCCTTTCTTAGAAGCCGTGCCGCTGAGCATACAGCATCTGTTCGCCATGTTCAGCGCTTCGGTCCTCGTGCCTAACCTTTTGGGCATAAACCCTGCCGTCGTACTTTTTATGAACGGCGTAGGCACGCTGCTCTATATCTTGATAACAAAGGGCAGGGCGCCGGCCTTCCTTGGCTCAAGCTTTGCCTTCATAGCGCCGGCAGGCATCATAATCGCAGCTAAAGGGCTCGGCTACCAGTATGCCCTCGGCGGTTTCGTCGTTTCAGGCGCAGCGCTCTGCGCCGTAGCGCTAATTATAAAATACTTCGGTACAAAATGGATAGACGTCATACTGCCGCCTGCGGCAATGGGTTCAGTCGTAGCGCTCATAGGGCTTGAGCTTTCCGGCACCGCGGCAAGCATGGGCGGGCTCATACTAAGCGGCACGTACACACAGATAGACCCTAAAAAAGTCGCCGTCTTCACCATAACGCTCTGCGTGGCCGTTTTCGGCTCCGTACTTTTCAAAAAGTTTTTGTCAGTCATACCTATCCTTATAGCTATAATAACAGGGTACATAGCTTCGGCGTTTTTGGGAATTGTAAACCTCGACGCGGTAAAGTCCGCGCCCGTGTTTGCCATACCGAATTTTCAGCCGGCTAAGTTCGACCTTACGGCCATATCAATCATTTTGCCGGCAACGCTCGTTGTCGTCTCGGAGCATATAGGCCACCAGATTGTAACAGGCAAAATCGTAGGGCGCGACATCATAAAGGACCCTGGCCTTGACAAAACTTTACTTGGCGACGGGCTGTCAACCATGCTCTCAGGGTTCTGCGGCTCTGTTCCGACGACTACCTACGGTGAAAACATAGGCGTCATGGCCATGACAGGCGTGTACAGCGTATGGGTAATAGGCGGAGCGGCTGTGCTTTCAATATTAATATCATTTTTCGGTAAAGTGTCCGCGCTCATACACTCGATACCAGACCCGGTAATGGGCGGCGTAAGCTTTCTGCTTTACGGTATGATTGCCGCCTCGGGCATAAGGCTGCTCGTAGACCAGCGTGTGGATTACGGACGTTCCCGCAACCTTGCCATGACAAGCGTTGTGCTTGTGACAGGCCTTTCGGGGGCTTTTGTGCAAGTAGGGAAAGTAAAGCTTACTGGCATGGCCCTCGGTGCCGTAGTTGCCATGCTTATGGGCCTTATTTTCTGGATAATAGATAAATTCCATATTGCTAACGACTACGATGATGTAACCAAAGACGAGGCGTAGCGGTTAAGGCATGGCGCCGCACCGGAACGGTGTTGCGTAAAAAGCGGATTTTGTGCTGTTAAGAAATAAATAACACGTCATATATACTATAATATATATGTATGATAATTTTTAAACAACCACTTCCGCGGGGCTAAAACGTCCGTCCGCAACTTTATTTATTTCAATTTTACAGTAACCGTATTTAATAGGAGGTTAGTATGACTAAGGAAGAAAAAAAGGAACTCCAGGTTGCCGCTTGTAAGATACGCAAAGGGGTAATAGAAGGCGTACACGCGGCAAAGTCCGGCCACCCAGGCGGCGCGCTGTCATCTGCCGAAATTTTCGCGTACCTTTACTTTAAAGAACTGCGCGTTGACCCTGCAAATCCGAAAGATGCAGACCGCGACCGTTTCGTGCTTTCAAAGGGTCATGCGTGCCCGGGGCTTTACGCCGCGCTCGCCCTTAAGGGCTACTTCCCGTGGGACGAGCTGAAAAAGCTGCGCCACATCGGGGCCATGCTGCAGGGCCATCCCGACATGAAAGGGACTCCCGGCGTAGACATGAGCACCGGTTCACTTGGGCAGGGCGTTTCAGCCGCGTGCGGCATGGCCCTTGCAGGCAAGCTTGACGGCAAAGGTTACAGGGTTTACTCCCTCTTGGGCGACGGCGAACTCGAAGAAGGCGAAGTTTGGGAAGCCTCCATGTTTGCCGGACATCACAAGCTCGACAACCTCTGCCTTATAGTCGACAATAACGGCCTTCAGATAGACGGCCCTGTAAGCGAAGTCGGCGGTCCCGAGCCTATAGACGAAAAGTTCAAGGCGTTTGGCTTTGACGTACAGAAAATAAACGGCAACAGCCTTGACGACATTGAAAAAAGCATAGAACACGCCAAAACCGTAAAAGGCAAACCGAGCGTCATCATCGCGTCAACGGTTAAAGGCAAGGGTGTTTCATATATGGAAAACCAGGTAGGCTGGCACGGAAAAGCCCCCAATGACGAGCAGTATGAAACAGCGATGTGCGAGCTTAACAAACAACTTTCTGAATTGGAGGCGGAATAAATGTCAGAAATGGTTAAAAAGGCAACAAGGGAAAGCTACGGCATGGCGCTTACAGAGCTTGCCGAACAGTTCCCGCAGATAGTCGTACTCGACGCAGACCTCGCGGAAGCTACAAAAACCGCGATGTTTAAGAAAAAATATCCAGGGCGCTTCATAGACTGCGGCATAGCCGAGTGCAATATGATAGGCGTGGCTGCCGGCCTTGCCGCCTGCGGCAAGATTCCGTTCGCAACGTCGTTTGCAATGTTCGCTGCCGGGCGCGCCTACGAGCAGGTGCGCAACTCCGTAGCATACCCTAAGCTCAACGTAAAGATAGTCGGCTCCCACGCGGGCATCTCCGTCGGCGAGGACGGCGCCACGCACCAGTGCCTTGAGGATATTGCCCTTATGCGTGAGCTTCCCGGCATGGTAGTTCTTAACCCGTCAGACCACTACGAAATGAAAGCCGCCGTTAAAGCGGCCGCCGAGCATTACGGGCCGGTTTATATACGCTTAGGCCGTTTGGCTGTTGAGAGCTTTAACAACGGCGACGATTATAAATTCGAATTGGGTAAAGGTATAACCTTGCGCGGCGGCAAGGATATCACGATTATAGCAACCGGCCTTATGGTTTCACGCGCTTTGGAAGCTGTAAAGGCGCTTGAAAAGAAAGGCATAGACGCAAGGCTTATAAATATCCATACTATAAAGCCTATCGACCGTGACATCATAATAAAAGCCGCAAAGGAAACAGGAAAGATAGTTACGGTAGAGGAACACAGCGTTATAGGCGGCTTGGGTGATGCCGTTTCGAGCGTACTGTGCGAAGAATACCCCGCGCCAGTCGTAAAGATAGGCGTTAACGACCAGTTTGGGCACTCCGGCCCTGCCGACGACCTTCTTGAGCAATACGGACTGTGCGCATCACACATTGAAGAAGTAACCGAGAAAGCCCTCGGAAAATAAGATATAAAATAATACAAAATCGCGCCGTGCCGGCAATGCTGCCGCCGCGGCGCTTTTGTTTTGGCTCCGGCGGCTTCAAAGTTTAAGCCGCTTTTTTTATATGGAACATTTTTCTAAGTACAAAGCTCCAAAAGCCAGAACTTCTGAATACTACTACTTTCATAACGAAGCCCCCTTAAGTACATCAGCAGTGGAAAAGCGCTATGCCAAGTCCGACGATTATTACGGCTATGATAAACATCATAAGGCCTGTCGGGCAAAAACACGAGATTATAAGCCCAAGCCCAAACGCTATGGCATACCGCCCGAAACAGCTGTTACGCTTGTTTTTCACACAGCCCACCGCCCTTTACCTCCTGCCGGTTAAATCTTACTACATTATATACGCGGAGCCGGTTATGTGTGAATATAAAATTATCTTTCAACAATAATCAGGGCACTGCCGCTGTGTACGGTTATCTGCGCGCTGGAGCCTACAACCACGTTGCTCGTACCGCGCGGGTTGTCCGACGTCAGGACCGCCCGCGTAAGCGGATACTTGAGCCCCATGTAGCTCACCATGCACGAAGCACCGCCGAAAGGATATACTGAAACAGTCTTGCCGCTTACCCCGCTGAGTATAAGCCTGCCGTCGTTTATAAGGAACACGCGGCAATGCCCGTCGCATATAAGCGCCTTGCACCCGTTTTTAACTAAGTACTGCAAAACGCATAAATTCGCGAAAGAGTGGTCGAAGCGCTCCCCGCCGAGCGCCCCGTACAGAACAAAATCCCTGTACCCGCGCTTTAAGCCCTCCATAACGGCCGCGAGCATGTCCGTGTCGTCTTTTTCCGTTTTAAGCCTTATGGTTTCGACGCCTGCGGGCGGCGACTCCATCTCCGTCGAGTCAAAGTCCCCTATGACGAGGTCGGGCTTTAAACCGTACTTTAAAGCCGAGTCCATTCCGCCGTCGGCACATATGACGTAACTTCCCTGTTCCATTTCATCAAAAACGCTGCCGTCTGTAACAGGAGCGGCGCCTATTACGGCGCATTTCCTTATTCTTTTTTCCATTTCCTCAGTTCCTTTATTTTCCGGTAAATAGCATTATAGCTGTCGTGCCTTGATTTGCTTATTTCCCCGTTTTCGACCGCCTGTAAAATCCCGCATCCCTTTTCACAGGTGTGCGAGCATGACGTAAACATGCACCTGCCTAAATACGGCCTGAATTCGCGAAAAAAATACTGAAGATTGTCTTTATTTATATCTCCGTAATTTGAGATATCTATAGACGAAAAACCGGGCGTGTCGGCTGCATACCCGCCACCGCCTGTCCTTAGCAGTTCCACCTGCCTTGTCGTATGGCGCCCGCGGCCGAGCTTTTTGCTTGTTTCGCCTGTAGGAAGGTCAAGCCCTTTGAAAACGGCGTTTAAAAGCGATGACTTCCCCGTTCCCGTGTTGCCGGCAAAAGCGGTCCATGGGCGTCCAGGCTGGCAAAGAAAACATCCTTGATAT
>ENA-UOOM01003195-UOOM01003195.1-fermentation-metagenome-genome-assembly--contig:-NODE-3195-length-12253-cov-3.264388_pt1 | contig 12253 bp, 12 predicted proteins | sample MGYA00245781_ERZ724031 | MGnify/ENA primary metagenome ERZ724031 (study PRJEB28704, sample SAMN03018317) | fermentation metagenome | biome: anthropogenic terrestrial biome; feature: soil; material... | reverse complement strand
ACCCCAGCACTGCGTTTTTTGAAATGTGGAGCTCGCCGGAGTCGAACTGCTCCGCCTGTGTTATGATGTGGAACAGCGTGGTCTTTCCGCAACCGTTGATGCCCACTAAACCCACGCGATCTCCTTCGGACACCTGAAAGGATACGCCCGAAAACAGCGTGCGCGTGATGTAGCTCTTTTTTATTTCCGATGCGGTCAAAAGTACCATTCATAAACTCCAATTGCATTTTGTGCGAAACCACGCCTTGTATTGTACCATAGCCTAATAAAAAACGAAACGCGGGAGTGTTCCACCCATTCATCAAACACAAATTGTGCAGGTTGATAATACCTTGTCTAATGTGCTATAATTACAAATGTGCGTTGCTGCAACATTCAGTTATTTTCGGCATAATTCTCTAAAATGTTATAATGTTCATCGTTACATTGAACCCCACTGAGGTTCTAGCTATGTAAATACAAAGTCGGCTATGGCGTATACGCCTTTGCGGGCAGCCAGGAGAAGCATGAAAATTCTTAAGTTCCTTCGCTCCATGAAATTCGGCATGATACTTCTCGTGCTCATAGTCATCTGTTCGCTGTTCGGATCATTAATACTCCAGAATCAGGAACCGGCTTATTACGAGGCGAAATACCCCGGATTTGGCGGCATCATAACCGTCCTTTCGCTGGATGATGTGTTTTCATCTTGGTATTTTATAGTGCTTTTGATACTGCTCGGTATAAACTTGATACTCTGTTCTGTATTGAGGCTGAAAAACAACATCTCTGCGTACTCTACCTGCTTCGAAAAGACGTTTTCCAAAGAGTGCGAGCCTGCGAGCGGCGGGGTGCGGGATAAGATAGAAGCGCTCTTGAAGTCCAAGCGTTTCAAGGTTACGGAGAAGGACGGTGAAAAGGTTTATTACAAAAACCGTTTAGGCTATTACGGTTCTTTCATCACCCACCTTGGACTACTGCTTGTGCTCGCCTTCGCTGCCGGAGCGATGTACCTCTCCGTCTATAACGATCAAATGATACTCCCCGGCGACTCATACACCCTAGAGGACGGTACCACCGTCGCGGTGGACTCCTTTACCATAGGTGAAGGCGCTATGCCGGATTACCGCAGTGTGCTTAGCATAACTGACAAAAACGGCAAGGAGAGCGGTTCGAGGGAGATAAGCGTCAATTATCCGCTATCCTTCGGTGGTCACAAGTTCTTCCAGCAAAGCTACGGCGTTACAGGCTATCTGACGGTGACTAACGAGGGCGAAAGCAGCTCCATCGCGCTGGAATACGGGATGTTCATCACGCTGGATGGAACTAACGGCATCCGCTATGAAGCCCTCTACCCCGACTATGAGACGGATGAGGGCGGCAAAATAACACCTGTGAATGCCCAGGATTTCGTAAACCCGGTTTACCTCATATCCATTACCGAGGGAGGCGAAACAACTATCGGCGTTGTGCTTCCGGGAACAACTCTGTCCGTAGGCGATGTCATGTACACCTTTGAAGCCCCGCTCTATTACCCGGGGATAAGGATAAAAACCGTTCCAGCAATCATAATGGGGCTTTTGTATTTTTCTTTCGGACTTTTGATAGTGGGACTTTACCTTTGCTTCTTCCACGTTCCCATTTTCGTAAAAATCGGGAAAAAGGGCTATGCGCTCAACGGTCCCAAGCACAACTTCAGTCTCGAAAATGACATCAATTCCATTAGGAGGGTCTAATGCTTAACATTCTATTTTTTGCTTCCCTTATTTCGCTTTTTGTAGCGACTGTTGTCGAGTTTATCGGGCTGTCCTTCAAAAAAGACGGCGCAAAAAAAGCGGCTTGGATAATCAGCCTGATTAGCTTTGCCCTGCTTACCGCTTACATGGTCATCCGCGGCATAGAGGCCGGCAGGCTACCGCTTTCCAACCAGTTCGAATTCGCAGCCGGATTCGCCTGGGGCATAAGCCTTTTGCACATCGTGCTCCGCCTCTGGCTCAAGCAGGATTGGATAAGCGCGGTTTGCTTGCCCACCGCATTCTTGATACTTTCCTATGCAGCGCTTTTGCCCAAGGAGATCAACGAGCTGATGCCCGCGCTCAAATCCGCCTGGTTCGGTCTGCACATAGGCTCCGCCGTATTTTCCTATGCGGCATTTGCCATCGCCGGGGCGGTGGGTATAAAATACCTCTCCACATTCAAGAAGGTAAAGAATGAATCCGACGAGCGCTTGATCCAACTGGATTACATAGCTTACAGGCTTATCGCCTTCGGTTTCCTTATGCTCACCGTCGTTATACTTTCGGGCTGCATCTGGGCAGAGCAGGCGTGGTCTTCCTTCTGGACTTGGGATCCTAAGGAAACCTGGGCGCTCATTACGTGGATTATTTACGCCATTTACCTGCACCAGCGCATGCGCAAAGGCTGGCGGGGCAAGAAGATGGCCGTTTTCGCAATTATCGCCGTGGTTTGCGTCCTCTTTACATTTATAGGAGTGAACCAGCTCCTTCCGGGACTGCACAGCTATGCATAAATTCGAAAACATACGTAACTTTAGGGACTTAGGCCACGTGGGAACGGTACGTCCCGGCGTGCTTTATCGATCCGGCAGTCTTAACGAAGCTACTGATTATGAACTTCATTACCTTGAAAATCTGGATATAAAACAGGTAATCGACCTTCGGGTGGATCGGGAAGTGAACTCAAAGCCGGACAGGCTCCCCAACGGCGCCACGCTCGTCCGCACACCGCTTCTGCTTAACGGCAGCACCCCGGGGCATACGGCGGTCGGACGCATTAGAAATAGGACTGCAGGTCCGCCAAAGACAGACATGACCGAGGGCTACTTCCAGATGGCGAGTCAATATGCGGTCGCCTTTAACCGGGCGATTACCGCCATTACCCATTCCGAATCGGCCACGCTTTACCACTGCCAGCACGGCAAGGATCGCACAGGTGTTCTTTCGGCGCTGATTCTTGCCCTCGCCGGTACCGACCGAACGCTGATTATGCAGGATTACCTCAAGACCAACGACGAACTTGGGCCTTTTTTGGATGAAGACTTCATACCTAAATCCGCAGGTATGGACGATGCGCAAAAAGAAATCATGAAGTCCGTATTCACTGCGGAACCCGAATACCTCGAAGCGTTTTTTGACGGCATAAAGCACCTTGCGCCGACCGCCGCGGATTACGCGCTCAACATAACCGGGTTATCAAACTCAACGCTTAAAAAGCTCATGGATAAAATAACCTAACTAATAGCTTCTAAAGTCCGGCAACACTTGGTGACATTGCCGGACTTTTTCTTTACGAACTTCATATATTTCTCTTACACGTATTTTACAAACGGCGGGAAGATGTTATAATAATTTGGCTTATGAAGAAATTGAACCGACGGGAGATGAGATGAACCCGTTTGGGGAAGGATTCCTGCTAATGGACATATCATTTACTAGTTTTCTAAACCAGCTCGTTGCCAATCCTCTGCTGGCGGTTACCTCATTGCTTACTTTGGCCGTTATTCTGGTCAATGGCTGGACGGACGCCCCTAACGCTATAGCCACATGCGTTTCAACCCGCGCCATGACTCCTCGCGCTGCGATACTCATGGCTGCGGTGTTTAATTTTTTGGGCGTACTTATTATGACGCTCATCAATTCAACAGTTGCCATGACCATCTACAACATGGTCGACTTCGGAGGCAACACTTCGGATGCGTCCGTCGCCCTTTGCGCCGCACTGTTTGCAATAGTGGTCTGGGCGACCGCCGCATGGAAGTTTGGCATTCCTACCAGCGAAAGCCACGCGCTGATAGCTGGTCTCTCCGGTGCAGCCATCGCCCTGCAAGGCGGGATTTCCGGCATCAACCCCGACGAATGGGTTAAGGTTATCATAGGACTCGTCCTATCTGTCTTGCTCGGATTCATTACAGGGTACATTTCTGCCAAGGGTGTCGAAGGTGTATGCAAACACATGGACCGCCGGAAGACCAACAAGGTCTTCAAGCACGCCCAGCGTTTTGGCGGAGCAGCCATGGCATTTATGCACGGCGCTCAGGACGGTCAAAAATTTATGAGCGTATTCTTGCTCGGCGTTTTCCTGTCCAGCGGGCGAGGTGATGTGACTTCCTTTGCGATACCTATATGGCTCATGGTGCTTTGCTCCATCGTTATGGCTCTGGGTACTTCCATAGGCGGTTATCGCATAATCAAGTCAGTCGGGATGGACATGGTGCGATTGAGCACATACCAAGGCTTTGCGGCGGATTTAGGTGCCGCTTCCTGCCTACTTCTCTTTTCGCTTACGGGCATACCCGTCAGCACCACCCATACAAAGACCTCCGCGATAATGGGAGTAGGCGCCAGCAAACGGCTTTCCGCCGTCAATTGGGGAATAGTCAAGGAAATGTCTCTCGCGTGGATACTTACATTCCCGGGGTGCGGACTTCTGGGGTATTTGATGACAAAGCTGTTCATGTTGATTTTTTAGGTTGAACCTATCGACGGTTATTACAGGAGGATAAAATGATCAGGCAAGGTAAAAAAGGCTTCGATTACTTCGATTATTTTTACAAGTGTGCGGATTACGCAAAACAGGCGGCGAGATTTTTACATGAAACGTTAACCAATTTTGACCCGGAAGAGTTCCCCGCTCAGGTTGAGAAGATGCATGCCATCGAGAATTCTGCAGACTCCATGAAGCACAATATGATGATGGCATTAGCTAAAGAATTCCTGCCGCCCATCGAAAGGGAGGACATAGTATCCCTTTCACACGAGCTGGACAACGTCGTAGACTCTTTGGACGAGGTCATGCAGCGTTTGTATATGTACAATATTCGTACCATCCGCCCCGAAACACTGGAATTCACTTCCTTACTGATACGCTGCTGCGACGCGCTTGCGGAAGCAGCTGCAGAATTCCGCAATTTTAAACGTTCAAAAATCCTTGCGAAAAAAATTATAGAAGTCAACGACCTCGAGGCCGCAGGCGACGCTCTGCACTTGAAATACACCCGCCAGCTTTACTGTGAAGAAAACTGCGAACTGGACCTTCTAATATGGATGAACGTATTCGAACGATTGGAAATGTGCTTCGATCAGTGCGAAAATGTGACCGACCTCATGGAGGGCGTTATACTTAAAAACACTTGATTTACCTTATTTCCCTTTTTATTTTCATACAAAAACGGACGGGAGCGACCCGCCCGTTTTGTGTTATGCCGTTACTTTTTGCTGAGATAGTCCACAGCGGATAAAGCTGCTATCAATCCTTCGCCCACCGCCTTCGCTATTTGCAGGGGCTTACCTATACAGTCGCCTGCTGCATAGACACCTTTTGCGGATGTCTTCATCGCCTTGTCGACCTTGATGTAGCCACCCTTCATGGCGATGTCTGGGAAGAGCGCCGTCGGCGCAACGGTTTCCCGCAGTATGAATACACCGCTCGTTTCATGCGGCTCGCCGTCCAGCGAAATTGCGGTTACGGTGGAATCGCCTACAACCTCAATCTTTTTTGCGGAGATATACGGAATTTCTTCGCTTAGGCTTTGCGGTCTTTTTTTAGAAATGCCAGTATATAAAACGTCTACTCCCATTTCTTTGAGCGCGTTAGCTTCTTCGGGAGCGTCGGCGCTGCGGCCAACCACCGCCGCCTTTTTGCTTTTATAGAGCATTCCATCGCAAGTGGCGCAGTAGCTGACGCCTTTGCCAAGGTATTCAGTTTCACCGGGGAGCGGCTTTGCGCCTACCACACCCGTGGCGATTATGACGGCGCTTGCCTCGTAAATCTCGGTTCCGGCGTTGAGCATAAAGCCGTCGCCGGTGTCCATCATGCTCGTCACCCTGCCCTGAATCAGTTCCGCGCCGACTTCCTTCGCCTGTTTTGTCATCAGTTCGAGAAGGTCTTTTCCGGATGCATTGGGCACGCCCGGATAATTGTCCACCTTGTCTGCCTTCCAAAGGGGACTTTGTGCAGGGTCGTTGGAAATAACCGCCGTGGACTTGCCTCGGGCGCGCGCCGTCATAGCAGCCGAAAGCCCCGCGGGACCCCCGCCCAGAATGGCTATGTCGTACATGACGAACCTCCTTTGGGCAGCTTATTGGCGAATCGCGTCGATCTTGCTCTGAATCGCCGGCTTGCCTAAGGCGCCGACCGACTTGTCGACCATCTGACCATCCTTGAAGAACAGCATAGTGGGTATGGACATTATTCCGTAGCGCCGGGCAAGCTCGGGCTCATCGTCTACGTTGACTTTGCAGATGGTCACGTCGCTATTCTCTGTTGCCAGTTTCTCGAGTATTGGGGCAACCATGCGGCAAGGGCCGCACCAATCGGCAAAAAAATCGACAAGCACTGCTCCATTGGCTATAGTTTGATCAAAATCTGTGGTAGTAAGATGCTTCAACATTTTTATTAACCCTCCTTGAGTATGTTCTAATTAGTTTGAGCAAATTATCCGAAAACTGCTACTACTATAAAATGCACCTTGCAATTTTCTCAAATCCATCATAATATTATAATATGCTAATATTCCAGTTTGTCAAGGAATACTTTTTGAAAGGAGCACAGAAATGGACGAATGTGATAGGGCGCTCCTGCAAAGCAGCGCAGACCTGTTAAAGGCTCTGGCGCACCCTGCGCGCCTTTGTATAATAAATATGCTGATGGAAGGTCGCTGCCAAACCGTGGGTGGAATGGAGCTTTGCCTACCCCTTTCGCAATCGGGGGTCAGCCAGCACATCGCCCGCCTAAAGGCTGCCGGAATAATAGTCGGCAAGCGCAGCGGCAACGAAATATGCTACAGCATCGCTGATGAAAGGGCAATAGCGGTGCTCAAACTTCTCAAAAGCGGCGTGAAGTCTCCCGAATCCGAGCACTAAACCTTAAATAAAAATCGCCCTAGAGCGGTACGGTTCACAATTGTGCAACAAAACTTACACTGAAAATCTAACTTAATGCCATTGCTATGCCATTTTCGGGAACTATATTATAATCATCCCAAGGGCAAAGAGTTACCCAAGGGATGTGCACCGGCAAAACCAGAGCACAGTTCTTCACAAGTAACCTACCCCTCCATTCCTTTGTGAAACGCGCCAGCGGCAAGGCGCGTTTCGCTTTTTGGTGTTGTGGCGCACAGGCGCTGCTTATGCTATAATTTTCCTAATCACTTGTAGTTTGACCAATATTAGCATAAATACCCGTCTGCCGTGATGACCTACCTTTATGGAGGGACAAATGAAGAAGCTGGCCGCGGCGCTACTTTGCGCGCTGATCGCCCTTTCTGTTCCCGGCTGCTCCCAGATGGGAGCTGCCATACTCCCACCCCAGGTGATTCCTACACCTGAGATGGAGATTATAGGTGCGCCGGCACACTCCCCTCTCCCTTCTCCTTCCGCTAAACCCTCCCCATCGCCCGAACCTACAACAATCACTCTGCGCGTCGTGGGGGACATTATGCTCCACGACGCGCAGCAAATTTCCGCCAAGACAGATTCCGGGTACGACTTTTCGGAATACTTTGCGAGGATTCGGAATGAGCTCTCGTGTGCGGATTTAACCATAGGCAATTTGGAAACACCCGTCGCCAACAAGCCGCCGTCGGGGTACCCGCGCTTCAACGCACCAGTCGAATACCTGGATGAGCTCAAGTCCGCCGGATTTGACGCATTTACCATTGCAAACAACCACATTTTAGACAAGGGCTCAACAGGTCTTTCGGACACTCTAAACAACCTTTCCGAAAGGGAGCTGCTATACTTCGGCGCGGCAGATTCAAAAGCCGACTACAGCGTGCTGATTGTCGAGGTCAAAGACATCAAGCTCGCACTTTTGGGATATACCTATGGCACAAACGGGCACGAGGATTCTAAAGGTCAAGTCCACTACCTGACCGAGAGCAACATAAAGGCGGATGTAGACAGTGCGCAGGAGCTAGGCGCGGACTTCATAATCGCTTTTCCCCACTGGGGTGCCGAATACTATCAGGGAATACACGATTCCACAAAGCGTTGGGCAAAAAAGTTGGCGGACGCGGGAATCGACCTCATACTTGGCTCACACCCCCACGTTCTTGAGCCTATGGAAACCATTACCTCCTCAGACGGGCGGGAGGTTGTCGTCGCCCATTCCATGGGAAATTTCATATCGAATCAGCAAAAGGATCCCACCTACGCAGGGGTTATAATAGAAGTCGCATTGACGAAGCACCCGAGCGGGGAAACAGAACTAGAATCCATCGGCTGGCTGCCGACTTTTGTGTACAAACATTCCGGCAAAGCGAGATATATGTACGAGGTCATGCCCGCCGTTTCGGAGTCAATAGAGGGTATGAATTCCGCCGCCAAGCGCAAGCTAAAGAAGGCTGCAGAGTATGCCGCCTCATGGTTTGATAACGACTTTTCTGAGCAAATTACCCCTACTGCTGTGGCAACTCCTTAAGCATATTTAACCTATACACGTCTTGGGCAACAACCACGGCTTGCCCGTAACCGCAAAGTAGCTTTACATCGCGATGATTGCCGCCGACGTATTCGGCAAAATGCGCAATGAAGCCTTAGGAAAGTAGCTTCGACCGCTGTAAACAACAACGCCCCGGCAAAATAGCGGGGCGTTGTTGTTTATCTGCCAATACTATGTTGGTGTTTCTCATACAGTGCTCATTCCCGGAGCATACACATAAACGAGCCTACGGGTGAATCGGATACCTCCGCCACAGTTTCGCATTTCGTAATAAAGAGATAAAATACGGGCTTTTCTCTCCAGTCGTGCAGGCATTCGAAGTTCCCCATGCCCTTGCTTATTATCACATCCGCCGAATAAAGGGCTTTCTTGAATTCCTTGTTGCAACGGTTGAGCAGTACCCCCATGGCATTGTCGCCGTTGCTTATCACTTTCGCGATTTTGGTCATACCCACGCGCTCGGCGTTCTCCATAGTCGCGTCGTTGTTTGCCATGTAACCGCGGACGGCAACCGTCATCTTGCCAGGAGTTGTGATACCAAGCTTGTACATGGTCTCGATGAACAGCCTGTCCACCGCGATTTCACCGGCGTTGTCCGTCATATACAGCACACTATCCGCCTTCTTTAGTCTCTCCATCAATTCGCTTGTATCGTCCACATACAAAGGAGCTTCCGCGGTCTCCCTGAGCACCTGTTCCATCGTCATTCCGTGCGGCGGGGGCATGGGATCCATGATGTTCGCCGCGATGGCGTAGCGCATCGCTGTTTCGAACTTGTTGTCCGAAGCGTCAATCTCTTTTTGAATCATGGGCAGAAGCGACAATCCAAGCTCATCGTCCGCGCGCTTGGCTTCAAGCAGCGGGTCTACGTCGCCGTTTTCCGCAATCAGGCGCTCCCACGGCGCGATGTACGCCTCCGGCGAGGGCAAGTTTTGATCGCATGTGGCATAATGGTTCATCATGTACTTTACTATGTCAGTCCTTTGTTCTTCTGTGATGTCCATCCCGGTAAGCACTTTCCCGAGGCTGCTGATTTGGCAAAGTATACAGCGGCTGTTGATATTCATTTTCGTTCCCCCTTAATCTTTTTTAAACCTTGAAGCTACCATTCCCTTGATGGTGTTGACCTCCTCAACCTTGAACAGCAGCACAAGTGCAATATAGACTACTAGACCCGCCGCAGTGGCGAGCAGCAACCGCAGCAGTAACGATTGCGTAAAAAGCTGGATCGACCCATTTAGGAATATGGTCACCGCGCCTGCGACACATGCGGCGACAATCATTTTGCACACCTGCACCAACGTGGAGGAAAAGCCTATTCTTCCCAGCTTTTTGCGAAGGCTAATAAGCATAAGCCCCGCACCGGTGAAGCCAGAGATACTGGTAGCCAGCGTCAGCCCTCCCACTCCCATAATTGGAGCCAGTACAACGTCCAGCACTATATTGACCGCGACGCTGACCGCGCCTATGAGCATAGGGGATTTGGTGTCCTGCAGCGAATAGAATACCCGCACGAGGAAGTTTCGCCAAGCGAATCCAAACACGCCTATTACGTAAAACATATAAGCGTCGCTGGTGAGCGACAGGGAGTATTCGTCGAAACGTCCCCTGAAGAACAACAACCGAATGACGTCCGAAGATTGCACTCCCGATAGCACGATAACCGGCAAAACTGCCAATGCCAGCACTTCGAGGCACTGCTTTGTCGTATCCAGTATTCGCCTCTTGTTGCCTTCTGCAGCGTACTGGCTCAGCTTCGAGAACATAACGGTGGTTATAGGCACCACCAGCACCCCAAGTATCAGCGTTATTAAGCGGTAAGCGTAGGTCAGCGCCGTGTTCGGTCCGTCACCCAGCCAGATTCCTACGTTTTTGTCCACCAGGTGGTTGATTTCATCCAGCGCCATGGACAGTATCGCAGGCAATGCGAGTACAAAGGTCTGCTTGACCCTTCCCCCGCAGGGCGCCAGCGACGGGCGGAAACGGTATATACCCTTAAGGAACGGGATAACGACCAACAGCTGCAAAACATAAGTCACCGCAGTGGCCACCGCAACTGCGGTAATCCCCTGCTCTGAGAAGAATACGCACGCAACAATCACACAGCCGCTCAGTACAAAGCCCGTGAGCTGCTCGGGAACAAAGCGTTCATTCGCGTTCAACAGCGAAGTAAATACGCCCGTACAAGCCGCAAACCCCAAAGAGGGAAACATGATTTTTGCCATGCTCGCCGCAAGGGCGAGTCTCTCGAGTTGCTGAGCGTATAGCTCTGTTCCCGCCGCGGCCGAAGGTATCAACTGGGGCATCAGGAGCTCGCATATCTCGGCAGCAAAAAAATAACCCAGCACGCTCGTGAGCAGGCCCATAAGGAAGAACAGTGTCAGTATGCTGTTCGTATAAACGTTTGCGTAGCGCTTGCCTTTTTCTTTGAGCGTCTTTGTGTATATAGGAATAAAGGTAGACGATATGCAGGCGGAAAAAAGCAGTATGAATATGTTTACCACTGTGGAGGCGTTGGTGTATGCGTCGCTCGCCTGACCGGTGCCGAAATAAGCGGCAAACACCATCTCACGGATGAAGCCTGCCACCTTGCTTGCTATTATTATGACTGTAATGGCCATCGCTGAGCGCAATGCGCGCATTCCAACGGCCTGTTTTCCTTCTGCCAAATCAGTCTCCGCTTTAATTCGTTTTACTGCGATTATACTTCTATCGGCCGCCGCCCGATGTCATGGTCACACGCCTTGCGCCAGTATCGCAGCAATTAACTCTATACTTATTCTATGCGTATTTTCAGTATTTTTCCGTCCAAAATACATTGACAGGACTAGCATTCCAGCAGCAGGCTCACAGGGCAATGGTCACTGCCCATTACGTCGGGATGAATTGCGCTGTTTGCAACGCATTTCATCAGCCTTTCAGAGACGACAAAATAGTCTATGCGCCACCCCGCATTGTTCGCCCTGGCGTTGAACATATAAGACCACCAGGTGTACGCGCCGGTCACATCCGGGTAAAGCCGCCTAAAGGTATCCGCAAAGCCCGAGGACAACAGCCTGGTCATACATTCGCGCTCCTGGATGGTGAAGCCCGCATTGTTGGTGTTGGTCTTGGGGTTTTTTAGATCTATTTCGTTGTGCGCGACGTTCAAATCCCCGCAGACGACCACTGGCTTCTTCTCGTCCAGCGCGAGCAGGTATTCGAGGAATGCGCTTTCCCACTCCATGCGATAGCCGAGACGGGCAAGCTCCCTCTGGGAGTTGGGGGTGTATACGTTGACGAGTGTGAAGTTTTCAAGCTCGGCTGTTATCACCCTGCCCTCATTGTCGTGTTCGGGAATGCCCATTCCCGAAGATACGGACAGCACCGGCACACGAGAGAATACCGCTGTTCCGGAATAGCCTTTCTTTTCTGCAGCGTTCCAAAATTGAGAATAGCCCGGTAAGGCTACTTCCACCTGCCCGGGCTGCATTTTTGTTTCCTGAATACAGAAAATGTCCGCGTCTAGTTTGGTAAAAGTATCGTAAAAGCCCTTTGCCAGCGCTGCACGAAGACCGTTGACATTCCAAGAGACTAGCCTCATTTATTCCACCCGACTCCCCAATAAACATCCTAATAGAAAATCCGCTACACATTGCATACTAGAGGCTCACCCGCCATCTATTGCGATGCAACACCGCAGTTTACTGGGTATAATTATACCACATGCGGGCGTTTTGGGCAATTGCCGCCCTTGCTGCCATCCAATGCTTATTCGCTATTTTCCCTTCCCTCGCACTTTTGTTTAAGTTGAATCGCTCTGGCCACCTTCACC
>ENA-UOOM01003194-UOOM01003194.1-fermentation-metagenome-genome-assembly--contig:-NODE-3194-length-12254-cov-6.237724_pt1 | contig 12254 bp, 11 predicted proteins | sample MGYA00245781_ERZ724031 | MGnify/ENA primary metagenome ERZ724031 (study PRJEB28704, sample SAMN03018317) | fermentation metagenome | biome: anthropogenic terrestrial biome; feature: soil; material... | reverse complement strand
TAATTAAAATGATTGCATTATTGAGTGAATCATCTGTATGGAAAAGAGCGCCTAAATCCCCAGGCTCCCCTGATCATACGCCGGGTACAACCCGCCCGAGAGAACAACGCAGCTCTCCCCATCCCGCTCTCCCCGGAGGGAGAACGCATCCTGCCCCATCATAAAGCGCAGGTCAATCTCGTCCCCCTGCAACATTTCCTTGCGATAGGTCACCTGCAGGGTGTGGACAGGGCGGCGGGACAGGTTGACGCAGGCATCCAGAAAGCACAGCGCCCAGTCGGCCACCCGGGTGTTGTTCACATGGCCATTGCGGTCAATGTCGGTGTATAGCGGCTGCCACGGGCGGCGGATCTCCCGGCCCTCCAGCAGCTCTCTGGCACCTGCCGGATAGGGCAGGGGCTTTTCCAAAGCCTCGTTGTCGGGCATGGCCAAGGCCACCTCGGGCACCTGGGTCATGGTGCGGCTGTCGATGTCAGCCAGCGTCCAAAAGCTGCTGCCCCGCACCAGCACCTGGCCCGCCGCATCCTCAATTTGGTAAAAGCGAGGGTAGATGCCCCTCCTGGCCTGGGTGGGGAAGGACTTGCCCACGATCATATCCCCAATGGCGGGGTAGCGGTCAATCACCATATCATGCCGGGTCAAAACCCACACCGCCTGGTGATGTTGCACGATCTGCTGCCGCCCAAAGCCCAGCCGGGCGGCGTGAAGCCCTGCCAATTCCTGCATCAGTGCCATGATGGCATTGGGCTTCCAGTAGCCATGCTTATCACACTCGCCTGATTCCAGCAGGCGCTCTATCCGCTGTATGTTCACTGGCATGCCTCCGCCTAAAACTTCATCACAATGCCCACCACCGCCGAAATGGCGATGTAAAGGATGGGGCTTTTCTTGAACTTGCGGATGGCCGCAAAAATCACCGCAAAAAACAGGATGTATTTCAGGCTGATCAGGTCTGAAAAGGCCCCGGTCTGCCTGAACAGCGCGGTGTTGAGCACCGCCGCCCGGAACACCGCCAGCACCGCCGCCGCGATCAACCCCGTGACCGCCGGGCGCAGGCCGTAAAAGGTGTAGGCCACATACTTGCTTTCACTGAACCGCTCCAGGGATTTTGACACCAGCACCACGATGATCACCGAGGGCAGGATTTCCGCCAGCGTGGCCACCACGCCACCCAGTATCCCCGCTGTGTTATAGCCCACATAGGTGGCCATGTTGATGCCGATGGGGCCAGGGGTGGACTCTGAGATGGCGATCATATCGGTGATGAACTTCTCATTGAACCAGCCTGTGCGCTCACCCAAGCGCTGCAAAAAGGGCAAGGTGGCCATGCCGCCGCCCACAGCAAACAGGCCAATCTGCAAAAATTCCCAAGCCAGGTGCAGATAGATCATGCCTACTTCTCCTCCGCCTTTTTAACCGCGATGCCAATCAGCGCCGACACCACCACCAGCCACACCGGCGAAACCCTGGTGAACACCGACAGCGCAAACACCACAGCAAAAAGCCCGATGCCCACCCAATCCTTCACGCCTTTTTTCCACATGCTGATCACCGCTTGAAGGATCAGCGCGCACACGCATATGGAAATGGCCTTGAAGGCGTGCTGCACCATGGGCTCGTTTTGGAAATTCTGCATGAGTGCTGCGATCAGCGTGATGATGATGATGCTGGGTGTCACCACCCCCAGGGCCGCGGCAATAGCGCCGGGCGTCTTTCTGCGCTGATAGCCGATGAACACCGACACGTTTGACGCGATGATGCCCGGCAGGCACTGGCTGACAGCAAAAAAGTCCATCACCTTCTCCTCGTCCAGCCAGCCGCGCCTTTCTACAATCTCACGCCTTAAAATGGGCAGCATCGCATAGCCACCCCCAAAGGTCACCGATCCCATCTTGAAAAAAACCAGATAGATCTCCAGGAGCTCTTTTAGCATGGGTTTCTCTCTTTCCCTGATGATGCTTCCATTATACAGCTAATAGCAAGCGATGCTGCTGTCGGTTCTCCCTTCCGTGGCGCCCATCAGCGTGCCGTTTGCCATTTTCCAGATGATCTGCCCCCGGCCAAAGAGCGGGCTGTCAGCGGATATGCTCACGCGATGCCCTTTTTTCTGCAACTGCTTCAAAATCGCGGGGGAAAACCCGGCTTCCACCGCAAACTCCCGCTCCTTCATCCACTGCCAGCGGGGCGCGTCCAGGGCCTGCTGGGGGTTTAAGCCAAAGTCCACCAGGTTCATCACCACCTGCACATGCCCTTGCGGCTGCATGTAGCCGCCCATCACCCCAAAGGGCCCCACCGCCTCCCCCTCTTTCATCAGGAAGCCGGGAATAATGGTGTGATAGCTCTTCTTCCGGGGGGCGATGCAGTTGGCGTCCTGCGCGTTCAGCGAGAAATCATGCCCCCGGTTTTGCAGCGCAATGCCGGTTCCCCGCACCACAATGCCCGAGCCAAAGCCCATGTAATTGCTCTGGATATAGGAGACCATGTTGCCCTCCCCATCGGCGGTGCACAGATAAACGGTGCCGGAACCAATGGGTTGTCCCGGGCTGGGGAGTGCCGCCAAATCATTGATTTCGGCCGCTCGTGCAGCGCCATAAGCGGGATCCAGCAGCCTTTCCCAGGGCAGCACCATGTCCTTCTGGTCGGTGATGTAATGCTTGCCGTCCGCAAACGCCAGCTTCATCGCCTCCCACTGGCGGTGGAAGGTGAGGGCGCTCTCTTTCTCTTCAAACTCAAAGTTCTTCAGGATATTCAGCGCCATCAGCGCCACAATGCCCTGGCCGTTGGGAGGAATCTCGCAGACCGTATAGCCTTTGTATAAAAGGGTGGCTGGTTCCACCCATTCAGGCTGATACTGGGCAAAATCGCCCTGGGTGAAAAATCCGCCAAAGGCCTGGCTGTCGGCCAGGATCTTGTCCGTCAGCCCACCGCGGTAGAAGGTCTCTGCCCGGGTTGCCGCGATCTCCTCCAGGGTATTTGCGTGGTTTCTCAGCCGCACCATTTCCCCGCACTCCGGCGCCTTCCCCTCCGGCAGAAAGGTGCGGAACCATTCAGCATAGGCCTCATCCTTGAGGCTTGTCTGAAACCTGTCCGCTGCCCGCTTCCACATCTGCGCCAGGCAGGGGGAGACCGGGTAGCCCTCCCGGGCATAGCCGATGGCCGGGGCCAAGGCCTTCTCCATAGACAGCCTCCCAAAGCGGCCCGAAAGCGCCGCCCAGGCAGCAGGGGCCCCCGGCACCATCACCGGGAGCCAGCCGTGGGTGGGCATCTTGTCCCCCGCCACGGCTTTCCGGGCTGCCTCCAGGGTCAGCCGTTCTGGTGCCCAGCCGCTGGCGTTAAGGCCATAGAGCTTTTTCTCTTTCTCTATCCACACCAGGGCAAAGGCGTCCCCGCCGATGCCGTTGGCGGTGGGTTCCACCACCGTCAGCGCCGCCGCTAATGCCACCGCCGCATCCACCGCGTTCCCGCCCCGGCGCAGCGCCTCAAGGCCCGCAGCCGCGGCCTGGGGAGAGGAGGCGTTCACCATCCCCCGGCTGGCGCAGATGGGATATCTGACGGAAGGATAGGGCAAAAAGGTTGGGTCAAAGGGCAGTGTATCAGGCATCGGCTCTCTCCCTGCTTTGTGTTATGCAAAGGGGCTGTCGCTTTGGCTGACAGCCCCTGAATGCCAGTATTGTGCTTGTTATTTCGCCAGCTCCACGCTCCGGGTCTCCCGGATGACATGCACGCGAATCTGCCCGGGGAACTCCATTTCGTCCTCGATCTGCTTGGCAATCTGCTTGGCCATCACGCGGATGCCGTCGTCGTTCACGTCATCGGGCTTCACCATGATGCGCAGCTCACGGCCTGACTGGATGGCAAAGCTCTTTTCCACGCCGCCAAAGCTGTTGGCGATTTCTTCCAGCTTAGCCAGCCGCTTGATGTAGTTCTCCAGCATCTCACGCCGGGCGCCGGGCCTGGCGGCAGAGATGGCGTCAGCCGCCTGCACCAGCACCGCTTCCACGGTCTGGGGCTCCTCGTCATTGTGGTGGGACAGGATACAGTGGATGACTTCCGGATGCTCCCGGTATTTCCGGGCGATCTCCCCACCCAGGGCGGTGTGGGTGCCTTCCTGCTCCCGGTCAACCGCCTTGCCCAGGTCATGGAGCAGGCCGCCGCGCTTGGCCAGCTGCACATCAGCGCCGATTTCAGCGGCCATGAGCCCTGCCAGGTGGGACACCTCGATGGAGTGCTTGAGCACATTTTGCCCATAGCTGGTGCGATATTTCATGCGGCCCAGGATTTTGATCAGCTCCGGATGCAGCCCATGCTGTCCGGTTTCAAACACCGCCTGCTCGCCGGCTTCCTTGATCTGCTCGTCAATTTCCTTCCGGGCCTTCTCCACCATCTCCTCAATGCGGGCGGGGTGGATGCGGCCGTCAGACAGCAGGCGCTCAATGGCGATGCGGGCGGTCTCACGCCGGATGGGGTCAAAGGCGGAGATGATCACCGCCTCGGGGGTGTCGTCAATGATCAGGTCAACGCCGGTAGCGGCCTCCAGGGCCCGGATGTTTCTGCCCTCGCGGCCAATGATGCGGCCTTTCATGTCGTCATTGGGCAGCGAAATCACGCTCACCGTGGTTTCTGACACATGATCTGAGGCGCACTTCTGAATGGCCAAAGCGATGATGTTCCGGGCCTTCTTGTTGCCCTCTTCCTTGGCATTTTGCTCAATCTCCCGCACCGTGGCGGCAGCGTCGTGGTAGGCTTCCTTCTCCACCCGGGCGATGATGGCCTGGGTGGCCTCATCGGCGGTGAGGCCCGCGATGCGCTCAAGCTCTGTCGCCTGCTGATCGCGCAGCGCTTCAGCCTCGGCCATGCGGCGGTCGATCTCCTCGGACTTCTGGTTCATGCGCTCCTCGCGCTTCTCCAGGTTGTCCAGCTTCTTGTCCATGGTCTCTTCCCGCTGGGCCACGCGGCGCTCGGCGCGCTGCTGCTCATTGCGGCGGTTGTTGATCTCCCGGTCCAGCTCGGTCTTGAGCCGGAGCACCTCTTCCTTGGCTTCCAGAATGGCGCTTTTTTTATTCTCCTCCGCCTTTCTGGCGGCGTCGTCCAGCAGTTCCTTGGCGTATTTTTCTGCCCGTCCGATTTTCTTCTCTGATGTGCTCTTATGGTAAGTGAACCCCAGGGCACCGCCAAGCACGGCGGCGGCCACGGCGATCAGAACCCATAGAATGGGTGACATGCGCTCCTCCTTCTTCATCACTTCTGATGCAATCAATAATCATATTGTCCGCTTCCACGAAAAAAGCCGTCAGCCAACAGGCCTGGCGGCATTCAGAATGAGGTGCATGAAAAGCAAGAAGCAGCTATATTTCGAAACAGCCTGCGCCATGCAGCCTGTGTGGAAAAGGCGAGGCAGCCATGCTTCGCCGGTAGAGCCCCTGTGTATCAAAACAGCCATTCCGTCTTTCATTGGCGGGAATGCCGGACGGGGATATTGTAACAACCAGATGACGCTCTGTCAACAAATTGCAAAATATCAATGACGCGGGCCCGGCCATACCGGTTCCCGCGCCATCCCGGATCGCATGGCCCGGTCTTACTCGAAATTGTACCCGGTTACAATGCTCTCCCGCTCATGGGCCTGATCCTGGTAGTATTCATGCCAGGACAGCGCCAGGAAGGAACCGGCGATGTTATAGGCATCAACACCCTCCTGCACCAGCGCCCGCACGGCGTTATAGCTGCGCCCGCCGCTGCGGCAGTAGGCATACACAGGGCGATCCCGGGGGATTTCTCCCTGGCGCTCGCGCAGTTCGCTCAGGGGGATGTTGACAGCGCCCTTCACATGGGCGTGGTCATATTCCTCCCTCTCCCGCACATCCAACAGATAGGCCCCCTGATCCACCAGCTCCCGCACCTGGCTGAAGAGCACCTGGCGCACCTTGCCCTCAAGCAGGTTTGTGGCCTGCATGGACACCTGGTTCACCGGGTCCCGCGCGGTGGAATACAGCGGGGAATAGCACAGATCCAGGTCTTTGAGGTCATGCACGGTGGCGCCAAAGCGAATGGCGGTGGCGATCACATCGATGCGCTTCTCGGCAGCGCCCTGGCCTATGGCCTGTGCCCCCAGCACCTTCCCGCTGCCATTCTCATACATAAGCTTGATAAAGATGGGGGAAGCGCCGGGCATGATGCCCACAATGTCATTGGCGATGACAAAGGCCACGCCATAGTCGATGCCTTCGTCCCGCAGCAGCTTTTCATTCATGCCGGTGACGGCTGCGGTGAGGTCAAAAACGCGGATGACGCTTGAGCCCAGGACGCCTGGGATATCAGGCACCTGCTCGGTCTGGGCGGTGGCGGCCTGGCGGGCCTGGCGCAGGGCGGGGCCCGCCAGGGGCAGGCGGGTGGGCTTGCCGGTCTGGAAGCGGATAACCTCCACCGCGTCCCCAACGGCAAAGATATGAGGGTCAGAGGTGCGCATGGCGCCGTCCACCCGGATGTTGCCGCTGTTGGTGACATCCAGCCCGCAATCGCGAGCCAGGCCGGTTTCAGGCATCACGCCGATGCCCATGATCACAGCCTGGGCGGGAATACGCCGCCCGGAGGCCAGGGTGACGCAGTCCTCATGAATTTCCTTCAGCCCGTCTCCCAGGGCCAGGCTCACGCCTTGGTCCATGATCTCCTTGTGCAGCAGCTGCGCCATGTCCGGGTCAAAGGGAAGCATCACCTGGGGCGCCATATCCACCACTGTGACATGAAAGCCTCTTTTATGCAGGCTTTCCGTCATCTCAAGGCCAATAAAACCCCCGCCAATGACCGCCACTTCCTTGATAGGGTGTTCACTCAGATGCTGGTCAATCCGCTCCACGTCCACCACATTGCGCACACTAAACACATGAGGCAGCTTGATGCCGGGGATGAGGCTTGGCATGATGGGGCTGGCGCCTGGGGAGAGAAAGAGCGCGTCATAGGCCAAAATCTCTTCCGTCCCGGTTTCCAGGTTCTTGACCCGCACGGTTTTATGCTCCCGGTCAATGGCGAGCGCCTCTGTGAGGGTGCGGGCCTGGATGCGGTAACGCCGCCAGAAGGTGTCCGGCGTCACCAGCTTCAGGTCTTCGCTGGAGGCGATGTCCCCACCGATAAAATAGGGCAGGGCGCAGTTGGAGAAGGAGACATCCCGCCCCCGCTCCAGCATCGTAATCTCCGCCTTCTCGTCCAGGCGCCGCAGGCGCGCAGCCACAGAGGCGCCGCCAGCGACGCCCCCAATGATCAAGTACCGTTTTGTTGCCATGGTGGTTTCTCTCTTCCTCCGGTTAAGCCCCCTGTTTGTCGGGGGTAATTGTCAGCCGCAGCTCCGCCTGACCCCTTAAGGCCATGAGCATCTCAGGCGTCAGGCGCTCAACTGCCATCTCGCCGGGCGTCAGAATGCGCCGGCGCCGGCTTATCAGCACCTGATCTCCCGCCTGAAGCGTGAGGTAGTGGTGGTTATACACCCGGTCGGGCCTGAACATCAGGTCAATCCCCTCCGTGAGCTCCCCCTGGGGAATCATCAGGCGCTGGGGCACCGTGCCCCTGACACCCTGGCCGTCCACCACCGCCACGCCCGCGGCTGCCTTATCATCATACCCAAATAAGTACCCTGCCGCCGCCTGACCGGCCAGCATGCTTTCCTGGCTCACAAAGTCCACCAGGTCGTGCACGTGCAGCACATTGCCGCAGGCGAAAACGCCCGGCACGCTGGTCTGAAAGCGGTTGTTCACCACCGCGCCCTGGGTGATGGGCGACAGCTCCACCCCCGCGGTCAGGGACAGCTCATTTTCCGGGATCAGCCCCACGGACAACAGCAGGGTATCGCAGGGAATCTGCTGATAGGTGCCGGGAATGGGCCGCCGGTCATCCCCCACCCTGGCAATGGTGACGCCGCTCACCCGGCCCCGCCCCTGCACATCCACCACGGTGTGGGACAGCAGCAACGGGATGTCATAATCCTCCAGGCACTGGACGATGTTGCGGTTAAGCCCGGAGGAATAGGGCATCAGCTCCACACAGGCCCTCACCCTGGCCCCTTGCAGGGTCATGCGCCGGGCCATGATCAGGCCGATGTCACCGCTGCCCAGGATCACCACCTCGCGCCCCGGCATGTAACCCATCATGTTCACCAGCTTTTGTGCGGTGCCGGCACTGAAGATGCCGGCAGGCCGTGTGCCGGGGATGGCCAGCGCTCCCCGGGGCCGCTCCCTGCAACCCATGGCCAGGATCACAGCCCGTGCCCGAAAGGTTTCAAGGCCATGCTCCCGGCTGACCGCGGTCACAATCTTCTCTGGCGTGATGTCCAGCACCATGGTGCCTGTGCGCACGGGGATGGCCAGCTCCCTGGCCTCGCGGATATCCCGGTGGGCATATTCCGGCCCCGTCAGCTCTTCCTTGAAGCGGTGCAGGCCAAAGCCGTTGTGGATACACTGGTTGAGGATGCCGCCGGGCTCCTCCTCCCGCTCCAGCACCAGAAGATCCATCACCCCGGCCCGCTTGGCGGCGATGGCCGCAGCCAGCCCCGCGGGGCCCGCGCCGATGATGATCAGGTCGATGGGCTTTAGCTGCTCACTCATCCCGCACATCCCCCAATTGCCCAGAGAGCACAGCGCTCCCCGGCCCATTCTTGCTGACCTCCTGGAAGGAGACGCCGGTCTCCTCGGCGATGATCTCCATCACCCGGGCCATGCAGAAGCCCCCCTGACAGCGCCCCATGCCGGCGCGCACCCTGCGCTTGACGCCGTCGATGTCCCGGGCACCCACCGGGCGCCTGATGGCGCGCCGGACTTCGGCCTCGGTCACCGTCTCGCATCGACAGATCACCCTGCCATAGTCCGGGTCGGTCTGCCAGGCGATGCGGCGTTCGGCATCTGTCATCGCGCTGAAGGGCTTGGGCAGCGGGGTGGGGGGGATATAGCGCGGGTTCTTCTCCAGCTTCAGATAGTAGGCCACCCAGTCCCCCAGCTCCTCCCCGATGGCGGGCGCGGCTGTGAGGCCAGGGCTTTCTATGCCAATGGCTTCAAAGGCCCCTTCTGGCGCGTCCTCCACAGCGCCAATGATAAAATCGCCGCCCTTCTCATGGGCCCTGATGCCCGAAAAGGTGGTGATCACCGTGGCTGTGCTGGCGGTGGGGAAGCTGAGCCGCACCTTTGCCATCGCACCATACAGCCCTTCCTGGGTGGTGGCGGTGTCCAGCCCATCGGGGATATCCTCGGCCGTTGGCCCATAGAGCATGTTGCCATGGGTGGTGGGGCTCACCAGCACCCCCTTGCCCATCCGGGTGGGCAGCTGGAACAGCGTCATCTGAAATGCCAGGGGCAGGGTATGATCCAGCAGATAATACTGCCCCCGCCTGGGGGTAATGCTCACCTGACGGCCTGAGATCTGGTTATGCAGTTCCCCCGCGCCCACGCCAGCGCAGTTGATCACCGCCCGGCAGGCAAACTCCCCCTGGTCTGTTTCCACCAGCCAGCGGTCGGTTTGGTGCCGGAGGGCCCGGACCTTGGTATTGAGCTGAAAACGCACCCCGTTCTCAGCCGCCGCGTCCGCCAGGGCGCAGGTGAGCTCGTACGGGCTCACCAGACCGGATTCCGGCACATACAGCGCATAGTGAACCTCCGGGTTCACCAATGGTGCCATCTTGAGGATCTCTTTGCGGCCAATCACCCGGCAGCCGGGCACCCCATTGACCTCCGCCTGTTTCAGCAGCGCTTCCAGCTGCGCCTTGCCCGCCTCCTCAAAGGCCAATACCAAGGCACCGGGCTTGCCAAAGGGCACACCCAGCTGCCTGCACAGCCCCGGCATCATCCGGGCACCTTTGATATTCAGCCGGGCCTTGTCCGTCCCCGGCACCGCATCATAGCCCGCATGGACGATGCCGCTGTTGGCCTTGCTGGCCCCGCAGCTCACATCCCCCTGAGCATCCAGCACCAGCACTTTTCCGGCATAGGTGCCCAGGCGCTGGGCCACAGCGCAGCCCACCACCCCGGCACCAATGATGATCACATCCTGCATTCAATACCCCCGCTTGATTGTAAGGTGAATTATAGCATCAAGGCCGGGGGAAGTCCAAGCGCAGGCCGGTCAGGTTTCTTCAGGATGCTTCAATTCTTCAAGCTCCCCATGCAGCGCCTCAGCCGGCAGGCTCAGCAGCTCTGCCGCCAGCCTGTCATGGTTCAGCCAGGCTTCCCGCAGCTCCGGGCTCCCCAGGATCACCGGCATCCGGGGATGCACCTCTGCCAGCCTTCCTGCCGCCTCCCGCGTGAGGATCACAAAGCATGGCACCGGCTCCGCCTCAAAATAAAGCCCTGCCAGATACATCGTTTTCCCAGGCAGGGCGAACTGAAACGGCTCCTTCTCCGCCGTCCACTCATAAAAGGCATCCGCCGCCACCAGACAGCGGCTGGTTTTAAGCAAGGGGGCAAACATAGCGCGCTGTGAGGCCGTCTCGCTCCGGGCGTTGATCAGCGCCTTTTTCATGTATGGCGCCTGATATCCAAAGCGCATCGCCCGCCAACCCCCAGCGGTCATCACCGGCGCCACCAGGCTGGGCACAATGTCTCCCGCTGCAAGCCGCACCCCGGAATGCTCCGCCAACCATCTCAGCATCTCCTCCCCAAAGGGCGGGTTCTCCTCATCCCAGCTGATCCGATACTTACCGCACATGGTGTGCTCCCTCCCAGATTACGCCTGCAAATTCCATTTCATTGTAATTGTGAACCCGAAAAAGAGCAAATATGGTTCATCCAATAAATGATAAATCGAGAGGTGACTATAAAAAAGCCGCCGCGAGCAAAGCATAGCACGCGGAACCTCGTCCCCACCCGCGCAAAATCCACAGATTTTGCGCGGAAAGGTAAGCGTCAAACCCAGCCACGTCTTTCAATGCTCTACCTCCTCCAAGGAAAATGGCTCTGGACATCTACAGGAGTTCAGCGAACTCCCGTAGGGTCTACAAGAGTCCAATGGAGTCCTCTGGAGTCGACAGGAGTTCATGGACAGGAGTGGGAGGATTGCATGATTTGTTATCAACAGACCTCATTGAACTGAATCACCGGAAGAACCTGGCCCGCTGGCAGCAATTGGTGTATGACTGCCGAAACAGCGGCATAACTGTCAGAGCTTGGTGCGCACAGAACGGCATCACAGAGAAGGCCTACTTTTACCGGCAGCGGAAAGTCTGGGAAGCCGTTCGCCAGCTGGAGGAAACGCAGGAAGCATCCAGACAAGCAGATCTGCCAGCCATCATCCCTTGTGCAGCGCCACTTGTTACGGCTAAACCAGATGCAGTCCAGTCGCCCGCTATTGTTCTTCGCAATAGGGACTGGACTGTAGAAGTAAACCCCGGCTGTGACCCGGAGCTGCTTCGCCTGGCCTTGCGTTCGGTAAAGTAGCGTGTTTGACCCGAGCAAGATTCAGCATGTCTACATCGCCTGCGGATACACAGATCTGCGCCGGGGCATCGACGGGCTGGTGAGTATTGTACAGAACCGCTTTCAATTGGATCCCTTTGCCAACGCGCTGTTTCTGTTCTGTGGCCGCCGGTCAGACCGCTTCAAAGCCTTGTATTGGGATGCGGACGGCTTCCTGCTGCTGTACAAGCGCTTGGAGCGGGGCAGGTACCAATGGCCCAGGAGCAAAGAGGAGGTGTTGAGCCTTAGCCCGCAGCAGTTTCGGTGGCTGCTGGAAGGCCTGAGCATCCACCAGCCCAAGGCCCATCAACCAGTCAAAAACATCGTCTATTCATAGCCAGTCAAAGCGCCGGAACCCCTTGTAAATCCTTGCTTTTTCGGCGTTTTCTTCGTGACTTTTCTGCCTGTTTCTGGTATAATCAGGGCAAGAAAAGCAAGGGAGAAACGGCTAAATGGGCACGGAAACCATCACCATTTCCAAAGCGGAATATGAGCGGTTAACCGCCCAAGTTGCTACCCTTCAGCAAGAAAACATCTGGCTCATTGAGCAGATCCGTCTGGCCCGGAAACAGCGCTTCGGTCCTTCCAGTGAGAAAACGGCCACGGACGAGGGCATGGTCCAGCTCAGCTATCTGTTCAACGAGCCGGAATGCATGTCCAGGGAGAGTGCGCCGGAGGCGGATGTCGAGGCGATTGCTGTCAAAGCGCATGCCCGCAAGGTGCGGCGCTCCACCCAGGAGAAGCTGCCCGAAGACATCGAGGTTGAGGTCATTCACAAGACCTTGACGGACGAAGAATGCGTCTGCCCCCAGTGCCAGGTGCAAATGC
>ENA-UOOM01003189-UOOM01003189.1-fermentation-metagenome-genome-assembly--contig:-NODE-3189-length-12270-cov-8.592632_pt1 | contig 12270 bp, 5 predicted proteins | sample MGYA00245781_ERZ724031 | MGnify/ENA primary metagenome ERZ724031 (study PRJEB28704, sample SAMN03018317) | fermentation metagenome | biome: anthropogenic terrestrial biome; feature: soil; material... | reverse complement strand
CCCTTCTGCTTATGGAAGTACTCGAGCAGCCTTTCCACCACTGATTGGCCCATGTAGACGTACGGCCGCTTGGAGAAGATGTCCCGGGACGGGGCGATCAGCATGTGGCGGACGTCGTCGATCTCGACGCGATGTATCTCGGTGCCATCCTTATCGATCTCGACCGTCATCTGCCCTGCATATTCTTCATTTAAAATAAGCTCGACTGCCGTTATTCTCCGCGAGAACGCAGATGCGATGGCGCCTCAAGGAACGCTGACGGGCGTTGCCAGATGGTCCAGGCTGAGCGGTTTCAAAGTTCAGAAGTTCCAAAGAATGAAATACCAACCTTCCCATGAACTCGCCAACGCGGGGGTAGTCAAGCCTGGCCAACGGCGCGGGACTTAAGATCCCGTCCTTAGTGGTTCGTGGGTTCAAATCCCTCCCCCCGCACCAACTCATTTGGGGTATAAGGTATCCAATTGATTTGTCATTGACAAGACTTGTCTTGGCTTCAATGTCATCTTACTTTTTCCAAAATAGCATTGCCCAGTAATAGAATCCAATCTAGTGAATCAATTTGGTCAGGATACCATGCGACATAGCAAGGGGCCTGGAGTTGTTCTCATCTTAGGGGCAGGAGCTAGCTATGGGGCGATATGTATTGACGATGAATTGAGGCCACCCTTGGGTAAGGACTTGATGGGCGGCTAATCGTATCTTCCTCATCATCATGGGAAAACCTCGATAATCCGTCTCTGGAGATGTTTACCCCGAATTTTGAAATTGGAATGGGCCATCTATACAATCTGGTTGAATCGGGAAAAGTGGAAAACCTCAACCAACTTCAGAAGGACATGAGTATATTCTTTAGCAGGTTCTTAATCACCAACCGCCAGAGGCACCTATACTCTAGGTTAGCACGTTTATTCCACAAGGAGATGGTATCCAGGGATCTATCGCTACTTACACTGGATTATGGCTGTTTGTTAGAATGGGCGATACTAGGGGAAGGAATAAGCATGACCTATGCCGATGGTCCTGGAGCAGAGGCTATCAAGCCGCATGGTTCTTGCAATTTCTTTGCCTATTTCCCAAACCTAAACACTAAAAGTGATGTTACATTCCAAGGTGGTTGCGTGGATTGTAATCTAAAGATTGTCAATCCAATGTCGTCTCAATTAATTATAAACGAAATCTCACTGAGTCGATTCCCCCGGCCATGAGCATCTGCACAAGGAACAAGAATAATATCGTGTGCAGGACATCAATCGAGAGGCTCATCTCAAAAGCTAAAGAGCGAATCATGGAGGCTGAGACAGTAATCACCATGGTGTTTTGCCGAACCCCCATAACAAGCATAATTGGGGTCAATTCAACAAACAAGTGCAAGCCTAGCCCTAATTGCTGGAAGAGGTGCATGTGTTGACTGGATAAACGACTATCGAGACGATGCGAAGTACTTAGGTGATAATTTTTACCTGGCATTCGAGGATTTGACCCAATCCTCACTGAATCATTGAAAAGGTAATCTCAATATTCAACCAAACTGCGGCTTTGTAATTCACTTTAGTCCACGGTCTCGACTCAATCATTCCTTCTACTCAACGCCATATTGCTGTTCTTCTGATACAAGTTAATCAAATAAATCATTAAAGTTATTGTTTTTCGCTGCTCCAGTCAGTATTACGGAGCAAGAAGCGTCACCCATACCAACAATACTCATTTTAATTACATTTTCCCCTTCAGCTAAACCATAGGATCTTAGTTTTGAAAGCTCGATAGAAAACTCGGACTTTTTAATAGAATCCATTGGTAGTCTCAGGGAGGGGCCGTCATTAACATTAATTTCAAACTCAAAGGCATTAGAATTGCTTGGAATGCTAATGAAAAATTTTATCGATTCATCGAGCAGAGAATATTCCTGTTCGGTCCATACTTTAATTTGACTGGACATTTTTGATTTTCGCTTAAATGTTAAGTGTATGGTGGCAATTTCTTCAAGTGATGCCCCACCATGAGCTTCCCCTCGTGGTTTTATGTTGATGTTAGAGGTGGATAGCATCACTATGGCTTTTTCACTTGCCCCCTCGATTGAGTAAACACTCCTATTGTTTATCTCAATTAATTTACCTTCCCGAGCTATGGCGTACCTTCCACCATGTTTTTCGTTCGCTTCCAGAGTTATGATATCTCCCTTACGCGCGAATGCAGTAGCGCCATGATCTGACACTATGGTCAAATAATCTTGATTCTTAAAATCCCTAACAAGCCTTTCAGTAATCTGAACCACGCAATCTATTTCGTCATAAATTGTTTCTGGATACCTATATTGGGTGTGTACTAGCTCGTCATATTCTCTGTACGCCTTCTCCAAATCCTTGTTTAGTGGGCAATGATTTGTAATTGATGGTAAGACTGCAAGATTGTAGTCATCATTAGAGAGTGACCATTCGTGTTCTTCGAGCACCCCTATCAAGACTGGCTTCCATTCTATGCCAACAGCATCAAGAAGAATGAGTTTGTTCCTACGAATCTCATTTAATGTATTCTCATTATTTAATCCTCGTAGGATGCCCATGTTTGTTTTAGCCAGTATCTCCTTAAATGCTTCAAAATATTGCTCCTGCAAGGACTTCAATATCTTTGTCTGATTATCCATCAGCTTTGATTTTACATATTCGATCATATAACACTTGAGAAAAAGCTGAAAATTATTGGGCTCCGTTAGTTCGTGTTGTGTCATGCTCAATACTAAGTTGAGCGTTGATTCATTGTCCTCACATACTGTAGAAATATAGTGATAGAGTGGTTTCCATATTGACTTTATAGCTATTAGCAAATCATTTGATATGCATCCATATTTGGAATATGATTCTGTGAGTATCCTAACCAGATACTTTTTCTCAAAATGAAAATGACCTGTAAGATACTCCCACCGCCTTTCTAGAGGAATAGCTTCAATTTGTTTATTAAAAAAGTCCTCAATCTCTTTTTCCCCAGCTTCAAAATGAGGATATCCAGATCTAAATGACTGAAAGAGATCTCTTCTTTGTTTTAACGCTACTGGGTCAAGAGAGCTATTTGTCAAATAGTCCTTATAAATAACATCGAGCAATTGTGATGATGTGTCAACTTTGCCAATGATATCTCGTATTATTGAGCCAGCATCATCATCGGAAATTCTCTGATTCTTCGCCTCAGCTAACCACAAACACCTTTCAAGCTCCCTTTTCGAGAAATTTGATTCATTCCAGTATTCTGTTATTAATGATAAGGGGGAATTATGCGTGTTTCCGATTATATCGTCATTTAGCCTTTTCCATGAATATTTCCTATTATTCTTTCGTCTGACAAAGTCAATTATTAGGTTCCATTCGTTGGAATTTAGTGAAATAAAATCTGGAATATCCGACATTCCGTATACTGTGGATAGGTATTTCCTTTCATCTTGAATGTCATAAATATCTACTGTGGGGACCGCAATTCCTCTGGATAAAATTGGCTCAATAAGATTAGGGTCTCGAATTATTATTTTTTTTGTTTTCTGAAGACCACTTCCACTCCATATATCTAGCCACTCCACTAAATTATTGATGAAGTGCGAATTTTTATCAATATCATTTTGCTCGATTAATCCCTTATGATCAACAAATATTTTCAATCGTTCCTCATTATTATCCCCACATTTACTCAGATACCAGGTTTCCCCACACCTTGTATTGTGCTCAAACGTTTCAAAGAATAGTTTGTATTCATTGAGGAAATCAGGGATTGGGACGACCATTTGTGAATCTTCTGATTCTAAAATTCGGCCAAAAACGTAGTCACACATTCTTTCCTTATTCTCAAGGAATCTTAAACGAATTAATTCACTGATTGGCAATAGTGTGATGACTTCTCTCTTGGACAGTTCAACTGAATGCTTTAGCCACCGATCACACATTTCCTTGGATATTATCCGCCCATCGTTAACAAAGTCTTGTAAAAAAACCTTCTTATACGGGCATCTGCCGATAAATTCAACATAATCATCCTTCCTATCAAAAAATATCAATAATGATGGAAATCGTGAAGATGATCGATAGCCCGGTAAGTTAGAATATTTCTCCTCGAGTCTAATAAACAAGTCATCCATTGACTGAATGGCCTGATAATTATCACTAGACATCTCGGAGACCTCTTAGGTACTCGATAAATCTATCAATGGTCTGTGAACTAAGTAGTGTCTTCCTCTTCAGCGAAGCAAAAGTATCCCTAAAAATGAGAGCGAACTTCTCAATATCATCAATGGCAATCGACTCTAGATCCTGCCTAATTCCCGAGTCGGGATGATCGTTGCCATCATTAGTCTCTTTTCCTTTTACATCAGCGGGCTCTCCACTAGGCTTTTTTTCTGACTCCTCGCTGACTGGTGAACTCGTAGTCTTCTTATTCTTAAAAAGGGTCAGTAGTTTTCCCCTTAGCTTATCATCATCCCACAACCAAACGTCTTTATCTAGCTGTATTATGATTTTTAATTCACCGATAAGCTGTTCTACATTGTCATTGAAATACGTGTGGTATTCTTCGGAAAACTCCTCGCCCACAAATATATTTAGTCCCTGCTGATATTTATCTACCTCTGTAAGGGCACACCAGTATTTCGAATCAAGCTTATTGTTCCTCAAAAGTAAAGAATCCCTTATGAGGTCCATTTCCTCGTCTGTCTTTTGTTCGTTCCTAATCAGGCCCCTAATTGTGTCGATGAATTTTATCCATTCAACATCGTCTTTTTCAGAATAGGGGACAAGACATATGGGTAAACCAATTTTATTAATCGAGTCTCTTAATGCAAACTTCACTTGATCTAGAGTTGGATTGTTATCAGAAATCGCCAACCTTTCTCCCAACTGGCGGTTAATAGTATCTATAATATCTTTCTCTGTTTGGGTCCCATATCTTATGAATAAATCCTTCCCATTTTTTGTGGTTGAAATGGCTGAATTTATCGCATCAATAATTACTTTTGAGTGTTTTGTTGCTGAATCCACACCCTTGAAGACCTCAAGTTTATTCTCAATGTAGAAGTCTGCTAAGGCATATGTGATGATAATAGATTCAATCCAACCGCAAAGCCCATATGGTGGCTTTTCAAGACCCAAATCATCAATCATGCCACGTAGAGATATCTTCTCTCCGCTCCTAGATTTAACATAATTTCTTACCCCCGATACTATTTCATAGAACGGAGTTTCACGGACGTGGTCTTGAGCTAATAAGGATAAATCATCGTCTACCAAAATGGACCCTGTCGTATCCCTAAGGACATCTGCCATCTTTTTCTCGTAAAATTGTCCTTCATTGACTAGGATGTCCTTGGCTTTATCCTTTCCATAATTGATCAAGATTCTTTCACTATTTGCCTTTGGAGTCTTCCAGAATTGATCATAAGAGTATTTTTTATCATCAAACCCCTTTGAGAAAATTTCCTTGACAATCTTATACAAAGGGGCATCCATATCGCCAATATCTCTCAGTTCAGATTCTTTTCTGAAGATGATTTTTACTTTTCGGATGTCATTAATAAAAACTTGGTAATTTTGATTGATTGATTTATCTAAATCCAGTGCATAATTGTGATTACCTTGTTCTTCAAGGATTGTCTTTTCGGCCAAGAAATCTATGTACTTGTCAAAATATCGTGAGAACTCTCCTTCTGCGACAATAAAGACTGCATCGGGTACCTTATTGCTCGTTTCCTTTGCCAGCCGAAGATAGTCTTCCCCCTCCTCTTTATTTTCAGGTATACAAAGAACCAACGAAAGTGAAGCGGGATATTTTTGACAAGAACCCTGAGATACTTCTTTTAATCCTGTCTTTTTTGTCTTAATTAGTGAAATCTTAATATTACGTTTTATTGAGGAAATTTTGTATAGCAAATACTTTTCTAATTTGCTTTCAGATTCAGATAATAAATCGCTGAACTTTTTATTCTTACGTAATTCCTCTTTTTTCTTACCCAGAGATTGGTTATCTCCTACAGATGGTGGGATTTTGTAAGTTTTATTACTATTATTCTCGCTGCCATATGATCGTAAATATCCTCCCTCTTCCATTTTCCATAGGAGGTCCGAAATTTCTTCCGGCGATTCTATCATTAAAAAGCAATTTTCTATGTTCTTTTTAATCGGCCTAAAGAACGGCTCACCGGTGAAACTAAAAGCATCAAGCAAGATGGTTGCCTTTAAGATACTTAGGGCTCCGACACCAAACTTACGTTTTAATTCATCAGCATTCCCTTTATAAAAACACATCATTTGCTGTAAATCTTCAGGTAACTCGAACTGCTTTTTAGAATCATTGAGGGCCGCATAAAAAAAGTCAAAAACATGATCGGGCGAGTACCAAATCACCTGATTAGTCATTGGGTATTCCATGAGGAATTTACCAAATCCAATGACTCTAGTTGGACCTATTTCTCGCTCATCCTTGTTATGAAGCATTTCAAAGATACTTCGTTCAACAGAGCCAACAATTTCAGCTAGCTTAGTAGAGAATAATATCGAATAGGGGTGGATGGGGAATGAATTTACAATATCGTTTGTCTCTTCGGTTGATGTTTCATTTTGGAAGATATCTCTTATGGCTTTTTTGTGCTCTGTATCCGAATAGCCCGCTAGTACTTTTTTAAAATTCGAATAATCCTCTTCAAGACCATCCTTAATCATTATTGAACTAGAAATTAACCTGTATGTGGTTACTTTATCCATACTGAGCCGAATTGTTTTAAAACGATCGGAGATTTTTGCAAAATCCTTTTGCATATCCTTGAATACACCAGCAAATTCCTCAGGGCCTCTATGGCTTACTAAGAAGAGAAATATTCCATCTTTGCATAGTTCAGCCCAATTTTGAATGTTATTGACCAGGGCAGCATCTCCAGCTTTCCCGGCCTGCTGAAAGACTGTTGTAAATTCATCCCAGTATATCACTATTCCATCTATAGATGGATCAATAAGTTGAAGCTCCTTTAAGACGCCAATGTAGTATGACTTCGCATCTTGTGAGGCCGGTGAGGCTAGCCCCATATTTATTACAAATTTCCGTATGGTTTTTAATGCTTCAGTCTCACCCGTCTTTATCCCGTTAATTAGAGTCTCTACTTTTTGGTATTCTGAAACGTCACTCTCAGTAAGGAAATCCTGCAGATCGTCGATTACTTTCCTTTTATTGGCCCTTAGGGATTCAATCCAATTATAGTATCTAATGTAATCTGTCTTCTCAGTTATTTGATCTGAGTAACCCTGCTCTTTTAAGGCCCTCTCTAACGCCTTCTCTAATACAATATCGAATGCTTGGTTTGAATACCAGGCGTCCTGAGAGTCTTGCTGATATAATAATACTGGAAAAAGCCTTTTCTTTACTTGGTTCCTGTATATATCAAATTCAAATCCTATTTCCCCAGTCTCATGTTTTAGACTTCTAATTTCCTTATCAATGGATTCGGTATCGTCCCATAAAATATGACTCAATACAGAAGTTGCATGACTTTTACCAATGCCATATGTACCCTGAAGGATGAATGCTCGCCTTTCACCAATCTGGTTACGAAATATTGGGGCTAGATTGGACAAAATATTGCCAAAAGAGTTTTTTGTAAAAATATACCTTCTCCATATGTTTGCATTTTTTGTGTCGGTATCTAGTCTGAAAACTGGAGTGAAGCTATCGTTTAATTCAAGAAAATCAGAGTAACAGGCCATAATATCCCCCTACCACGCGACTCCTAACACTTTTTGGAAATATAAGTGGATAACCCACGTTAACCACCTAATGAGAAAGACCACCTTTTGTTTTAGAATAGACCTCTACAACATCCAGGGGCTCCATATTCGGATTTAGATGTATGTTATCTAAATTTCCTGAGAACTCTACCTCGATTAAGTTTTTATTCGTTTCCGAGAGGCGCAGAAGCCTACGCTGCAGATCCTGCCTAGTTAATGAAAATAAGAATGCGGGTGAGAAGGTCACTTTTGATTTATCATCGGTAACGGACCTATCTCTCATCAATTCGCCTAAAACAAGATTCTTTCTTCCGATTGCATTGGAATACTTATAAAGTCCATATAGTAGAGCTAAATCTGGTACCCTGGCCCCATCTGCTCTGGTAATATATTTCTTTCTTTCAGTAGTATGAGTCTTTCCCTGATTTATCTCCTCACCTATGGGTGAGTTGTCAAACAGATTGACTAACGAGTTAATGGCGTTCAAGTCCGTTCTATTTGGCTCGGGTTCACCCCTATTCTGCGATAATAGGTTGACCAACTCATTTTTTTCATGGGTTCCAACAGGGACCTCGGCTACGTACCAATAAATTAAATCAGAATCGGAGGCTAGATTTGTCCAGATAATTGACCATAGGAATAGGTCATCCGCATCTCCAATTTTTATTGTTGCCTTCCCCAGATCAGTAATCCTCTTATTCCATAGTCCAGAATCTCTAAGCCAGGATTTCATGGAGTCTATCTGTTTGTTACCCATTCCACTATCTAGAGCCCAAGTGTCTCCTTTCAAAAGGAATGTTTTCAACCATTCTCTCCTCATTCCGAATGTTTTGTATCTATCGACACCTTTGATTGATTTTCGACTCATTTTATCTATATCCTTGGGATGAAGAGATTTTGCTACAATGCAACCCTTTTGGGAATGATTTATGCAACTTTGACAATGAGTGCAAAGTTCAACATCTATCGTGATTTTGTTTTTGCCATTTAGGGCACCGGTGGGGCATTCGCTTTCGCAAGCACCACATCGTATACAATATGCAGCTTTATAGGCTACCCGTCTAATCAAATTCTTTAATTCCACGTGGTCGAGGATTCCCCTTATTGAATATCTCAGCCCTTCTGGAAATTGTTTTTCTTCGACCTTAATGAGTTTTCCTCGATATGCAAATGTAGCGTTTGACTCATCCTTCACTACTGGGCCTAACGCTTTCAACCATTCCCAGAAGTCCTCCTTTAGGCCTATAATATCTACCCTAATGTCATCTTCAGATTCGCTAAAATCAATAATATTTGTTCCTGAGGGTAGGTAGTAGCCCCCTGTCCTAGTTTTCCATCCTCCTTCGGCCATATAGTTATCAAAGTCCGTTACTCCTGAGCTTTGAGCAGTTTCCTTAAGAAGATCAACATATGGCGAAACGGTACTGTTGAAATTTTTTTTCAGAAGGTATTCAGACCATGATGACCCGTAGGGGCATAATGAACATCCAACTCTTGAAAAACCGAGCCTATAGCTTGGATTAAATGTCAGGTCTCTTGAAAACATATAAAGAAATATTTCAGCCTGGGACCACTCTAGGATGGGGCGTGCGTTTATTTGTTTACTTATCGTGTGAGAAATGCCAATATGGCCATATTTGGCTCGTTTTTCACTTTCTTCAGCTCTTACGCCCTCAAATGTAAGAATGGTGGGAGAGTTTTTACCCGTCCTATTTCTGATCAATTTCATGTATGGGGCTGTTTTAAAGACTGGGCAACACCATCTGTTTACCCTACTAGGGGGGCCAATCCTTTTCCACATTTCTAGTGCCGGAGTATCTATGCCAGCGTAAAGAAATTCCAGCTCCTCATTTTCCTTTCTAATTTTTTCAATTGTTTCATAGGTTAGTGGGATTTCCATTCCTGTATCTGAGAATATAGCAATAAAGTTGTTTGGTCCCAATGCTCTTTTAACTAGGTCCAAAACTACAGTTGAATCCTTTCCACCAGAGAATGAGACCGTAACTAGGTCAGCACCTGATTTGTATTTCTCATATGTCTCGATGATGAAATCAATGGCGTCAAAAGTGGAGAAGTTTATCTTTTCACTATTCTTCTCTAACATCTTCTTCATGTTTACTGGTTTTAGGCTGAGATCTTGTTTTATGAACTCTGTTTGCACCTCAGTTGTTAGCGATCCACCCACGACTTTTGCTAATGGCTCACCTCGGTAGTAGTAGGTTCGGTTCGCCGACCAAAGGATGGGATTCCTAGAATTGGGATATTCGTAAACACGGTCAAAGCCAAGCGAGTTTAACTCTTCAAAAAAAACAGGTCTAACGGGCGAGCTGATTGAATTTGATGAATTGGACTCCGTCAAGATAATTCCATTAGTTGTGGGATCAAAAACCCAACCAAACATTGACAAGGGATAGGGTACCCCATTAATTACTCTATCCAGTAAACACCCTTTAATGAATGGGTGGTGCAATCTGCTTGTGAACACAGATTCCTTTTTACTACACTGTTGTTTGTTGTAAACTTACTGCATCATTCAAAGTATAAGAAGGGTAATACAGGTGTAATTTCAAAGACCAACGGGATAGCTATGGTTAGTATGGATGCAAAACTCAAAGAAATATTTCCATCAGAGACGGTGAATAAAGACCTTAGTAAAAAGGGAATATTGGCCTCCAGAGCGCTACCTTCTTATGTCGTTGATTGGCTGGTTTCTAGATATTCTGACGGTAATAATTTGGACGAGGTTGGACTACAAAAGTTCCTAGATTCGTACTTGCCTGATAAAAGTAAATCTGAGGAAATCAAACACAGATTGATTTGTGAACGTGAACGAGTAAGCATTCTAGCTGAGTTCCGTGTGGTTCCTGATGTTCGATCAGGAGAAGAGAGACTCGAAATCCCAATTCTAGATATTTGTGGAAAAGACGGGGCCGTTTCCTCTAGGATAGCAAGTCAGAATAGGGATCTGTTGAACGGTGGGTGCTGGGGTAAGGGTGAACTAAGTTGGACTGAAGGAATGAAACTAGGCGACGGTCGGGTCTTCCTCGATGAGTTTGCCCCATTCAAACCTTTTTCCGCCAACCTTGAATATTTTAGAAAGGCAAGAGAGAGATTTTCCTTGGATGAATGGATCGACATTCTTGTCAAATCCATGGAATACAACCCAGAAGCCTTTGAGTCATCAAAACAGAAGTTATTGATGATTTCTCGTCTTTTACCATTTATCGAACCTAGGATAAATATGATGGAGCTTGCCCCAAAGGGGACGGGTAAGTCATATGTTTATGGTAGGCTCACTAAGTATGGCTGGCTAATTAGTGGTGGATCGGTAAGTAGGGCCCAACTATTCTATGATATAGCGAGAAAAAAGAGAGGCCTCATAACAAGGTTCGATTATATCGCTCTCGATGAGATTCAAACTATAAAATTCGATAAGCAGGAGGAAATTGCGGGTGCCCTAAAGGGATATCTAGAATCTGGAGAATATCGGGTTGCTGGATATCATGGGGAGGCAGAGGCAGGCTTTGTGTTGCTAGGCAACATAGAATTGAATAGCTCTGGCCGACCGAGAAACGAGGTCTATATTTCTCTACTTCCACATTTTATGCAGGAATCTGCATTCCTAGATCGGTTCCATGTCTTATTGGAGGGGTGGTTTTTACCCAGGATTAGCGAGAACTCTATCGTTAGAGGTTATGCGCTCAATTCTGATTTTTTCGCAGAGATTATGCATGAGCTGAGAAAAGATACGATTCCATCATCCCTAGTGTCGAAACTAATTGAAGTTCCACCCAGTGCCGACAAACGCGATACCACAGCCGTAAAAAGAATTGCGACAGCTTATGTTAAACTGTTATTCCCACATGCGAAAAAGATAGAGGATATCTCGCCTGAAGAATTTGAATCATATTGTCTCAATCCAGCAATACAAATGCGGGGAATTATACGGCGACAGCTGCACCTAATCGATTCAGAATTCAAACCCAATATGCCAGATATTCAAATGAAGAAGAGTTAGCATTAAAAACATTATCGCAGAGATGGAGTAGAATTCCTCACTCCCATCGATACTCCCTGAAGCTAAACCTCTTCTCGCTCTCCTCATTTAACCTCCCGTCCCTATATACCTCATTCAGGAATGCTCTTACCTAATCCGTGGCTACTTGGGTCTCCTTCTCTTCGACCACCAAGTCGCATTCCATCGAGCCGTCCCATTCGTTGAACGAACAACCGATTACTTTGAGCCGTTCCATGAGGGAATTTGCTTTATCGGGCAGCTCGCAATGCAGCTCATCATCGCCCAGCAGCCCTGGGGTGTTGCGTCAATATGTAACGGGATCTGATTCTTTACCTCCAGCGTATATCTGTGTGCAAGCGGGCGAGCCCGGCATCCCGGTCTAGATACCTTTTCCTATCAGGTTCGAATTATGGTCATCAGTGAGAGCATCCCCGTCATCAGGTGACAGTTGCATGAGAACTCCATCGGCCGATTTCAATGAAGACATCCTCCAGACAATAGGCAACA
>ENA-UOOM01003188-UOOM01003188.1-fermentation-metagenome-genome-assembly--contig:-NODE-3188-length-12273-cov-4.846292_pt1 | contig 12273 bp, 12 predicted proteins | sample MGYA00245781_ERZ724031 | MGnify/ENA primary metagenome ERZ724031 (study PRJEB28704, sample SAMN03018317) | fermentation metagenome | biome: anthropogenic terrestrial biome; feature: soil; material... | reverse complement strand
GGGATACGAGATGCGAGTAGAACGAAAAACTAAATGATGCGAGATACGGGATACGGGATGCGAGTAGAACGAAAAACTAAATGATGCGAGATACGGGATACGGGATGCGAGTAGAACGAAAAACTAACCCTATACTCGTAACTACCCGTGACCCGTAACCCGAAACTCGTAACCCGTAACCCGAAACCCGTATCAAGCCTCAGAGACTAACCCTATACTCGCAACTACCCGTAACCCGTAACCCGTATCAAGCCCCAGAGAATTACAGGAGGGAACAAACATGTTAACAAGCAAACAAAGAAGTTATTTGCGCAAGCTGGCAAACAGCGAGAGTGCGCTCTTTCAGATAGGTAAGGGGGGCATCAGTGATTCTGTAGTAAAACAGATAGAAGAAGCCCTGGAAGCTAGAGAACTCATTAAAGTTCATCTGCTGGATAATTCCGACCTGTCACCTAAGGAAGCATGCGATGCTCTGGCACAAGAAACTGGTGCGGACAGCGTCCAGGTGGTAGGAAGTAAATTTGTGCTGTATAAAAAATCCAGGGAAAATCCCCGGATTCAACTGCCTTGACTAGTAGGGCTTACGCTTTATGTACCGGTTTTTTCAGTAAAAGCCCCTGCTCTTCTGGTTTTTCGGGGTTTTTCCGATTGTAGAACCAAGTTAGCACGGCCAGAGCCAAAAAGGCTGCTGCAACAATTAGATAGTAGAGAGACATTCGGTCAAACAGTCTGGACAGGACAAAGAAAAACAAGGAATAGCCAAGGTATGTTCGGATTCGTTTAGGTGCCAGGATCTCCTTTTTCACTGCTTGAAGTTTTTCTCGTCGGTTAAAGATTTTTTTGTCAATGATTCTATCTATGGTTTTATCATCTGGGAACATACCGGCATCTTCCATTATATCCAGCAGAATCTCCATATCCAGCAACTGCACTTGTAAGGAACCTTTTTTGTTTGCCAGGTCTTTGCAAGCTTCTGAATAGGTACCTGTTGTTATGTATATGGCATACGAATAGCCTGATAGCTTTGCCTGATTTAAAAAAGCAGACAGACAGTGTGGAGATATCTCTTCTTCAAGACCTGCATGATGGCAGGCAATAACTGCTTTCTTATCTTCTATAGTGGTTTCCAGGATATCACCATTGCAGTTGATGTCTGTAATTCCGTCCAATTTCAACAGTAAGCGCATGATCTGCCATTGGAATTCCTCTTTGTTCAGTTGCTTCAGCTCTTCAGCTATGAACTCTCCAGCTGCTTTACGCCGGGCTTCTGCTTTTTTCTTAACATAGGATTTTCGATATCGAAAGACGAAAGCGGTTGTCATCAAGCCAAGAACAGTAAGGGTTAAAAAAAGAGACAAGAGCGGAATTTTTGTTCTTTGGACGAACCACAAGTATCCTATGACGAACAGGGACAGTTCAGCAAAAACAATGTTAAACAAGAGAGCCGGCAGTGATTTTCCCCGATAGAAGCTGTTGCGTCGTAAGTTTTCCAACCATTTTTGCATGGTTTTCACCTCCTATGAAAATGATTGACGGATTTCAAGTATTTTAATCATTTGAGCATTACGAGGAGGCAGTTTACTAGTATCCACGAAGGAGAGGTGTTGTAATTTGTGTCAAAAAACAGGAATCCTGGGAGGTACCTTTAATCCCATACATACAGGACATTTGTTCGCAGCAGAAGCAGCAAGGGACGCTTTTGATCTCAATCAGGTTCTTTTCATACCGACCGGGGATCCTCCTCATAAGAAAAGCTCCCGACTGGCATCAGGAGAAGACCGGATTCAAATGATACAGAAGGCTGTTTGTGACAATCCTGCCTTTAAATTGGATACCAGAGAGGTGGAGAGAAAACGTACCACCTATACCATTGATACCTTAAAGGAGCTGAAAGAGCAGTATCCCCATGATGAACTGTATTTTATAATAGGTGGAGATACCTTGCTGAAATTGAGAACCTGGCGGGATTTTTCCTCTGTTGCAGGTCTATGTGACTTTATTGTATATGGCCGCTTTGGTTATAATATTCGTGAGCAGGAAGAGGAAGCAATCAGACTACAGCAAAGCTTTCGGGCAAAGATACATTTTGTAGCAGGGCCTTACCTGGATGTTTCTTCAAATGATATTAGAAATAGGCTTGAAAAAAACCAAACAATCAGGTATTTGCTGCCAGATGAAGTGGTTATCTATATAAAAGAGCATAATCTATACAAAGGAGATTGGTAAATGTTCGATCTCAATAAGATTACAGCGCTGCTTGAAAATTGGATTGATGAAAGAAGACTTATTCATTCCATTGGAGTCAGTCGCTGTGCTGTGAAATTAGCCGGGCATTATGGTGCAAATATGGAAAAAGCAGAATTGACCGGTCTTGTACATGACTGCGCAAAGTGCCTGTCACTGGAAAAATTAATGCAGTTGGGAAGAAAGTATGGATATGAAGCTGATGAAATATCACTGCGCAGCACGACTTTGCTCCATGCCCCTATTGGTGCATACCTTGCAGGAGACTTATTTGATATAAAGGATACGGAAATTTTAAATGCCATTGCTTGCCATACTACCGGTAAGAAAGATATGAGCTTATTGGATAAGATTATTTATGTAGCAGATTACATTGAAGAAGAGCGAAATTACTCAAGCATGGAGGAAATCCGAAAGTATTCTTTTGTGGATCTCAATGAGACCCTGTTCAAGGCTTTGGATCTGTCCATTAAACATGTACTGGAGAGAGGTAAGCTGCTTCATCCATTGACGATTGAAGCAAGAAATTATCTAATCATTAACAACTTGGTGGAAAAAGGAGGATTTTGTATTGAATAAGACCTATGCATTGGCTCAGGAAGCAGCCAACATTTTAGAAGACAGAAAAGCAGAGAATGTGGTGGTTTTGGATATAAGCCGCATTTCGGTGCTTGCTGATTATTTTGTCATTGCTTCAGGCAGATCGGAACTTCAAGTGGGAGCATTAAAGGATGAATTGGTGAAAAGATTATCAGAAAAAGGCTTTGTGCCCACTCGTTTGGATATAGGGAAGCGATGGGTGGTTTTGGATTATGCTGATATTATCGTTCATATCTTCCATCATGAGGAGCGTTCCTTTTATAATCTGGAACGACTATGGGCGGACGCCAGGGCAGTTTCCATATCGGCAGAGAATATCACCACCAATACCGCCGAGGACTGAAATACCTTCGGCGTTGCTTTTTACGCTGAATGAGAAGTATCGTAACCCACATAATGATAATGACTGCAATAACAGCTGTGACAAGTGGAGACCAGTTGAATTTTGCAGGGCTTTCCTTGACTGCTGTCTGATCCGGCGTCAGGATTTCCACAGCTGCTTTTTTGCGCTTCACACTCCTTACAGCTGTTACAGGTACACGGATCAATTCTCTTCCATGGAGAGTCAGGCGCAGTTCCCCTACTTTTTGACCTTTATTAATTGGCGCTTCCAGAAGGTTCATATCATCCGTTGAATTTTCCGACAGCAGGGACGGATCCCAAACAATATCCTGCTTGATTTGTCCGATGTCCTTTTTTTGAAGCACATCTCCCCAGTCTTCTGCAGAAATTTCAACTGCCAGGCTGCCTGAGTCATCGGATGTACAATTGTCTACCATAAGCCTGTCTACAATGGTGCCCTGTTTTAAAATATTTACATATTTGTAGTTATCAAACCCATATTCGAATAATCCCCGTGTTTCAGCCCATTGTTCTCCTGATTCAGTCTTCATTACAGCAGTTACAAGGTTTTGACCATTCTTGCTGGCAAAGGAAACCAGGCAGTGACCAGCTTTAGCTGTATAACCGGTTTTGCTTCCCACTGCATTTTCATAATAGCATTCTGAGAACTTTTCGTTTATCAATTTGTTTTTGCTTACCCAGAATCGAGGTAATTTAGAGGTCCAGAAAGCTGTTTTTACAAAAGTAACAGAAATGGCTTCACAGAACAGTTCATTTTCCATGGCAGCTCTGCCAATAAGAGCCATGTCATATGGAGTTGAATAATGCAAGGGGTCATGGTATCCATGAGGGTTGACAAAGTGAGAGTTTTTAGCACCTGCCTCTCGAGCCCGCTGGTTCATTAAACCTCCAAAATAGTCCAAAGCTTCCTGAGTGTCAAGGCTTTCCCCGGAAACCTTGCGGGCAATATGTACTGCAATGGTATTGGCTGCATCGTTGCCGGAATTTATCAGTAAACCGTAAACCAGGTTTTGCAGAGTTATCACTTCGCCCTCTTCCAGACCTGCCTTTGAACCATCCCATGCCAACATCTGCACTTCTTCTCCTACGGTGATTATATCATCCAGATCTCCATATTCAACAGCGAGGAGGGCAGTGAGTATCTTTGTGGTGCTGGCTGGGTACAGTCGTTGATTTTGCTGTTTTCCAAATAAAACCTTGCCGGTATTTTGTTCAATTACCACAGCTCCCTCCGCCGTCAATTCGAAGAGCCCTTGTTCTTGTGATGAGGGGATTACTTCCATGATTATTTCATTATCCATATCAATATTATGCTCTATACGTGCAACAGCCTGTCCTGCAGGTATGAACAATGCAGCAAGCGTTAAGACAATTATATTTCTTAAAAATTTATGTAAGTTTTTCATAAGCACAAATGACTCCTTGCATGGTATCCGCCAAGAAAGATTTTTTACGAACTCCTGACTTGTGTTCTCTGACTTCTGCCGCTCCATTTATTGTAACATATCAGATGTTTTTATTCACCCCTTGTTTTGCTCGATTTACATAAAATTTACTTTTAAAGTTATTATTCACAGCTTGTATGCTGCTACACTTAAATCTTGTCATTCCAAGTTAATAGAGGAATCTGAACAGAAAAGATCCTTCGCAAATGCTCAGGATGACATATGAGAGTTTTAGATGTTACATGATTTTAGAAACAGGGGAAAGGAAAATAGAGGAATTTTGCATTTTTTATCGAATAACATCTATGAATCGGAAGTCAGAAGTCAGAAGTCAGAAATCAGAAGTCAGAAGTCAAGAGCCAAGAGTTGGAAGCCAGAAGTCAGGTGAGAATATGGTACATTTTGATAGAATCCAGCAAAAGATATTGTTGATCATGGGGCTGCTTATCCTGGTCTTATCCGGACTTTTAATATATCAGGGTTCTAAGGCGCGTCAAAGCGATCCTGTGGATTCTACCATTACAGGAAAGCAGGTTTGGGAAGGCAAAGCGACTCCTGAAGTGAGCCTGGTGCCCGCGTCCATAAAAGTATATGTCATTGGTCAGGTGAGGCATCCCGGGGTGATTACCATGCAAGAAGGGGATCGAGTAACAGACGCTGTAGATCTGGCGGGAGGCTGTCTGCCTGAAGCAGATTTGAATAGAATCAATATGGCTATGAAACTAAAAGACGAAGGAATGTATTATATACCCTTTGTCGGGGAGGAGATTTCCTCTGAAGTTAGATCATTTCTCTCCGGTGAAGAAAATGACGCCAAGGTAAATATAAATTCTGCAGACCAAAGTCTGTTGGAGACCCTGCCGGGGATAGGTCCTTCCAAATCCAAGAAGATCATTGAATATCGGGAAGTACACGGCAGTTTCAAATCCATAGAAGAGATTATGAATATTTCCGGGATCGCTGAAAAAACATTTGAAAGTTTAAAGGATTTGATAACAATACGTTAAGCTTATATAGGAAAAGTATGGAAGTTGACAATTAGGGGTAAAATTGATTTTAGCAGCCTTCTATGTTAGAATAATCATGAAAACTAGTGTTTGAAAGGACAGGATGTTATGGCAAAAAAAATATTACTTGTAGATGATGAACCTGCCATTGTAAAAGGTCTTTCTTTCAGCTTGAAACAGGATGGCTACATTATAGATGCTGCATATGATGGCGAGGAAGCAATTGAAAAGTTCAACAACAATACCTATGACTTGGTAATCCTTGATGTGATGCTTCCCAAGATGGACGGACTGGGGGTATTGCAGCGCATCCGGGAACGCTCCAAGCTGCCGGTTATCATGTTGACTGCCAAAGGTGAGGACATGGATAAAATATTGGGCTTGGATTATGGAGCAGATGATTATATGACAAAGCCATTCAATATTTTAGAGCTGAAAGCCAGGGTAAAGGCCATATTTCGACGGCTGAACGGAACAAATGACGAACAGCTTATTAGTTTTAAAAATATGGAAATCAATTTTTCCAATCGAAGTGTAACCATAGATGACAGTGAGGTTAACCTGACAGCGAAGGAGTTTGATTTGCTGCAGTTGTTTGCCACCAATCCCGGCAAGGTTTTCAGCCGCGAAAGTCTGCTGGAGACTGTCTGGAAGTATGACTATCTGGGGGATTTGCGTACAGTTGATGTTCACATCCGCCGTCTGCGGGAAAAAATTGAGGAGAACCCCAGCCAACCGAGTTTCATATATACCAAATGGGGAGTTGGGTATTATTTTGCGGATAAATAAGCAGTTTTTTTCCAGCTTGCGCTGGAGAATAGCCTTTGCATACCTGATGGTAATCGGCATAGGTTTTTTTATCATAAATGTATCCATTATGGAAATTTTGGAGCAGAATTTAATTGAGGATAAAAAAATTACATATCAAAAATATGCGATCCAATTGGCTCAAATTATTGCCAATGGATATTATGATCGAGATCCCAACATCTACTATCTGATTCGTGAGTTTGGTAATGATATCGACCAGGTAGAGGGTGAATCCACCCGTGTTCTTTTGCTTAATATAAATGGAATTGTAGAACAAGACTCCTACCAGAGCACAAATCTGCTGCGAAGAAACCTGATGGAAGATTATCAAGAGGTTTCCGGTGTTCTGAAAGGTACTTCGGTTCCGGCCAGGGATTTATATATATTAACAGGGGAGCCGGCAGAGTATAAAAGGGTTTTGTATGCATTTGCACCTATAACCCATTATAGAGAAGGAATCATAGGTATGGTGTTTTTGTCAGCCTCCCTGGATGCCATTGAACTGATTCTAAGTGATATTCGCACCACCATTAGCTTTTTTTCAGCGACCATCAGTTTTTCCATTATTTTGATAAGCTTGATTCTATCCGGTTTCATTACTCATCCCATTAAGGAACTGACAGCCGGCATTACCAGGATGAGTAAAGGACACCTGAACCAAAGGGTCAACATACGAGGAGGCGGAGAATTGCGTCAGCTTGGTGAGGCCTTCAATGTCATGAGTGAGCAACTGGAAAATCTGGACAATACCAGAAATGAGTTTGTTTCCAATGCCTCTCATGAATTGAAAACGCCGTTAAGCGCTATAAAGGTTCTGGCGGAGTCTCTTTTGAACATGGAAGTAGAAGATCCAGCCGTATATAAGGATTTTTTAACAGATATTAATTTTGAAATCGACCGTTTGAATGCTATTATCACGGATCTTCTGATATTGGTACAGATGGATAAGGAGGATACCGTTCGCAGCCGTTTCAAGAAGGATCCCGTTCTTTTGAATGAACTGGTTCAAAGAACAATGAAAGGTCTGCAGTTGCTGGCAGACCAGAAAAACATCAGACTGGAGCTGTTCGATGAAGAGGAAGTTATTGTGCCTGGTGACAGGCTGAAGCTGCAGCAAGTAATTTCCAATATTATTGACAATGGTATCAAGTATACACCGGAGGGCGGCAGGGTAACAATTGAGGTGTACGACACACCAAATTTTGGTGTAGTCAAGGTAAGCGATACCGGTTTTGGCATTGCACCGGAAGAATTAGGTCATATCTTTGATCGCTTTTATCGGATTGATAGAGCCCGCTCTCGATCTACCGGTGGCACCGGTCTGGGTTTGTCTATTGCAAAACGCATTGTAATGCTGCACAACGGAGATATTCGTGTGCAAAGTGAGGAAAACAGGGGAACAACCTTCCGTATAGAGCTTCCTTATGATGATCAGGAACGAATTGAATAATGCTATTCATGAACTTGTTAAGTTTACTTAAAGATTTCGTAAAAGGTAATTGCTATAATATAGTAGAAAGCAGGTGACTTTTATCCGAAAACCAATATCGTTGATGCTCTTAACCGCATTAATTCTAACAGCCTTAACAGGATGTGCAGGGTTAACGAACAACTCCCAGAGCAGAACAGAAGCTCCCCGAGAAACATCAACCACTCCCCTTCCTGTTGATCCATACGAAAAAGCCAGGGAGACGCAGATTGTATTGTATTATAAACATGAAATTGCCGATTTCCTGGTACCGGAAGTACGCACTGTGATGCAGGAAAAAAAGAGCACTGAAGAGCTCATCGTGGAAGAATTGTTAAAGGGTCCCCAGGGTTTTCAAAAGGTATTGGTCATGCCTCCAAGTACAGAAATTATCGACGTCACGCGGCGAAATGATACCGTATTTGTCAACCTGACGGATGATTTCCTAAACCCTTTTGATTTATCCGCCATCCCTGGTAAAGAGAATTTGCCGGAAGAGGAGGTTCTGGCAGCCCAGCAGGAGATGAAGCTTTTTGCCATATATTCCATTGTCAACTCACTTACCTATTTGGACGGTTTAAATCAGGTTAAAATTATGGTGAGTAATACACAGCTGTCCTATAGGGATATGGATGCTGATTTGCTATTGCAGAAGAATTCCATTTTAGATTTGGATTCTCCCATGGTAGCGCTTCGAAGAAATAAAAATGTTAACCAAACCCCTGCTGAGACAGTGAGGTTTTTTCTAAACGCTTTGATTACAGATCCAAATTGGGATATACTCTACCCTTTCTTATCCAACAGGACCATGGATGGAAACAAGCTGCCTCCCCTGGATGAATTCAAAGCACAGATTTCCCCTATAGTAGGTGGTATGATAAGTTTTGAAGGAAATCTGATATTGGATGAAGAGCCCTTAAGAGAAAAGGCTTTTGTTACTGTACAGTATACAGACAAAACTGTGGAACCCCAAAAAGTAGTTATGGAGGTTCTTACATTGGACTATGTGGATGGAATATGGAAGCTGCGTTTACCGGAGTCATTCATCCAACTCAGATGACAACCAGTCTTACAAAAATCAAGTTGTGTCAGGACATCAACCCGAGAAAGGAGGAGACGATGATGCGACGCAGGATATTGCTCTTAATTACTGTATTCTGTGCTGTTCTACTGGCAGCATGTGCTGCAGAACAACCTGCAAAACCCGAAAACAGCAAGCTCAATTGGTTTAACAGCCTGAATGAAGGGGAACCTGATTCCACAAATGGACAACAGGAGGATAATTCTCTTTTTAAAATGCAGACCGGGCAGCAGATCGGCATAAATCTGTACTTTTATGACGAATCAGACGGTCAGTTGTCTCCTGAAATTCAAAGTATATCTGATGAATTCCGCGGCAGTAATTTGATTCAACAGGCAGTGAAAGAACTGGCAAAGGGGCCGGATTCAAACGAGCTGATCTCCACACTCCCGAAAGATCTAAAGGTTAATCGGGTAAAATTTGCAGAGAATATTATAACAGTAGATTTGTCTTCTGAGTTTTATCAATCTGAAAATCTGCCATTGACCAGGGCTTCTTTGGTAAACACAATACTGGAATTAGGAAACGCCAAGTATGTCAAATTGCTGGTCGATGGGAAGGATGCTGTCGTATCTTCAGATCTTCAAAGGGTTGTACCGGGGCTCTTAACCAGATACCCTGTTAAGATTGCGGATATTATTGCTCAAGAGACACAAACTTTTGACAATCCAGCAACAGCTAAAATTAATCGAGAACTTTTTTTCCAGGATAATACAGGCAGATTTCTGTTGCCTGAGGTCCGCACCATAATGGTGAAAGGTGGGAAATATGCTGAAGCGATTATAAGGGAATTGACTAAGGGACCTGAAAAAGAAGGAATGGGCTACTTTCCTACGCTGCCAAAAGGAACAACTCTTTTAAAGACTGAAACTGTTAATGAGGATGAAAATACAGGCATAGCCCTGTATTTCTCGAAGGAATTCAGTGGTCAGTTTGCAGACGATTCCGAACAGGAAAATTTAACCATAAGTTCCATCCTTTATAGTATTTCTACTTTGCCTGGTATTGATTTTGTCAATATCCATTACGATGATGGTCATGGACAGTTTATCAGCAAACCCAGCACAATTAACAAATACCAAAGCAGCTTGCAGAACATGACAATAGAATATGAACCCGATAAGTTTGGCAAGCGTATACGGGTCTATTTTTGTGATGAGCAGGGCATGCTGTTGGTGCCGGAATACAGAGCGATCTCTCAAAACGAAAAGAATGTGCTGTCTCGTATAATGACTGAATTGAGCACAGAACCTCTTTCTCCCGGCAGTGTCCGGGTAATTCCATCTGAAGTTTCTCAGGAAGACATTCGTATAAAAACCTTGGACAATATGGCCGTTGTAGACATACCATTTCATTATTTCAACAGCATGGAAAAAGACAACAAACGTTTAATACAAAGTTTGTATGCAGTGGTAAATACTTTGACGGATCCTATCAATTCCTGCGGCATCAGCGAGGTTCAATTTACTGTGGGGGGGAATCTGGTGGATTCCCATATGGATATCTCCCTCAAGGAACCATTTATGATGAATCCCGCATTGATCAAGGAAGAACCTTAATACGCTGTGTTATTATACCGTCGGTATTAACCGGCGGTTTTTTGAGGGGGATTTACAATGAGTAAACCAATCATATACGCCCATCGAGGTGCTTCAGCCTATGCTCCGGAAAACACAAGGGCAGCTTTTCGCATGGCTTTGGAAATGCAGACCGGCGGTATTGAAACCGATGTGCATCTTTCTAAAGATGGCAGAGTAGTTGTCTGTCATGATGAACAGATAAATCGAGTCAGCAACGGTTCGGGCTTTATAAAGGATATGACTTTAAAGGAATTGAAATCCCTGGATTTTGGATCCTGGTTTGGCAGGGAATATGAAGGTGAGAGAATTTTGACCCTGGAAGAGCTGTTGGAGATGCTTCAAGGCTGGAATGGCATTTTGAACATTGAGTTGAAGCAGGGTCCGATACTGTATGATGGCTTGGAAGCTGAAACCATAGATATTTTACGAGAATTTAACCAGCTTGACACCACCATCATATCCTCTTTCAATCATTACAGCCTCATGAACGTAAAAAAGCTGGAGCCGAGATTGAAGATTGGGCTTTTGTATGCAGCCGGCCTTGTGGAGCCTTGGAAGTATGCAAAGTACATAGGTGCTGAAGCCATCCATCCTCTGTTTTACAGTGTGGTTCCTTCAGTTATTCAAGGTTGCAAGGATAATGGTATTCATGTTAATGCCTGGACAGTAGACCAGCCTGAGCATATACAGGCTTTGGCAATCAGCGAAGTGGATGGGATCATTACCAATGTACCTGATAAGGCAATTAAGGCAGTCTCCCAAATGTTATGATATTGTAATAATTCCGTAACAACCTGCTTCATTTTGCTGCGCCTTATCATGGTATAATTATTAGCGGAATGGAAACAAATGCTTGCACCCTTGTCGTATAATGGTCGTATAAGCATAATGCCTGGAGGAGAAGAACTACATGAAAAAGAAGTATCTGCTCTTTGTAGCTTTAACAATCGTGGTATTGCTGACTGCTGGTTTTGTCTATCAAGGTTTTCGGGAGAAACAAGCGGAAGCCCTTGCAGCCGAACTTGCTGCAAAGAAACTGGAAGAGGAACGGCAGCGGATTGCTCATATGACCGAAGTAGTAGAACGAGACAGCTTCTATGAAGGAACTTATTTGGATGAAATACATTTAGTTGGTTTATCGTTGGCAGAAGCTTCCGAGCAGTTCCAAAAAATAGAAGAAAATATATTTGCCGGCTATAGTGTAACACTGACCCATGGTGATGAAAGCTGGGTCTTTACTCATGAAGATATTCAAGCGAAAATCGACTGGGAGCAAAAGTTGAACGGGCTGTATCAGCTGGCACGCAAGGGCGAATTGGAAGAACGCTATGAACAGGTAGAACAAATTAAAGAAAAAACTGTTAAGATCGAAACCAATAAAACTATGAATATAAATCTTATTCGAGATGACATTGCCACCATCGCAGAAGGCTTTTTTATTGAAGCAAAAAATGCGGATCTCATTTTCAGGCCTGGAAATAAGAATATGTTCACTCTGACCAATGAAGAGGATGGTCAAATGGTAGATGCAGAAGCTCTTTATCAACAGGCAAAACAAATTTTTCTCAGCGGCAAGCCTGGAACCATAACCATTGAGCCGGTAGTTGTTAAGGCAGAGGTCAAGGCCAGTGACTTGAAAAACGCAAATCCCTTTAAAAGATGTAAAAATAAAAGG
>ENA-UOOM01003187-UOOM01003187.1-fermentation-metagenome-genome-assembly--contig:-NODE-3187-length-12274-cov-4.420820_pt1 | contig 12274 bp, 8 predicted proteins | sample MGYA00245781_ERZ724031 | MGnify/ENA primary metagenome ERZ724031 (study PRJEB28704, sample SAMN03018317) | fermentation metagenome | biome: anthropogenic terrestrial biome; feature: soil; material... | reverse complement strand
CCCGTCAGCCAAGGCTGGCGGGGCAGTCTACTCGATTAGCAACTGGGCGTTGATTCTTCCAGTCTGTTTTTCAGTCATTTAAGGTTTTGTTAATTGTCTTTTCTGTCCGCACGAAACTGTCAACGGAGCACAAATTTATTTTGTTTTTTTTGTGGGAGGGCAACCCTAAAACCGCCCTTAAAGGCGGTTACTTGGGCTGGCTTTGTAAGCTCTTTGGCAAGCTTTGGTCGTGCGGCGGCTCGTGGGGCTTGCCAATGTGCTTACAAATAGGGTGGGCTTTTCCATCAGCTTCTCACTGTTTTACCCAATGCTTCTAACAACTGCGGATTATCCTCTAAACCAATCTTTGCTACTGCATAGAATTCACTCATCCAATCATCTGTTTTGGCAAATGCAGCATCTTTTATTTTTGTTGCATCTTGTAATTCCCCTTTTTCTTTCAGATAAATTGCTCTTGCTGCTTCTAATCCAGATATTAGGGTGTTTGCTGCTGTCAAGTCGTCAACTGATATTTTTAAACGAGCTAATTTACCTTGAATAGCAGAATCGGCAGATGCAACACTGTAAAACTTCTTTGCTGCTTCTAACCATTTTATATATGTCCGTGGCATTACGCCTGAAATGGCTAATTTATCTGCGATTAATGAATCATTTCGGAATACAACTTTAGCTTTTTTTCGATGGGTGTTAAATGTGTCTTCTAATTGCTCCTTTTTACTTGAAAAATCTGCGTAAGCGGCAGATGTTTCATCATCTTCGGTTTTGTTTGCATCGTATGCAGTCCGGGTTTTTGTAAGCAATGCTTTACCTTCTGCGATAACTACTGAATCATACCCTAAATCAGCCATAATAGCCGCAATTTCAGGTTGGGTCTCCGCATTTTCCAAAGCTACCCGGTACAATTCCAAAGTTGCTGTGTCTGTAAGTTTTGTTCGTGATGCCATAATTAAATTTTTAAAGGTTAATAATTAATTACATTTGGTTTTTTCCCTTTTACAATTCTGTTTTTCAGTCTTACAATTGCGTTACTCCCACCGACATTTTCTCTATTCGGATTTGAAATTGATTTTTCCGACCGTACTGCAATATTTCCCCTACTTGCCAGTCTTTTTTTCCTTTCTACTATTGCATTTTTCAAACTTACAACTGCTATTTTTCAACTTGATGTTGTATTTGTAAAACCAAATGTTAAATATAATGAAAATACTTTTTGTAGGAACTCAGTTGCATTTCCGTTTTGTTAAAAAATCAGCAGCAACTTTCATTCTTTTGAATGGAAGGGCATTTTGCCGAACCATACGAACAATACACACAGCAATCTCCCTGTTTTGGTTTCAGAATGGTATGGCAATTTTCACATTTATAAAAGAATTGGCAAGAATCCATGGGCATGGTTTCTTTCTTCTGAAAGTCACAATTTGGACAGCTTATTATTGACTCTAAAATTACTTCCATATCTATTTTCCAAGTTTTAATATCCTGAAAGCCCCCCTGACCACAATTAAAAAAACAATTGCACCAATGATTAAATCAGGATACTTTGATTGGGTCAACAAAACCAATACTCCTGCTGCGATAACACCAGTATTGATAATAATATCATTCGATGTGAATATCATCGTGGCTTTCATGTGTGCTTCTTCACTTTTTGATTTTTGTAATAAATAAAGGCAAACGGAATTGGCAATTAATGCCAATATGGAAACAATAATCATGGTTTTGAAATCCGGCACAGCTTCGAAACTGATAAATCTGCGTATTACTTCTATAAGCCCAATCAATGCTAAAGCCAGTTGAAAATAGCCACTCAGCTTTGCCACTTTTTTCTTACGGAACACAGTTGAACCGACAGCCCAAAGGCTAAGACCATAAACAAGTGCATCTGCCAGCATATCCAACGAATCGGCAACCAAACCCATAGATTTAGAAATAAAACCCGTGGTAATTTCAATAATAAAAAATGCAAAGTTGATAATCAAAACCGTCCAAAGGAGTTTCGATTGTACCGATGAATTGTCCTTGAATTCATCCGCTTGGACAACAATTGTTTCTTGGAGTTGCGACCCTAAATTGAGTTCTTTCAGGTGATTCTCAATTTCAGAGCTTTCTTCAGAATGAAAGACAGTAAGTTTTCGGTTTTCAATATCGAACACCAAACTTTTAATCATGGAAAGCCCTTCGAGTTTCATCCTGATAAGGGTTTCCTCGGAAGGGCAGTCCATTTTGGAAATGTGAAATGTACTCTTTTGCATATAGTTATTTTTTGTAGGCCAACAACCTCAAGGCATTAAATACCACAACAAGGGTTGAACCTTCGTGAATAACTACGGCAAGGCCTATGCCGGCCAGCCCAAAGATGGTTGCCGGAATAAGTAAAGTAACGATACCCAGGCTAATCCAGAGGTTCTGTTTTATAATACTTGTTGCTTTTCTGCTCAGGCCGATAGCAAAGGGAAGGGTTTCCAGTTTGTCGCCCATTAGGGCAATATCAGCGGTTTCGAGTGCCACATCAGAACCGGCCGCGCCCATGGCTATGCCCACGGTGCTATTGGCCATTGCGGGGGCATCGTTTACGCCATCGCCTACCATTGCCACCTTCGATTCCTGCTCTTGCAGTTTCTTTATGGCATCTACTTTTTCCTCTGGCAACAGGCTGCCCCATGCATCGGTCAAGCCTATTTCTTTGGCAACGGCATCGGCCACTTTCTGGTTGTCGCCCGTGAGCATGACCATCCGTTTGATTCCGATTTTCTTTAATTGCACCAGCGTACTTTTTGCTTCTGCCCTCGGGGTGTCCATTAAGGCGATGATGCCTACATAATCGTCATTCCGGCGAATAAGCATGGTGGTGTTCCCTTCGGCTTCGAGGGCTTTTACTTCTTCTACAATGTTTTTGGAAGGTTTTTTATCATCGAGGGCTTCATACAGTTCCAGGTTGCCTATATATACTTTATCATTCCCCAGTGCTGCCTTTATGCCTTTACCCAAAACGGCTTCCAAATCTGTGGCCTCGGGAATACTATTTCCTTCCAAACGTTTTTTACCGTCCCTTACCACCGCCTTTGCCAAGGGGCGGTCGCTCAGGTTTTCCACGGCAATTGCCATTATCAGCAATTCATTCTCATCGGTATTGTTCAGCGGAACTACTTTAGTGAGTTTTGGTTTGCCTTCGGTAAGTGTCCCGGTTTTATCGAAAGCCAGGGCGGTCAAAACCCCCAGGTCTTCCAACGGTCGCCCGCCCTTGATAAGCACCCCGCTTTTTGCGGCCCTGGCCACCCCGCTCAATACCGCACTGGGCGTGGAAATGGCCAGAGCACAAGGGCTGGCGGCTACCAGGACTGCCATGGCCCTGTAAAAGCTGTCGCTAAAATTTTCGTCTATGACCAAAAAAGCACCGAGCAATACAACCACCAATCCCAAAACAGCGGGAACGAAGTATTTCTCGAATTTATCGGTAAACCGCTGGGTGGGTGATTTCTGCGTTTGAGCTTCATTTACAAGCTTTACCAAACGGGAGAGGGTAGAATCTTTAGCTTCCTTAATAACCTTAACATCTAATGTGTTGTTACCATTGATTGTGCCCGAATAAACCCTGTTTTCGTCACTGATGTTTTTTTCGTTGGAATAGTCTTTTTCGGGATCTTCAACCGGTATTTTATCCACAGGAATACTTTCGCCCGTGATGGGGGCCTGGTTCACACTGCCTTCGCCGCTAACCACGACGCCATCTGACGGGATTTTGCTGTGTGGCTTCACCACGATGATATCGCCTATACACAGTTTTTCAACACCTACTTCTTCAATCCTCCCGTTCTTTTTTAGAAAGGCGGTTTTAGGGGCAAGTTCAGCCAAAGCAGCAATAGATTTACGGGCTTTGTTCATGGCATATTGTTCGAGGGCATGGCCCATACTGAATAAGAACAGCAGCAAAGCGCCTTCGGCCCATGCACCCAGTATAGCTGCACCAATAGCGGCAACCAGCATCAAAAAATCAATTTCAAATCCACCTTTACGTACGGCTTCGAACGCTTCTTTGGTAGTGTAGAAACCGCCAAAGAAATAAGCTCCGATGTACAACGATAGGCTTACCCATGAAGAGACTGCATCTACGAAAGAAAGGCCAAAACCAATGGTCAGCAATATTCCCGAAAGGATAGAGAAAACCAACTCCGTATTTTTACCAAACAGGCCGCCATGGGTATGTTCATGTTCTTCTCTTTCTTTTTCTTTGTGTTCAGGCTTCTTGTCTTTCGGTGCTTTCTCTGTTTCTTTGATGCCGCGAAGATATTCCCCGGCTTTTAAGGCAGTATCAGTTATTCCGAGGTCTTCTTTTCGTAAGGCTTTAACGATTGCCGCTTCATCCATCTGGCTTGTGTCGAACTCAGCCCGTACCATTCCCGAGGCAGAAACCGATACTTCAATCATACCGTTTAAGTCGCGCAGGTTACGCTCGATGCCGCGCGCATGGCGCGGGTGGCGGATACCTTCTACGCCGATGAGCTTGTGCCCGATTTTTTCGGTAATGGATGCCCCGGTTTGCCGGGCAATTGAACGTACGCGGTCCATGGAAATCAATTCCGGGTCGTAATGAAAACAAAGCTGGGGTACACCATTATCAGCAGCTTCTGATACGTGCACTTTTTCCAGTCCTTTTTGCTCCTGAAGCATTGAGATAAGCTCCTGAACGCATTGGTCTTTTTCGTCCGGCACTTCGGGTAAAATGAGTGGTATTTCTAATTTCAGTTTTTTCATCTCATAAAATTTTAATGTTCGTGTTCAGTTTCTTCTTTTTTCATATCGGCCAATAGATAGTAAGCCGCATTTAAAACCACCTGTGTGTTTTCAGGTAAGGAGTTAATCAGTTGTATTTCTGTATAACCTTCGTCTTTTAAACCGGGAATGACCTCTACCATTCTGAAAGCCATCTTTTCTTGAGTTGCATCATCATCGTCTGCATCGCCATGTTCATGCCCCTCATGATTTCCTTCTTCAACTTGTGCTTCTTTATCCTCATCGTGTCCGGCATGTTCGGTTTCGCTGTGCCCTTGTTCTTCAATAGCTTCATTGTCCAAAATAAAAATGAAGGATTTTGTCCCTTCGGAAACAATGGCATCGTTGGGCAAAGCCCTGGTATATTTTTCATCTGTATGCAAATGCCCCGAAATGTACATGCCGGGTATAAGCCCAGAAACTTTTTCATTGATTTTTGCATGGATATGAACTGCCCTTGAATTGGCCTCAAACTCTTTTCCAATGGCAAAAACGGTTGCTGTTAATTCTTCATCGGGGCGGTTCGAAACCGTAAAATGAACTTTCTGGCCTTCTTTTACCAAATGCACATCTTTTTCATAAACCATAAAATCGGCATGAATTGCGGTGTTGTCAGTTATTTCAAGCAGTATGTCTTTTGCATCAACATAAGAGCCTACTTTTATATTAACTTCATTTACAAAACCGTTTATTGGTGAATTAATGTTTATGGTATTTGAAATATTGCCCTGCATAATTTTATCGGGCGAAAGATTCAGCAATTGCAGGCGTGATTTTAATCCTTCGTATTTTGCTTTTGCCGTATTGTATTCCGCTTTTGCCTGTTGGAAGTCTTGGCCTGCACCAACATTGTTTTCAAACAATTCTTTTTGGCGTTCAAATTCCTGTTCCAGAAATTCAAGCCTGTTGGCAACTTCGGCAAAACTTTCCTGTAAGGCAATGTAATCCGGATGTTCAAGTACTGCCAATAATTGACCCTTGCTTACCCGGTCGCCATGGAATACTTTTATCTCTTTTACATTCCCGCCAATAACAGCTGTAATATCGGCGCTGTTTGCAGGAGGTACTTCGAGTTGCCCGTTTGACTTTACTACCGTGGTTAGGTTGCGCATTTGAAAAGACCCCAATTTTAATTTCAGGGCTTCCCGTTGGTTTTTATTTAATATCACAATGCCTTCGGGGCTATGTTCTTCGTGTTCTTCGCCTTCTCCGGCTGTTTTGTTTTTTGTGTTGCACGATATTAATGTGGCGATTGCCATCAATGCTATAATTATTTTTGTATTCATCGTTACTATATTTTGTTGATTATTTACCTGTTATGAATTTTAATTGGGCAGACAATTCGAAGTATTCTGCCTGTTGCATTAAAAAATCTTGTTTTGTCCGTATGGCTGCTTCTGTGTTCTGAATAAACTGGACATAGTCGATACTGCCTAAACGGTACGCCAGGTTGGAAGCCTGAATTTGTTCGTCGGCCAGAGGCAATGCTTCTTTTTGATAATAGTTGATAACCTGTTGCAAAGTAAGGTAACGGCTGATTTGCTCGTTGTACCCGGCTTTCAGTTCCAGTTCCTTTTGCTCGTACTGTTGGTTTGCAATTTGGAAGTCAATTTTTGAAGCTTTGGTTTTGCCCGATTGTGAAAAGAAAGCCAGCGGGACAGAAATACCTACTTCCCATCCATAAAATCCTGAATTGCCGTCAACCGATTGCCATTTATAACCCAAGTTTAACTTTGGAAGGAAATTGGCCTTTTCAGCTTTCCACGCCGATTCTGCTACATCAATTCCGGTTGAATAGTAATCAAGTAAAGGGCTTGCACCCAAAGAATCAGTTCCTGAAACAAGTTCAAAAACATATTGTCCTAAATCCTGAGTATTCACATCAACAGCCCCCGGATATAGCAGGTATTGGTTAAGGATTTGCAAGCTTGCCAAATAGTTACTTTCGGCTTTCCTTAAATTCACCTGCAATTCTTTGTATTTGGCCGATGCCGAAAGATATTCGATTTTTGAAATTGCCTGTGTATTGTAACGCAACTCCGCAGCTTTCTGAAAATCGGTGTACAAGGTGTCAAGGTCTTTAAATAGTTGCCATTGCTGTTTGGCATGGACTGCATTGTACCAGGCAAGACTAACATCACGAGCCAACGAATATTCGGTAAGTTCCTGACCGGATAAAGCTTGTTTTGTACGGCTGTTTGCAAGCTTTCTTTTAGCCGGTATGCCGAACAGGTCAATGTCTGTTTGTCCAATCCCGATTTTGTTTTGAATACCCGGTGCGTTGTTGCCTACTTCTTCTTTCCCGGTATAAATCGAAGTCGTTCCCAGTTCGTATGCCGTAGCTTTTAATGCTTCCTGTTTGTCAACTTCCAATTTGGCTGCCTTAATTGCCGGATAGTTTTCTTTTGCCCTTTCAATGGCTTGTGGCAATGTTATCGTAGAATCCTGCGCATTGGCATTTCCTGAAATTCCCAAACCTGCAATCACAACAAGAACGGTAAACATCCCTAAAGCTGTTTTTGGCATTTTTATTTTTTTAACGCCACTTTCAACAAATTTATAGAGAATAGGTAGCACAATAAGCGTCAACAAGGTTGATGTCAACATTCCTCCAATCACCACAGTAGCCAAAGGGCGTTGAACTTCTGCTCCTGCCGACGTGGAAACCGCCATAGGCAGAAAGCCCAGAATATCGGTTGAAGCTGTTAATAAAATTGGACGGATACGCCGGATTGAACCTTTTTTAATAATGTCGTTTATATGGAGTTTGCCTTCTTCTTTCAATTCATTAAAACCGCTAATCAACACTAAACCGTTAAGTACCGCAACGCCAAACAGGACGATAAAACCTACGCCAGCCGAAATACTAAAAGGCATATCACGCAAATAGAGCGAAAATATACCCCCAACAGCGGCAAACGGCACAGCCACATAAATCATTAGCGTTTGTTTAAACGACTTTACAGCGAAGAAAACCAACATGAAAATTAATGCCAAAGCAAGCGGAACAACCAGCGACAAGCGTTTTGAAGCCCTTTCGAGGTTTTCGAACGCACCGCCATATCGGATATAATAGCCGGTTGGCAGTTCTAGTTTTTCATCTAAGACAGATTGGATTTCTTCTACAAGCGATTTCACATCCCTGTCGGCAACATTAATCCCCACGTAGGTTCTACGGTTGGTATTGTCGCGGCTAATTTGCATCGGTCCTGGCTGGTAACTAATTTCGGCCACTTCTTTTAAGGGAATTTGATTACCATCGGGAAGGGTTACAAATAAATTCCTGACATCGTCAATACTTGTGCGGTGTTCCTCATCCAGTCTCACAACAAGGTCGAACATCCGCTCGCCTTCGTAAATGCTTCCGGCAACGCCACCACTAAAAGCGGACTCAACAATGGTATTGAGTTCCTTAATCTTCAGGTTGTAGCGGCCAAGCTTGTTGCGGTCGTAATGAACGGTAATCTGTGGCAATCCTCTTGTGGCCTCTGCTTTTACACCAGCCACACCATCAATACCAGAAACCAGCCCAGCAATTTCCGTAGCTTTATCAGCCAGTAATTCCAAATCATCGCCATACAGTTTAATGGCCACATCTTCACGGATACCAGTTAACAGTTCATTGAAACGCATTTCAACAGGTTGACTGAATTCATAATTGATACCGGGTAATACGCTGATTTTTTCTCTAACTTTATCAATTAATTCTTCTTTCGATGCGGCTTTTGTCCATTGTTTCTGAGGATTTAAAATCACAAATATATCTGCAATGTCCAAAGGCATTGGGTCCATGGGTAAATCTGCCACACCAATCCTGCTTTGAATACTTTCTACTTCATCAGGAAAGTTTTCCAAGACAATTTGTTCCAGTCGGGTAGAAGTTTTTGTGACTTCGCTCAATGAAGTTCCCGGCTTTAAAAATGCCTGAAAAGCAAAATCGCCTTCATCGAGTTTTGGGTTAAATTCGGCTCCCATCCGTGTAAACAGAAAACTGCCGGAAATCAAAAGCACAAAAGCAATTGTTATTACAATCCAACTTCTTTTCAATGACCAACCGATTACGGGAGTGTAAGCATTTTCGAGTTTCCCAATTATTTTATCGCCCCAGGTTTTTTTGTCTGTTTTAGGTGGTTGGAGGAATAAGGCTGCCATCATTGGAATATAGGTAAGGCACAATATTACCACGCCCAAAACGGCAAATCCAAAAGTCATAGCCATTGGTATAAACATTTTACCTTCAACACCCTGCAAGGCTAAAACCGGGATGAAAACAATCAAAATAATCAACTGACCAAAAAATGCTGAGTTCATCATTTTGCTTGACGAATTATAGGCAATTTCGTTTCGTTTCGCCTGGTCAAGTTTTGTTCCGATAAGGTTTTTACGATGGAGGTAAAATATCATGGATTCAACAATAATTACTGCACCATCTACCAATATCCCGAAATCGAGTGCCCCCAAACTCATCAGGTTAGCCCACACCCCAAACAGGTTCATCATGATAAATGCAAATAGCAAGGCCAGCGGAATGGTTGATGCCACAATTAAACCGCCCCTTAAATTCCCGAGGAAGATAACCAGCACAAAAATAACAATCAGCGCACCCAACGACAGGTTTTCGGCAACGGTAGATGTGGTACTTTTAATGAGCTTACTGCGGTCAAGAAAAGGTTTAATTTCAACACCATCAGGCAGTGATTTTTGAATTAAAGCCATTCGCTCTTTTACATCCTTAATCACATCGTTTGAGTTTTCGCCTTTCAGCATCATCACGATTCCGCCAACGGCCTCTCCCTTTCCATCTTTGGTAAAAGCACCATAACGGACAAAACTTCCGAATTTCACTTCTGCCACATCCCTGATGAAAATGGGTTGCCCGTCAATGTTTGCGACCAAAGTGTTTTTAATATCATCCAACGAACGCATCAACCCTTCGCCACGGATAAAGTTGGCCTGAAAATTTTTCTCGATATATGCGCCGCCTGTGTTCTGATTGTTGTCGTCAAGTGCTTCAAAAATATCCGAAATGGCTAAACCCATACTTCTGAGTTTATCAGGATTAACAGCGACTTCGTATTGTTTACCCCTGCCCCCAAAAGAGTTTACTTCTACCACTCCGGGCAGCATAGCCATTTGTCGTTTTACAATCCATTCCTGCATGGTGCGCAGTTCCATGTCGTTATAAACGGTATCGTAACCGGGTTGCACTTCAAGCGTGTATTGATAAATTTCGCCTAATCCGGTGCTGATTGGCGCCATAAACGGTTCCCCAAATCCCTGTGGAATTTTTTCTTTCACTTCGGCTAAGGCTTCACTTACCAACTGCCGGGGAAGATATGTCCCGGCGCTTTCTTTGAAAACAATGGTTACAACCGAAAGCCCAAAACGTGACACACTTCGTATTTCGGTCACGTCGGGCAGGTTCGCTACTGCCAATTCTACCTGATAGGTTACAAACTGTTCAATGTCTTCCGTGCCCAAATTGGGTGCGGTGGTAATTACCAAAACCTGATTGTTTGTAATGTCAGGTGTGGCGTCAAGTGGCACTTTCGTCATGGAATATATTCCACCGATAATCAGTCCGATTGTCATCAGCCCGATAAGTGCCTTATTCTTTATTGAAAAGGATATTATACTATTTATCATTTCATCTAAAATTTATTTGTTTGAATCTTGATTTTATTTTTAATATTTCGTTTCATAATATCTATTGAAATTTTCTTTGTTTTTGAAATAGACCACGTCCTGTTTATTCCTTGTTTTAAGTCCGATAATTGCGTCAGCTTTGTTTATTGAATCTCCCGAAAATGCATCGGCAACCATTGCCACTTCCTTGAAATGTTTTGCGAGATGATTAAAACATTGTTGGCTACAGAAATAGTAAACTTTATTCTCAAAAACTGCTTTAGTACTTTCATGAATCTGTAAATTATCCCCATTCATACATATCCAGTTTTCAGGCATGTTCTGACCATACCATACAATTTTACGCCATGCGAACCTGGTTTCGCAACGATAGGTATAGAAAATCAGAATTGACATAAGACTCAGAAGAAGGATGCTGAAACTTATCAGCATGGTCCTGTTAAATTTTTTATTATCAAGCTTTTGCTTTTCAAGAAGCTCCTGCTTGCTTAATCTCTTCTTTTTCATACTTAAAAGATTAAGTGATTAATATTGCCGATAAAAAATGTGCTATCGGATTTATAAGAAAATCTAAAAGAAATTAAACAGCGAAGGGAGGTGCCCTCAATGAATAGTTGGTGAGAAATATTTGTTTGGGAGGAGAAAAACAAAAATAAATAATGCCAATTACCTCGTCAACATTTAATGCTATATCTGACTTTGATTCACTTCTAAAAAGGTCGAAATGTAGTTGCGTTACAAGCGGTAATTTTACATCAACATCGCCAGATTTTTCTGAAACGACAATATTTAAGGCATGGCAATGCGTTTCAGGATTTTCTCCGTGCTTTTCAGATTTTGATGTTTTACACTCCGAACTTTCCGAATGTGATTCAACGGAATCGAAATGATGATGATGAGGAACAACAGCATGGGCAAAAATAATTATCCCTGCAATCAGCACAAGAAATTTACCCGTATGTTTTTCCAATAAACTCAATCTCTTACAGTTTTAAAATGTTGATACAAAGTTATAACGACAAATATACACCAAAGTTCATGCAACCGGGTTGCAAAGTTATTTTTTACAATTTGAACAAACTCCTTTTACTACCATATTTACGCTTTCGAGGGAAAAACTACTGGGGAGGTTTATAGTTGGAACAGGAATGTCCTTTAAACAAAAGGTTTGATTGCAATTTGTGCAAAGAAAATGAACATGCAGGTCTTCGGGGTCGCACTCGCAATTGTCCTGACAAAGCGCATATCTCAAAGAACCCGAACCATCTTCTATCGAATGAATCAGTTTGTTTTCCTGAAATGTTTTTAGTGTTCTATAAAGAGTTGCTTTATCGGCTTTTTCAAATTTTTGTTCTAATTCAGGCAAACTAATAGCCGTTTTTTGTTCTGTTAGAACTTGCAAAACCAATTGTCGCATTGCAGTTGGTTTGATGTTTTTTAAGTTGAGTTTGTTGTCTATTTCCTTTTTCATTTTGTCGGTTCATTTCTTAATAGCTCAAAAGTAACAATTCAGCACGAGTGTGTAGGCAAAATTGCAGCTCTTTTACAAGCCTTTGGTTTGGGCGTTGGCTTGTGGGGGCTTGGAAATGTGCTGCAATGTGGGGTGGGGTTTCTTTCCTTTTTTTGCGGGGGGAGAAAAAAAACAAAATAAATTCCATCAAATTTGCACCGACTTGTCAAAGAGCTAAATATTTTAATCTGCTTGTTTTAAACTGCACCTATCAGTCTTGAAGGTTCTCTTTTTTCGCCTTGTTGCTAACATCTTAGTGTTTTATTCGCCGTTATAGCCCACCAAAGTTATTCAAAAGAAGTTGATTTACAAATTTTCACAAAGATTAATTTAATATGATATCAATAA
>ENA-UOOM01003181-UOOM01003181.1-fermentation-metagenome-genome-assembly--contig:-NODE-3181-length-12282-cov-6.979962_pt1 | contig 12282 bp, 8 predicted proteins | sample MGYA00245781_ERZ724031 | MGnify/ENA primary metagenome ERZ724031 (study PRJEB28704, sample SAMN03018317) | fermentation metagenome | biome: anthropogenic terrestrial biome; feature: soil; material... | reverse complement strand
GTTATGCCACGATATATATAGAATAGAATCTTCTTGGGAGTTAAAATATATAATAGCAAAGGGGCTTGCTACAGAAAGAAGGGGTGTTATTTTATGAAAAAGTATAGTTTTACAATACTTATTGAAAAGGATGAAGATGACGGATATATTGCAACAGTACCAGAATTGAAAGGATGTCATACCCAGGGGGATACAATGGCTGAGATAATGGCCAATGTTGATGAAGCCATTAGGTTGTGTTTAGAGGTTCATACAAAAGACGGAATTAATGTCTTTAACCAGAACTTCGTTGAATCGAGACAGTTAGAGTTGGTTATTTAAAAATGAGTAAAATAACGATTATTTCACCCAAAGAAATGGTATCAGTTTTAAAACAGTTAGGGTTTGAGGAAATACGTCAAACAGGCAGTCATAAATTTTTTAACCGACCGGATGGCAGAAATACTGTCATACTCATGCATAGCAAAGACCTCAAACGCGGACTGATTAAAGCAATCCTCAAAGATATCGGTTTAAGCATCGAAGATTATGAATTTATCAGGAAGAATAAATAGCAGAACAGGTGCCAGGCACGTAAGTTGTTAACTTATTGTATGGTTAATAAGACCGAGGTACTACCCTGATCTCATATGAATTAAAGCTGAAAGTAACGATTTTGCTCCCCTGGAGAGATGGTTTTCCGGGGGAGAATTATTTTCATAACTTATCCTTATTTAAACAACTAAGAAAAGAATCTTTATATAAGAAGGAAAATATTAAAAGAAATAGAATTGTATAATATTAAATACTAAAATTCACCAAAAAGAAAGGAAGGGATTTTGTTGTGAAACGAAACCATTTGAAAAGTAGCGGTGGAACTGTCACATTGGTATTATTGTTGTCTCTGCTTTTGAGCCTGGGAACGGTTGTGCCGGTGGCAGCACAGGATTCTATGGTTAGGGACTGTTCGCCAGTGCCGGGAACCACGTTAATAGCACCTCAGGTAGTGGCAGGCGACGCAACCAGTTTCGCCCTCAGACAGGACCAGAAGCTCTGGGGGTGGGGAAAAAATGATTATGGTCAGGTGGGCAATGGCGATATAATTGAAGGAGGGGACCAGCGAAATGGTCAAATGCCCCCGGTTTTGATAACGAATGAAGGGTTCAATCAGGGGTTTAAACAGGTAGCTCGCGGGGAACGGCATTCCCTGGGCGTGAAAAACGACGGTACTGTATGGGGATGGGGAGATAATCAAGACGGCCAGTTGGGTAATCTGTCCATGGGACCGCACAAAACACCGCAGCAGATACCAAACCTGGAGAATATGAAAGCTGTAGCCTGTGGAAGGTTTTTCTCCCTGGCTTTGGATGAGGACGGTACGGTATGGGCCTGGGGGAAGAATAATGATGGGACTGGAGGTATATTGGGCAGGGGAAGCGAAGAATCCTACATAAAAACCCCCGGAAAAGTCAAGGGCCTGGGGGGCGCAGGCGAGCTGGATAATGTTAAAGCTATCACTTGCGGCCTCTATCATAGCCTGGCGTTGAAGAACGACGGTACAGTATGGGCCTGGGGTCGTGGTAACGGTGTCCTGGGTAATGGCGAAGATTACCCTGATGAAATGTATCCGGTTCAGGTATTAAACCTGAATGATGTAAAAAGCATCGCTGCCGGATACGGATTTTCTCTGGCGCTTAAAAACGACGGTACAGTATGGGCCTGGGGATGGAGGAACTATATGGGTTGCCTGGGTGACGGCCTGACCGACGATACAGAAGAGTTTAGTTCGACCCCGCTGCAGGTCCACGGGGTAAATGATTTGGGTTTTCTTGAAGGTGTAGATAAGATCTCCTGTGGTAATGAACATAGCCTGGTTGTAATGAAAAACGATGGAAGCATCCTGGCCTGGGGGGCTGGCCACTACGGCTGCTTGGGTAACGGAGAGCAAGATGATAGTTCTACTCCGGTAGTGACCAACAATATCAGCGGGATCGTGTCCATCGCTGCCGGGTCGGGGCATTCCCTGGCCTATAAAAACGATGGTACAGTATGGAGCTGGGGAGATAATCACAACTTCCAGCTAGGGATAGAGGACCACGACATTTCTATTCCGGTACAGGTGGACGGTATTCCCCTGCTGGCCCGACCCCTTACCGGCCTAAAGGTACAAGCGGCGGATGGCAGCGGGCCGCAACTGCTTACCTGCTTTGCTCCGGAAACTACCGGCTATAAGATGACCGTGGAGAATCCATTGGAGGCGGTTAAAATCGCTCCAAATCCGGTTTCTGGTGCAACTGCCGTAGTCAAGCTGAACGGCGTGAACCAGAATGACGGGATAATAAATCTGGCGGTTGATCCAGGACAGAATAAAGTAGAAGTGGTAGTCAGCGAATCTGGCAAGGATGATCTTACCTATAACATTAATATCAGACGCCTGCGCCTGGCTGATCCTCTGACCGCCCTGAGTGTGAAAGGAAAAGCAGATGGGAGCGGGAGTGAATACCTGACCGGGTTCAGCGGGACTAGTTATGCTTATAATGTAGCGGTAGAAAATAGCATCGATGCAGTTAAAGTGGTACCCACCGCAGTATCTGGTGCCACGACAGACATCAAGCTTAATGGCGTGCCGCAGAATGGTGGGGTGATATCTAATCTTGCTGTCGGTTGGGATAATCGGGTGGATATAGTGGTAATCCAGGATGACCGTACCGATCGCAAGTATACTATTAATATTGGCCGCAAGCCAAATTGGAAAGAGGGTTACGAAAACTGGCCGGTAGAGGCGCAGAAGACCTGGACTATTAGGTTTAACCAGGCGGTTGATACCAACGGGGCCGCGCAGTATATCTATGTGAAAGATGCCCAGGGCAGCAAAGTACCTCTAAAAGATTTTATCTGGTCAGATAACAACACCACCGTCAAGGTGCAGGCACAATCGGCATATACCGCTGGGGCTGTATATACCCTTTATATTGATAAAGAATTGAAATCAGCCCAGGGACCCTCGCTAAATGCAAAAGTAGCCATGCCATTTAAAATCGAATAAAAAGGTGCCAGGCACTTAAGTTGTTAAGTTATTAGTTGACAGTTGCAGGAACCTGAAACCGAAACGACCAACCGGCTCCCCTGGAGACATAGTTCTCTGGGGGAGCTTTTTGCAAGCTTAGTGGGACTGTCCTGATCTCATATGAAACTCATAATTTATGCAGGAAATTTACGAAATGATAGAGAATTGCTATTAAACTATTAAAAAAGTCTTCCAGAAAGAGGGGAAATATATTACATTCGAGACAATTAAACTGAAAATTGGCAATAAAGGTTATATTTCCAATATTACTTGTTCCGGTTCTGATGATAAGCGGAATAGTATTGGGAATCGGTTCAGGAGAAGATGTGGCGGTGGCGGGAGATGTACGGCAGTTTTATTATTATGCATTATGGGGGTACTGCTTATAAGCTGCCGGGCCGGCGACATCCTGGCCGCCAATGTATCAACAGATAATAAAGATGGACTGATCGTTCAATACCGGGATAATGATGCCGCAGCTGATATGCTTAAAACCATGGAATTTCAGGTATACCGTAAGCAGAAACTGGCAGCGAATGTAGACCTGCTGAAGTTGACTCCGGGAACTAACCGCCAGGAAATAATGGCCCGTCTTAAAAAACAGGCCGGGTCAAATATGTGGAAGAAAACAAGCGCATTCGTCTGCACCGTGCTCCCAATGACCCTTATTATTCACAACAATGGGCTTTACCGGTGATTCGGGCGGAAGCCGCCTGGGAAGTAGCTGGAACAGCAGCCAGACCAGTAGTGGTGGCAGTAGTGGATTCCGGCATAGATAATAAGCATGACGACTTAATCAATCGTATCGACAGCCGGGGGTATAATTTCGTGGAGGACAACCAGGATATTTTTGACTGGGATGGGCATGGTACTGCGGTATCCAGTATAATTGCCGCCCTAACTGATAATAGACTGGGTATAGCAGGGGTTAACGGGCAGACCCCGGTTAAGATTCTCCCACTTAAAACAATAGACATAGACGGATACGGCTACATATCTGATGTTATGGAGGCTATAGATTATGCCATTGAAGCTGAGGCCGATGTCATTAATCTTAGCATGGGTAGTGACATTTATTCGGATATTGAAAATGAAGTCATTCAGAAGGCTATCAACCGCGGTATAAGCGTGGTCGCTTCCGCTGGCAACGAAGGTGACTCCCGGTATTACTACCCTGCCTCCTATCCGGGGGTAATTTCCGTGGGAGCTATTGATCGCCAGGGAAATCCCGCCAATTTTTCTAATCACAACGACCAGGTGGATGTAGTTGCTCCGGGAGTGGAAATAAAAACCTGCCGACCAGGAAATAGTTATGACTGCCTGAACGGTACCTCTTTTTCAGCCCCCATGGTGGCAGGCACAGCTGCCATGCTAAAATCACTGGACCAATCTCTGCAGCCGGACGTTATTTGTAAAATTATTCAGGAAACATCCTGCGACCTGGGTAGTCCGGGGAGGGACAATTACTACGGCTACGGGGTAGTCGATATGGGCCGGGCCGTATTGCAAGTGCTGCCGGTGCGGGTGAAAGCCATCCAACTGGAACCGTCACAGGCACAAATAACCATGGGAGAAACCCTTCAGTTAAAAGCCACCTTCGACCCGGTAAACTCCAGCAACCGCAATCTAGCCTGGAGCAGTGACAACGACCAAATAGCCGTAGTCAATAATCAGGGCATGGTACGAGCCGTAGGAGTTGGTCAGGTTAGCATTACTGCTGTAAGTGAGGATGCCGGCCAAACAGCAACTTGTTTGATAACTGTAGTGGCACCGCCCCCCTCTCGGGAATTCATCACCTGGAAATCCTGGGAAGACGTGGCTTCGGACCGGTGCTGGCATATACGTTTCAGCCTGCCGGTGGACATCTCCAGTATAAACTTGGACACTATTTATATTACCGACCGGCAGGGAAACCTGCTGCCGGTGCAATATCTTATCAATCCTGAGCAGGATGCAAGCGTAGTTGCCATTGCACCCGTTTCAAATTATGCCCCTGGCGAACGCTGTACCCTGTGGATCAGAAATGTAGCGGCTGGCGATGGCCGGATATTGCAGCACGGTATTAAAATGGACTTTACAGTAGAACAGGTGCCAGGCACTTAAGTTGTTAAGTTATTGTAGGAGAGAGAATAGGGGGCTGGCCCCAATAGATAACACAGGGTCAATTGCCATACCGTCGGTGGTTGACCCTGTTTGCTCAATTCTCGCTGCTATCCTGGCCAGGGGGTTGTTTGCTTCAAAAAAAATTATATACAAACACCGAGCTTCTGTTGTATAAAGATATTAAGAGAACAATGAATTTATTTCCTAAAGAGGTGGTGAAATTAAAATTGTATTGGAATCCCAAGGTGTTTGACTGCAGCATATTAAAGCAAGGGAGAATGCGGATGTTTGGAAAGAAAATTTCAAAAACAGCAAGTGTACTTACCCTGGTCTTAGTTTTCCTTGGAGTAGTAGCTTTTCCAACAATGGCGAAAGAATGGAACCAGTATCTAAATGGACCGCAACACCGCAGTTATATTAATATTACCGGTTTGCAGAACGAACCGGAACTTAAGTGGCAGTATGAGATTATCGGTGAGCCGGGTAATCCTGTAATCGCCGATGACGGTACCGTGTATGTTAGTTCAGCCAGAAATTATTTCGGTGAAGAAAATGCTGCTGCCAAAAACATATCGGATTTGCACCTGTATGCTTTTGACAAAAACGGCACTTTGAAATTTGACAAGGTTTTATTAACCATGATCTCTAATACGGACGTTTTTTCTACCGTGGCACCTTTTGAATTGGCAATAGGAAACAATGGAGCCATATTTGCGGTTTCCTATGACCCTAATAACCAGAAGGGTTATATCTATTCTTTTGATGCTTCCGGTAACATAAACTGGGAAAAGACTTATGATAATATCAGCCTCAGCGGCGAGCCCGTTATTAGTACAAATAATACTATTTACGTTACCGCCGGAACTAACATGCTCTATGCATTTAACGGTAATAACGGGGTAGAGTATTGGAATACTGATATCGGCGGCGGTTATTTGCATGGCTGTACCCTTTCCAACGATGAGACCGTACTCTACGCGGGAAATGAGTGGGGGACGGTAAAAGCAATCGATGCGGCCAGCGGAAATATCATCTGGTCCAATGATAATATGCATACAGATAAGACCCCGGTTGTTGCCTATGATGGGTCACTGTTGATTGCCAATCATTATTACAATGTATTGTGCATGCTGAACCCGGCAACGGGAGTAATGCTTTCGCCAGCGGAACTTAAGCAGGGGGCGGGCCTGGGTGGTGAACCGGCTGTAAACCAGAACAACCAGGCTATTGCGCTGGAATGGAAGGATGGCAAGGTATCCTGCTACAATATACCGGATGGTCAACAGAATTGGACAGTAAGTGATATTGGCACCCCATATCGCAGCCCCATTGTTGACGCCAATAGTAATGTTTATTTTGGGGCGCAATCCAATATTTACGCATTAAATGCAGCTGGGCAGCTGCTCTGGCAAAAGTCCATTATTCCGAATAATGATGGTTATCGTTACATGGCATCAAACATGATTATGGATCAAAGTGGTAGTATTTGCTTTGCTGCCTGCGATAGTTACAACGGGAAGAATTATTTTGTCTGTTATGGGGCCAGCGGGGCGAACCCTCCGGTAGAAAGCGTTGAAGCTCCGGTTTTTAGCCCGTCTGGAGGTACATATACTGCGGCCCAGCAGGTAAGTATCAGCTCAGCTACCAGCGGGGCTACCATTCGTTACACCACCGATGGTACTGAACCGAGCGGTAATTCGACTATCTATACAGTGCCTATCCAGGTTGGCCATAGCCTGACCATCAAAGCCAAAGCCAGCAAAGCCGGGATGAATGACAGCATAACTACCAGCGCCAGCTTTAGCATTAATATCCCTGTAGATCCTGACGCCATTGTTCTGGCCAACCACTGGATCAGTGGTGCAGCTTTTGACTTTACCAGAGGCAAGGCTTTCAGCTTCTGGGAAGGAAACCCGGAGCAGTACAGTGATGATCTGGAAATAGTCGGTAAACCGGCAGCTGTAATGTTAAGAGGAAATCTTATTGACATGGGCAGTACTACCTTGGATCAATTAATTTCGCCTCCCGCTTCTGGATATGAAGGTGAAATTCCTGCTGTTTCCGGCCATGCCTACTGGGCTAAGGTGGGTGATAATTATTACAAATTCGCAATTACCAATATCGATTTGACTACTGATGCGTATGGTAATGTCACTTCTATGACCTTTAAGTATCAAAAATATTCTGCGCTGCCCGAGGTAAGAGCCCCGGAATTAAAGTTAGCGGAAATAACTACCAAAGGCGACTTGAGCCTGACTTTTGATCTGGAGATGGCTAATCCATCGGGAACTCATAATCAGTTTGCAGTAGAAGTGGATGGCAGCAAGGTTCCAGTTACGGCAGTAGAAAATACCAACACTCCGACCAAGATAAAACTGGTTCTTCAAAACAAAGTTATTGGGGCCAAGAAAATTTCCATCAAATATACCCGGGGCGAGGCTGCGGGTGAGCAGCTCAAATCACTTGATGGGAGAATAGTGGATAGTTTCTTAGAAACCTGGGAGGAATGGACTAGTCCTGGTAGTAAACCCAGTTATCAACCCTGGACCATTAAATTCAGTCTAGATGTTGATCCTTCATCGGTAATTGATAATAACATATACATTCTGGATAAAAACGGTATAAAACTCGCTGCCAGTTTATCCATGCCAGACAATAAAACCGTTTCGCTAACACCCAAAACCCTCTATACCTCAGGAGAAAGATACATTCTTTACATCAGCAAAGCCGTACGTTCTGCAGTAGGAGGAAGAACATACCTCAAGGACAACATCCACATGAAATTTACTGTGGTGCCAGGCACTTAAGTTGTTAAGTTATTGTTGCGATAGAAACCACCTCTGGTTATAATTGTAATAGGAGGTGGTTTTTTCATGGGGCGTAGGTTGCGGGTGGAGTATCCGGGGGCCATATATCATGTAGTGCAAAGGGGCAATAATCGGGAGTTTATCTTCGGGCGTCCGGATGAGCGTAATTATTTAATAGAGCAGGTTAGTAATGCCGTTGAGGTGGACGGTGTTACCGTATTTGCCTATGTGGTGATGAGTAATCATTATCATTTACTGTTGCGAACCGATGGAGAATTCCTGAGCAAGGTCATGCACCGTATTAATACGAAGTATAGTAGATATTTTAATCATGACAGTGGAAGGGATAGAACGGGAGTAGTTTTTGAAGGGAGATATAAGGCTATACTGGTACAAAATGATGATTATTTGCTGTCCCTGGTTAGGTATATTCACCGAAATCCGGTTAGGGCTGGTATTGTATCGAGGCTTTGCGATTACCGGTGGAGCAGTGATGCTTGTTATAGACAGCAAGGTAACAGACCGGGAGGAGACGATTTCGTAAACTGTGATTTCATATTGAGGATGTTTTCAGATAAGAAACAGATAGCGCTTAGAGAGTATAAGCGTTTCATGGAAAATGACGATGGGAAAGACTGGGAGAATATACCTTATGTAGGGGATGATTCGTTTGCCCAGCTGATTGAGCCAAGAAAGCAAAAAGCGGTTCGGGTTAGTCTGGATGAAATCCTCATAAACACCGGGGTTGATGCTGAAGAATTGCAACAGATTAAACAAGGCTCGCGTAAAAGGTCATTGCAGGAATATAAAATTGCTTTCACCGGGGAAGCAATAAGGCAAGGATATACGATGCGGGAAATAGGCCTGCATATTAATTTATCCCATGTTGCTATTAGCCATTTATTAAATTATAAACTGGATTCAAGGTAGAAAAGGTGCCAGGCACGTAGGGGTAGGTACTGCCCCAAATAGGGGGGCGTTCTTTTTGTTCAATTATCTTTTGCTTTAGAGCCTTTCGCGTTCTTCTTCTGTTTCTGAATTGCTACATCAGGGGTGCAAGCAAACGAAAAGAACGTTAGACTGTTTTGCCTTCAACCCCCCAGATAATAACTTAACAACTTAAGTGCCTGGCACCATTATTATAGTTATATATCCGGTTGATAGGGGGGTGTGCTGGTCGTGGGAACGGACTCCGTTGGCTCCCGGGTGGACTATCAGCCAGTATTCCTGGCCGGGCTGCAGAGGGCTTTGGGGAGTAAGCTGCAGCTCTTTTTCATTTTTTAGTTGGAAATTCAGGTCCAGGCTTTTGCCGTTCTCTTTTTCCCGCAGTTCAATGGCCTGGCTGACTATGGATGCGGGGTCAACCGCGTGGGAAAAAGATATGGTGATGGATTCATCGGGATGCTTATTGATGGTTGAAACCTGGTGATATCCTGGATAATAAAGGGGCCATTTGGCCTGTAATTGTTCGGGGCTGGCCTGGGTCCAAGCGCTGGAGTCAGGCAGCATCAGTCGTGTAGAACCGGCATGGTCGATTATTTCGTTATAAACCGGCCAGTATTCTTGCTGTCGTACCCGGTTAACATCTATTCGATATTCCTGATTTCCGTTGATTAGCTTTACCATCCTGGAATCACTGTCGCTGCCGCTCGGGACTGTTGCTGATAGCAGGAGGCGGGCCGCCAGCAGGGGATCGGATTGATTTATGGTAATATCCGGGTTTATTCCGGCCTGGTCAACAACATGGCCCAGGGGGGTATAATAACGGGCGGTAGTCATTTTCAGGTAGCCGTACAGCTCTCCCTGGTTATATATTGGATAGGCACTCTGCATGCATCCCTTGCCATAAGAGCTTTGGCCCAGGAAAAGGGCGCAATTGTAATCTTTGAGAGCACCGGACAGGATTTCTGATGCGCTGGCCGTGTTCTGGTTGATGAGGACAACTAGCGGTTTTGTAATTAAAAGCTCGTGCTTTAAAGCTGTGTCGGAGGTTACCAGAGGCCTGACCTGCATGGCCAGTTTATCTCCTATGAAAAAACCTGCTATATCCAGAGCGATGTACACATAACCACCGCCATTGTCGCGTAAATCCAGAATATAGCCTTGAGCCCCCTGAGACTCCAGGTCTTGCAGGGCTTCAGCGAACAGGCTGGCAGTGGAGGGCTGGCTTTCACTATTTAAAAACGTATTAAGGTCTATATAGGCCGTAGTCGGATCGGGCAGTGAGGAAATCACCGGAGGAACTTCCACCTTTTTTCTAGTAAGGGTAAACTGCAGCAGCTGCTCCCCGCGCAGGATTATTAAATCCACCTGGCTGTCGGCAGGGCCACGGATGAAGCTACCCCCCTGCTCAGTCGAAAGGCCGGCCAGCGAGATCCAATTTTCCTCTTGATGTTCTTTTACCCGGATTATAATGTCGCCGGCTTGCAATCCACCTTCTTCGGCAGGCGAATCGGGTATTAAGGATTTAACCAGTATCCCCTGCGGAACGCTTTCTATGTATATACCTATACCGATCACCCCGGGAGAGATGAAGGAGTTATATTGCTCAAGGGTCATAAAGGAGGTGTAAGGGTCATTTAACGCACTTATCATCTTATCAATACTGCCTGCGTAAAGAACCCTTTCCGGCACCGGGTCGACGTAAGCATGCTGCAGCCAGTAGCGTACTTGTTCCTCCGGGGTGCTGTCACTGCTATAAGCAGCCAGGCGGTGTGAGGGCAGCTCAATAATGGCAGCAGGTTTGAATCCGTCCTCGGGGCTAGCCGCCCCCACAGACCCGGCCGTCAGCAACAGGCTTAATATTAGAATTAATGATACTGAAACTGATTTAACGATCCTTTTGATATCGCTTACTCCTTTCTGTGGTGCCAGGCACTTAAGTTGTTAAGTTATTAAGTTGTTTGTCCTACTTTATAAGGCGCCTGGCAACTTATTGGACGGTAAACTTCATGCGTATACCCTTTCCCAGGGTTTTGTTGCCGGTTGACTCCACATCAGGTCTGATGAAAAGATAGTAAGTACCCGGACTCCAGTGTTCTGAGCCTGACGGAGGAGAGAGCCTGATCTGTTTGGCTGTAAGCAACTGGGGAACGGATACCCCGGGTAAAGGGGTTGTTCCCTCGGGGTCGATGCCAACGAAAATGTTCTGGCTGTTTACGGTACTGTCGTCCACATCCTGGGAGAAGGTGATAGTCCAGTAAGGGTGGTTCTGGCTTACGGTTTTTTCTTCTTTCCAGGGGGTCCATACTACTGAGGGCAAGGGAAAAGCCCGGTTTATGGTGATGGTGTAGGTTCTGGCGGCAGCATTTTGAGCGGTAATGAGAATGATGATGGTGTTATTGCCCGGGTTTAGAGCGATAGCTTGTGAGAGGCTTCCGCTGCTGACCGGACTTCCGTTGACCTTTATGGCAGCCTGGGCAGCGGCTGCTGTTGGGGTAATGCTTATGCTGCTGACGGTATTATCCACGTTTACGCTGTAGCTGGTAATTCCCGGGTCAAAAGCCGGACCCAGGGTACCGCTGCTCAGGGTAAGACTGCTTAAATTGGCATTTCCGGTATTGTTATGATAGGTAAAGGTAAATTCCAGGAGATAATAGCCGTTTTGTCCGCCCCGGTTATAGTTTGAGTATTGACAACTGCAGTCTGAACAGTCAGTATCTGTAAGGGCAGAATTTAAGACAGAATCGAGTAAACTGCCCGGGTCGGCACCGGCACTGTTAAAACGCAGTTTCAAAGCCGGTTCATAAAGCAGCATACTATTATGTATCTTTTCCTCCAGCGCAGCAGCATTTTCAGCCGTTTTTTCCGGTGATAATAGATAGAGTTCAGTTTCAATCAGTAATGACTGCCATAGGGCCTGGTTGTTAGTATCGCTTCCCAACTTATTATTCAATTCATGGTAATATGAGCTGCTGCAGGCAGGATAGTCGCCGGCGGTCCAGATGTGATCAGCTGCCATCTCCTGGTCGCTGAGGTTATAGTAGTTGTATCTTATTTTACCAGGCGTATCCGGGGCAGGATCATCCCAGGTACAGTCCAGGTGGTACCATTTATCATCCAGGCATACCAGGTTCCACAGGTGGTTTTCACCGTGGCCTGTCCCAACGACACAGCGAACAGATACCCCGGCCTCGCTTAGCATTTTGTGGGCCAGCAGAGCATAACCCTGGCAGACTGCTTTTTTGTTATAAAGCGCCGCATAAGCGGAATGGGAAGTGTCACTTAAGCTCTCATCGTAAGCCACATTCTTAACGATATAATCATGGATGGCTTTTTCTTTTTGGTGTTCGTTCATACCGGGTATGATTATAGTGGATAGAATCG
>ENA-UOOM01003180-UOOM01003180.1-fermentation-metagenome-genome-assembly--contig:-NODE-3180-length-12285-cov-6.778659_pt1 | contig 12285 bp, 10 predicted proteins | sample MGYA00245781_ERZ724031 | MGnify/ENA primary metagenome ERZ724031 (study PRJEB28704, sample SAMN03018317) | fermentation metagenome | biome: anthropogenic terrestrial biome; feature: soil; material... | reverse complement strand
ATCTTATGCTCTACCGGTACTTTGCAAAAATCACCTGACTTATTGGGATTGCCCTCCAATGCTGCTATCAGCTCTTTCACCACATCATCGATATAGACAAGCGTCATGTTCACAGAACGGTCGTTCACCTGTATGGGAAGATCATGAGCCACGTTGTGACAGAAAGTGGCAACAGCACTGTTATAGTTCGGACGGCACCATTTACCAAATACATTCGGGAAACGGTAGATCAATACATTTGAACCTGTCTCACGACCGTATTCAAGCAGTAAATCCTCACCTGCTTTCTTGGAAACCCCGTAGGGATTGTCCAAATCAGCCTGAATGGAAGAAGACAACATCACGGGACAATTGTTGTCATGTTTCTTTAATGTCTCCAACAACAGAGAAGTGAATCCGAAATTACCCTTCATAAATTCACTTTGCTCCTTGGGTCTGTTTACTCCGGCCAGGTGGAAAACAAAATCCGCATCCCGGCAATATCCATCCAGAAGAGAGGGATCGGTATCAATATCATATTCAAACAGAGTAAGCTCTTGCTTTAAATGATACCCTTTGGCTTTTCCCTCTTTGATATTATTTAGTTCGGCAATCAGATTCTTTCCGATAAATCCTTTTGCTCCTGTAATCAGAATCTTCATTGTACCAACAGATTTAAATCTTCTCTTATTTCAGGGAGCTTCAAAAGCAGTTCCTTCATCCCTTCTTTATCCAAACGGAATGTATTGTGCGAATGATAATCTTCCACCTTTGAAATATCTTCCTGACCTTCGACGAAGAACTTGTCATAGTTTAAATCACGAGCATCAGCCGGAATCCGGAAATAATCACCCATATCTTCGGAGCGGAACATCTCTTCACGTGTTACCAAAGTCTCGTACAGTTTCTCACCATGCCTGGTACCGATTACCTTCACCTCCGTATCGGCGTGATATAACTCTTTCAACGATTCCGCCAAAACAGTCAATGTTGCTGCAGGAGCCTTCTGTACAAAAAGATCACCCTGGTTCCCATGCTCGAAAGCATATAGTACCAGATCCACCGCATCATCCAGTGTCATCATATAGCGTGTCATACCGGGATCGGTAATCGTGATAGGCTTTCCGGCTTTAATCTGATCAACCCACAAAGGAATCACTGAGCCACGACTCGCCATCACATTCCCGTAACGTGTACAACAAATGGTCGTTGTGGCATCATTCTCTAAAGAACGTGCTTTTGCGATTGCCACCTTTTCCATCATCGCTTTACTGATTCCCATGGCATTGATTGGATAAGCGGCCTTATCGGTACTCAGTACCACCACGTTTTTCACCCCATGATCAACAGCTGAGTCCAATACATTCTCCGTTCCAATCACATTGGTACGGACCGCTTGCATGGGGAAAAACTCACACGAAGGTACTTGTTTGAGTGCAGCAGCGTGAAACACATAATCCACACCCCGCATGGCAGTATCCACTGATCGTTTGTCACGTACATCGCCGATATAGAACTTCACTTTCGGGTTCTGTATTCGATGACGCATATCATCTTGCTTTTTCTCATCTCGGGAAAAAATGCGGATTTCTTTGATATCTGTATCCAAAAATCTTTTCAGTACAGCATTACCGAAGGACCCAGTGCCACCTGTAATAAGAAGCGTTTTATTTGTAAATAACGACATATATTAAATCTTAAATTAAAATACTATTTCTTGTAAAATGCTATGTTAATTGGGGAATAAATTTACTACCAATGACTAAAAATTATTGGAAAATTCAATATGACTTAAATATTCTTTTGCAACAAAAGAATCTGAATATTTACTTGCCGTTTCAATTGCATTACCTGAAATTTCTTCTAACTTGCTAATTGACATTGATCTTACTTTAAGAATCACTCCTTCCAGCTCGGACATATTCCCAGCTTCGCAAAGAAATCCATTGTATCCATCAATAATTATTCCATCAATCCCTTCGTTGCGCGACGCAATAACTATACAACCTGCAAGCATTGCTTCTAAATATACCAATCCAAATGCTTCATTTCTGCTGATCATAATAAAACATTGAGCCTTAGCCATGCTATCAACAACAAGATTTCTTGGTAACCTACCTAATAATGAAACATTATCTCTTACATTATTTCTAATAGCAATCTGTTTAATTTTATCTCCTACGGCCCCTTCCCCAATTATTGTAAATTTAAATGGATTTTTACTTTCTGTGTTGATCAATGCCTCTAATACTAGGTCCGGATATTTCCTATCAATTAAAAGTCCTACGTAAATAAAGTTCCAAACATCTTTTGAAAAATCTTTATTAAGCTGTCTATTTGACATCTCTTTTATGAAAGAATCGGGAACTCCAGAATAACAAACAAATTTTTTCTTGTTTACGTTTGGGAAAAGTTCATTAAACCTCTTCATTGAAGAAGCTGACCTAAAACCAATCACATCCAAGTATTGTAGAGCTTCTGAATACTTATTTACTCCTTTATTGATTGAAATGTAGGGAATGCCATGCGTTACTACTGAAATTATTGAGTTTTGAAAACTTTTTCGTAAAAAAGGTATCAAGAGAAGTGTAGGTGAATCCCAATGACCCAAGATATAATCTGGTTTAAATTTTATCCTTTTTAAATATGAAGATATCTCATCAAAATGCTTTTTAATATCCTTAAAAGTGTAGTCCATACGGGGCATTATCTTTTTAATACAAAACCTTTTAACTTTAATGCCTTCATATATATACTCTTTATTTGTTCTGGGTGCATTTCTGGAAACGGCAACTCCAAAATACTTTTCTACATATTTATAAATTGGCTTGGGCAAATTATAAAAAATGGGGGGATATGTAGCTTTACTATTAATTACAACCACATTATAACCCAATTTTTGCCATTCTTTTACAAAGTAATGTACGACTGGGGTTGATCCTTTCACTCCATCCTCTGAAGGATAGATAGGAGTAAGAACCAAAATGTTTTTCTTCATATTACCCAATTTTCAAATACGTAATGCCTTCCAACATATTCTTGTCAAACACATTCCTTCCATCAAATAGTACAGGATTTGGTTTCATAGACCTCTTTATCACCTCCCAGTTTGGCAAGCGAAACTCTTTCCATTCGGTAACATGAAAAATGGCTTCAGCATCCAATACAGAATCGTAAATATCCTTGGCATAAATTACCTTATCACCCAATATCTTTTTTGCTTCTTCCATCGCAATCGGATCGTAAACTGTCACCTCACATCCATTGTCTAACAAACTATTGATAAGAACCAAAGAAGGAGCTTCACGCATATCGTCTGTCTCTGGCTTGAAAGACAATCCCCATATCGCAACTTTTTTCCCTTCTATATCTCCTGAAAAATATCTATTGAACTTCTCAAATAGAATATTTTTCTGCTTATCGTTCACCTGTTCTACAGCTTTCAGAACCTTCATATCATAACCATTCTTCTCTGCTGTATGAATTAAAGCTTTTACATCTTTCGGAAAACAACTTCCCCCATATCCTGTTCCCGGATATAAGAATTTATTTCCGATACGTGAATCACTTCCGATACCCTTTCTGACCATGTTGACATCAGCTCCCATTAATTCACACAAATTGGCAATATCATTCATGAAACTAATACGGGTAGCAAGCATCGCGTTTGAAGCATACTTTGTCATTTCTGATGATGGTATATCCATAAAGATAACACGGAAGTTGTTCAACATCATCGGACGATAGATATTGCTCATCAACTCCTTTGCCTTTTCAGAATCAACACCTACTACAACCCTATCAGGTTTCATGAAATCATTAATTGCATCACCCTCTTTTAGGAATTCAGGATTAGATGCAACATCAAATTCAATATCTAAATTTCTTTTATCCAGTTCATTTTTTATTGCAATTCTAACACGCTCAGATGTTCCTACTGGCACTGTACTTTTAACTACAACAAGCTTATATGAATTGATATTTTCACCAATTGTCTTTGCCACCTCAAGCACATAACGCATATCGGCAGAACCATCCTCACCAGGAGGAGTGCCAACTGCAATAAAAATAACATCAACGTTATCTAATTCATCATTTAAACTAGTTGTAAAACGCAAGCGTTCAGCCGCTACGTTTCTCATTACCATCCTCTCCAGACCTGGTTCATATATAGGGATTATACCATTTTTTAAATCTTTTATTTTCTGTTCGTTTACATCAACGCAAACAACATTTAAACCAAGCTCTGAGAAACATGTGCCACTTACCAGTCCAACATAACCAGTGCCAACAATTGCTATATTCATAATAATTTCATCATTTAAGCTCGTAATTTCCGAGTATTTATTGCATTTAATTTATTTCGCTCACAGACAGTCTTGTATGAAAATTATTATGAAAATATCTTCAATTACCATCAGGATATTCGTAACGAACACATTGGATAACATCCAACTTTTGTGAGTACTACAAGACATGCCATTAATTTCAAATTCAACAATATACAATAGTAACTATTGTAGATGATCGTATTCTTTTTTCCAATTTAATTATCCATGTTTTTCACTCTACGTTCATTACAATAATTCCGAGAGTTTTTTCAAAATATCGTCTGCTTTATCTGTATCATTTGGGTTATCAATGACTATTTTAACTAGATTCCTTGTTTTAGTTTTACCTATTATTTTTTCATATGCCTTTAGCATCTGATAGTCATTTAATCCCTGTTGAAAACAAAGCCATCTCAAGCTTAACAACACTTTATTATTTTCATCCAAATAAATGACAGAATATTCCCTATTGCCATTAACCACTTTATTGTAATAAGCATCATTTACAGAGGGTATGTTACAATAATTCCAAAATCCTACACCTTTTAAGTCAAAATAATACGCATGCCACGACATGAGTCTGTAATCTTTATACGGATCTAATTCCCTTGATTGATTGTCAGCAGTATATACCCAGATATTTTTATTATCAATTCTTCTTATTCTGTTTAAATGCGACATTGGGATTTGCACGATATCAGCAAATTTACCTGCTTGATACGATTTCTCGTTATTGATTGTAACAAATGTTTTAAAATTTGGTATATTAGCTTTTCCCCACCTTACTATTTCTATGTAATTATTTATATCGTTTGGTTTTATCTCATCATATGGATAAAAATACACCTCCTCTATATTCACACCTAAACCCGACAACTCTCTTTGCATCATCTTATACCATATACTGAAATTAGATTTCCAGGTATTATCTAAAAATGTTTTTCCTTTAAATCTACTTTTAGGACTTGTCGAGAAATTATAGAAAAGTAGTATTTTCTTATTTCCTAAATTTTTAAAATTAGAAAGATATTTCTTTAACTTAGAAAAGTCTGTTAATTTCTGTCCAACCAAAAATGAGGAATGAACAACTATAGTATTAACACCTGCATTTTCCAAATCGTTTACAGCAAATTGTATATTATCCTTTAATAACGTCTTATCAAGATATGCCCAAAGATTAACATTTAATTTTCCATTCTGTATAGCAAGTGATGTTTCCTTTTTATTTAAGACTATTTCACCTATCAAGTTGTTTTGTTTATGGTCAAAAATCTTAATATTTCCATTATAGTTGTTATTTTGGAACATTTTAGCAACAAAGTACTTATTTTCACCAGGCTTAAGATCTACCATATTGTTAGAAACAGGGCGTAGTGCATCTTTTATATTGACTCTATTTTGGCTTATTACAGGCAAAATCTCATAGACGGTATAATCTAAAACATTTGAGCTCTGAAATAAAATAGATTCCATTGTTGAACTGTTATTAATAAGAGAAAAATAATGTAATCCACTCTTTTGAACTACCATTTGGTGTTTATACGCATTCTTTTGGTTATTATAAGCACTATTTAAGTTGAATTTATTCAAATCTTCAATCGAAAGGATAGGTGTGAAAATAACACCCTGTGGTAAAACCTCACTCTGAACGGCTTTAATAATATTATCGACAGATTCTTTCTTTATATCTAAACTTTTATCTGTTGGCATAAAATTTCCCAAATAAAATTTAGCAGCCTCGTATTGCTTTATATTGTTGCGTATTTTCAAAGATTCATTAGTAGCATTGTTGATGTAGGAATCGAAATCAGACTTGCTTATTAAATGCGGACTATTTTTATTTATTTTTTCTTTAGCCTTGCTTCCATAGACTTCAATTTCATCTAAGAACAAATATTTACCATTAGTTTTCAAAACAAAGGTCACATAACGGCCTATGGCGTTTAAGTTTTTTATTTTAAAACTTTGAACTTTGTAATCTCCAACACTATTATCTTCGGATAACATTAAATCACCATGATATTCAAATTGAATATTATCTGAACTACTAAACACAAGGCAATTCAAAGGAAAGTTAACTTCTGCTCCAATTCCTCTCGCTGTATTAATCAAAACACTTTCGATTATGAAATTATCGTCCAAGTTTAAATTAATTCTAACCTCTTGAGCATCTCTCCATCCGACAGTTGATTTATTCTGCCAGAAGCGTCTTTCTGATTTCTTAAATCCATCTGTTAAGTCTTTGTAGTCTGAGCCTTCTGTTAAAGAGTAGTTAGGAGTTACCGACAGAGTGTATTTCTTATCTTTTGCTATATTCTGCCCATTCAAATATGAAATACTAGATACAAGAGAAACTAATAATAAAAGATGTATCTTTTGCATATAATTTATAAATTATCAAATTACTTAATTTATCATTCTCCCTGGATACCCATAAAGATTTTGATCAAAATAAAACTGATACCAAAAACTTGCATCTTCACTTGAAGTTATTATTGATAAATAAAATACTCCTAAAAAAATAAATATCAAACCATAATAAATTATAGCATGAACAGAACCTCTTCGGGTATCTCTAACTTTAGTTTTGAATAAATAATAAAGAAAAAATGCATACATAATCGATGGGAATATATAGAAGTACCTAAACGGACGAGATATAGAAATAAATCCGACAGGAAACACATACATAGTAAGTAACCCAATAAAAAAGAAGAAATAAATAATATTAAACCGTTTAGAATTATAAAACAATTTGAGTTTTTTACTAAATAATATAACAATCACATTTAAAACTATCCTGAATATGTATACTAAACCTGTCCCTTCACTTTCTCTATAACTATTCATTAATCCCTCAATATTATAGCTACGTCCATACATATCAGCACCCAGTATATTAATATAAGTATTGATAAGCGACTCAATATTTGGGAGGAACACTTCAAATGCACTCTTCAAAACAAAGGCTGAGCCTAATAAAATTAACTGCAGAGGTATGCTCTTAAAATAATCTCTCCCGTTTCTAAGAATCGGATAAAATACAATTAAAATTATAGCACTTTTATGAATCAAAGTGGCAACAACACCCCAAATCAAATATCTCCATAATTTCTTATCCTCAATATATTTTAGAGAGAAAATCCAAATACACATTGCTAATGCTTGACGAATCACGTTCATCAAATTAAGCCATTCTCCATTTGTAAATAAGAAAAAGACTAGAAAAGGGAATAAATACCTCTCATTCTTAAAAGCATAGAAGAAGAAAAGAACCTCGGTAAATGCTATTAAACCAAAATACAGAACATAGTGCCAGTTTAACTTCCATCCAATTTCAGCAAAAAGAAAAAATAATGGTTCATTCTTTCCGACATGTATTTTTTGCAAGTATCCATGTAGATACCCCAAATGATCAACACCAACATCATACCTCATCCCAAATATAATGGCAAAAAGGAACAAAGGAAAAACAACTTCAAATCTCCAAAAAGATCTTTTTACTAGTATTCCAGAAGATGATATATAGCCATTTCTTCTTGATGCATACACTGCAAATAAAATCATTGTGAACATTAGAAGACTATATACAATAATACTTTGGAGCATATCTTGATATTATAACAGTTTAATCAATTACATTTATAATTACTAAGATCCCTTATAACAGTCTCCGAATTACCTTCATAGGAAGAAAGTAGATCAAACTTAAAAACTTTAATATTTCAAACTTTTCCTTAAACAAAACTCCTCCTTTTGTAGTAATAAAAAATGAGGCATATTTATCATAATACATCCTACGGGTTAGATTGTTTCTTTCACAATAATACAAATCCTTCAAAACTATATACCCATCATTTACCCTTCTTGATATTCCTTGTTTAGAAACAACTCCTCCATTATGCAACCTATATACCCCCATAATTTCATTGAAACAATAACCTTTACCACTTTTCATTATAAAATACACAATAACATTATCACGCATTTTTCCTTTATAATGTGACATATTACTCAAGGCTGATTTCCTATAAACCATAGTTAATGTCTTAGTTATCCATATCTTAAATGGATAGACAAAAGAGATTCCTTCATTATTGTTCTGAAAGAGATTATTTTGATCATCTGAATACCATTTATTGTTTTCAAAATCAAGCTTATTATACCTGTGACAAGTTAACACATACTCTGGGTTCTCCTCCAGAAAATCAACCTGCTTCTGCAATTTCAACGAATCAGTCCAATAATCATCACCTTCACAAGTAGCATAATATTTTCCACGTGCACGACCTCTTTGTATGCGGCCAATTGAACCATCTCTTTTAGAGTATTGATTCTCTGTCTGATATATCGGTTTAATCAAATGAGGATATTTCTCTTCATACTCCCTTATAATACTGGCTGTTTTATCGGTAGATGCATCATCATGAATAAGAATCTCCACCGGAAAGGTAGTTTTTTGCATTAAAAACCCCTCTATTGCATCACGTATAAAATTTTCGTGATTATATGTTATGCAACTGATACTTACTAGAGGAACAGTATCTTCACTCCACTGTTGTGAAGTTATAGGAACAGATTTATCAAGAAATTCAAACATCAAACAGTTTATTTAAAATTCAGTCAAAAAAAATAATGACGCAACTAAAATTAATTATTTAGCGGCTAATTGGTGTTTCTTCAAAATATTATTCGCCATTTTCACCATAGGGGGACCAATAAATTTATTGTCTTTTACAGCAACACCTTTACCTAAAGCTACAGCTTCTTCTGATAACTGCAACATTTCTGTTGCCCAAGCAACTTCATCTTCCGAAGGAGAATAATATTGATGTACCAAAGGTATTTCCTTGGGATTTAAAACCAGCATGCCCTCAAATCCAAGGTTTCTTCCAATTATAAGATTTCGTTCAAGATCTTCTAAATCATGAACACGAATATGAACAGTATCTATCGGGATAACATTATTTGCTTTGGCACCCATGGCAATGATAGATCTGGCTGAGAATATACTCTGACTTTCTAAGTCATGTTTCCCTCCTAATTCAGTCATGAAATCTTCACAACCAAATGCAACAGCAACCAATCTCTCCGGACAAGCTGTACAAATATCCTGAATATTCATAACAGCACCAGGAGTTTCAATCAGTGCAATGATTTTAAATGTATGTTTGGGGATTTTCTTTTCAAACTCAATTGTTTCCAATAGTTTCCCAAAGAAATAAATATCCTCTCCTTTTTTTGCCTTTGGATACATGAATCCATCGATACCAGAAATAGTAAGTTGATAAACATCCTGCAACAGATGTCCACTTTCTCGATCATTCACGCGAGGAAAAACAATTTTATCACTAAATTTTCCTTCGTTAGCGAACTTTATAATATTATCTCGAGCTATCTGCTTATTTTCTACAGGTTGTACTGAATCTTCAATGTCTAATAACAACACATCTGCATCTCTGCGAAGTGAACTTTCCATCAATTTATCATTGTGTGCCGGAACAAACATTAAACTTCGCATTAAATAGTCATTTTTCATATTCTCTTTTCTTTATAAGAACATTTCTTCTGAAGCTTATAACTTCAACCTTATTATGATTATATCCGATTGTTTCTACATAAACAACACCTCTGTCTGGCTTACTTTTTGAATCTCGTTTACTGAGAATTCTCGTCTTAGCATAAAGCGTATCGTTCAGGAATACTGGGGATAAATGCTTAATATCCTCATAACCCAAGTTGGCAATCGCCTTACCACTGATATCGGGAACTGTCATCCCTACTACAATTGAAAATACTAATGTACCAACCACCAGTATTTTACCATGTTGATTTTTTGATGCATAATCCAAATTTGTATGAACCGGGTGATGATTCATTGTCAAGAGTGAAAATAGATTATTATCACTTTCAAATATAGTTTTCGATAGTGCATGTTCAATTACATCACCTTCAACAAAGTCCTCGTAATAAAGGCCTAATACTGATTGTTTCATCTGTTATATTTATTACCTGGATAAAGGTTTCGCCGGATTACCTATAAGAATCTGTTTTGATTGAACATCTTTCACAAGATTCGCAGCCATACCAATTATGTTATAATCATCGATATTGATAAAATTCTTACTTGAAGAATTCAATCCAAAAAAATTACCATTTCCAATTTTCAAGTTACTCCCTATGACACTATGACCCGCAATAAAATTATTATCACCCATCATTGTATCGTGTCCTACAAGCGAATTGGAATTAAATGTATTGAAATTACCCATTTTCACATTCGGATTAATCACAACATTAGCGAGAATGATATTACCATAACCGATCTGAGCACTTCGAGCAACAGTTGCTAATGGATGGATGAATGTTAAATATCTTTCAATTGGAATTTGAAAACTTTCTCTTAGTTTAATTCTCTCTTCAATTACATCACTACGATAAAGAGAGTAAATAAAAAAAACATCATCAAATCTTTTATACTTACCATAGACATTATATGTCTTATCTAAAATTGGAATTCCGTTAATTTCATCACCAAATGATTCATCATCAAATGCAAAACCTAGCAATTCATACTTTTCTCCAAATTTTTCAACTGCATTTAATATTTGTTCAGCAATAACTACTGGAGTCCCTTTACCACCTATAATTATTATTTTTTTCATAGGATCGAATTTATTTATTTCTAAAAATGAAACGATAAATCACTCTAATTAGCTGTATACGCGCTAATCTATTTCGTAGTTTAAATAAACTTGCCTTGATTTTATATTTTTTGGGTATTTGATAGTTCGTTTCAATCATAAGATCATGAATTTCTTTTAAGAAATGATCCTTTTTATAATTAGCAAGAACATTAATAAAAATTGAATCTTTATGCTTCCTATATTTTTGTAAATCAAATCTGTTTGAATAATGCTCAATTTTACCCAATAAATCAAGTGTAATTAAAGTTCTCAGACACTTTATACATTCAGAACAATTCGGCCTTGTATCTTTTTTATACTGTGTATAATGCTTTTCATTGTATATGTCTGCTGCACATACATATAAATTATTTTTAGCAATTTTATTATCTGCAATATACTTTGTTTTCTCAACTCTATTCAGATCACTATTAGCAATAATTATTTGACTGTTATTATTTGACAGAAAAGAAGTTACCAACCATTCGTAATAATACTGATCGTGTTTACTTAGTTTTATATCCTCAATAGTCCCTGAAGAAGATATAAAATAGTATTTAAAAAACTTCTGAAGGGATAAAACACCAGCAATCAAACACATCGTAGATCTAGGCGAAAAGTTAAATATTTTCTCTTCTCTGTTGTTATAAAATAAATTGAAATTTGAGTCAATTGTTAATAACGGTAATCCAAAAATGTTTGATATAGATTTTGCTCTTTTTATGTCTTCCGCAAAAGTTACTTGCGTTTTTTTATAATCATTACCATATGACCCAACATTAAATAAAGTCAAATTTGTTAATATCAGATTATCTGTTACATCTTGTGTATGTTGTAAAACTGTAGTAAAACTATCAATACCTCCTGAAAATCCAGTTGCTACAGCTGTCGGATTGAAATTTAGCGTAATTGTACTTTTAGGAATTATCTTTATAGGTTTCTTTTCAAAAACCTTAGACAACGTATATGTAAGATTATTTTCAATTTGATAAAATAAAATCTCAGAAATTGGGGCATTTATATATATATCTTGTTTAGATACTAATGCCGGTAATAGCATTGCTACTACAAATGCATCTGCAACCTCATCACATAAGTAATTCCCATATTCATTTGGAACAGCAAAAAAAACATCTTCCTCAATATTTGAAACTTCATCTTTTATTTTTGAGATAAGATATGTTTGATCTTCTCTTGTTTCGATATAAGGTTTATTGATTATCATAATGTAATATATTCAAGTTTCGCAAGTAAAAATTCAGTAAAAATAATCGCATAAAAAAACGGCA
>ENA-UOOM01003179-UOOM01003179.1-fermentation-metagenome-genome-assembly--contig:-NODE-3179-length-12285-cov-11.252249_pt1 | contig 12285 bp, 11 predicted proteins | sample MGYA00245781_ERZ724031 | MGnify/ENA primary metagenome ERZ724031 (study PRJEB28704, sample SAMN03018317) | fermentation metagenome | biome: anthropogenic terrestrial biome; feature: soil... | reverse complement strand
CTTAATACGTTCCGCCGGAAATTCATCGGCAGGGAGATTTGTAACAATGCACTCATAAGAAGAGGCTGATATGGGAAATCGGACAATTCGAAATGACAGTTCGTAGGTATCCAACGAACCATAGGTATATAATGATTAAAAAGTCGGAATAATGCATAGAATTAAAAATAGTAGTATGACTAATATAGAAAATAGAAAACTGATTAGGCTGTCGAATATACTAGACAAAAATGATATTTTAGCGTAGAATGTACTTGACATAACAAAAACAAGATTAATTAGAATGAATGGAGGAATGTAGATGAACAGCGATATATTGAAAATGATTATATATGACCAGCATCAAATTATACGCGATTCCATGATTATAAATCGAGAATATACATTTGAAAAAAATGGGAATTATGTATTAACGGGACTCAGACGTGCGGGAAAGTCAACATTGCTATATAAAATTGCAAAAGAACTGGTAGCGGATGGAGCAGAGTGGAATCAAATTATATATATTAATTTTGAAGATGAACGTTTATCAGAATTTACGTTAAAGGACTTTAACGATATCCTATTGGTTGCTAGTGAAATGAGTGAAAAGAAATCTTATTTTTTCTTGGATGAGATTCAGAATGTGGAAGGCTGGGAAAGTTTTGCAAGGAGAATCGCCGATGCAAAGGAGCGTGTTTATATCACTGGAAGCAATGCACAGATGCTGAGCAAGGATATGGAGGCACGCCTGGGAGGAAGGTATTTTACAAAATATATAAGTCCTTATAATTTTAGAGAGTATCTTACTGCGAAGGAAGTACAGCATGACGAGGTGGCGATTCAAACAACGAAGCTTAATGGAAGAATTCGTGCAGCTCTTGGAAGCTATTTCTATGAAGGTGGATTTCCGGAATCACTGTTGTTTCAGGCCAAGAGAGAGTATGTGGAAAACATATATCAGAAGATTCTGCTTGGAGATATTGTGGCAAGAAATAGTATTCGAAATCCGGACGCGATGAGAATCTTGATGAAGAAGATCGCAGAAACTGTAATGCATGAGGTATCTTATACAAAACTGCAGAATATCGTGAATTCTGTCGGAATAAAAGTCAGCAAAGATTCTCTAATTAATTACGTCAGTTACGCGGAAGATGCGTATCTCATATTCCATATTCAGAATTATGTGGCCGCATTTGTGGAAAAGGAAAGCGTTCCCAAATATTATTTTAATGATAATAGTCTTTTAAACCTGTTTTTAACCAAGAAGGATTCAGCGCTACTGGAAAATATGGTTGCAGCCATGCTTCATCGTCGCTACCTGAGAGGATTATACTATTTTAGGTCATCTAAGACAGGAATTGACGTTGACTTTTATATTCAGGAGAACGGTACTGCAATTCAGGTAGCGTATAGTGTCCAGGGGGAAGCTAGAATTCGAGAGGTAGGAAATCTGATTAGGACTGCAAAAGAAGTGAAAGAGTCTGGGAGATTTGTGATTGTTACTTATGAAGAAGAAGAGCTAATCGAAGAAGATGGAGTTCAAATTGAAGTGATTCCACTTTATAAGTTTTTGTTGGATGTGTAGAAAAAGAGAAAGTTAAAGCTAGTGTAAAGTTTTTGTAGGAAAAATAAAACAGACAGAAGAAGAAAGCACCAAACTGTGTTAGGATTTAAGTGACAAAACCAAAATCTTATACAAGAAGAGGTGCTTTCTATGATTAAAAGTATTCTTGGTGATATGGATGTGGTAACCTATTACAGAGGCTCAATATGGTACAGAAGCCTGGAGTACACCAGATTGACGATCAAATCTTATTATCATCAGGTTCGGCTGACTACAAAATGAATAGACAAATACGGCGGCAAAGTTTATTATTATAACAACAGAGGTATAAAAAGTGTAAAAGGAGAAAATAACATGGCTAAAAGAACAAAGGGAAAATGTAAATATTGCGGCAAAGAGTACACAATGAGTTACATGAACAGGCATTTATCAGCTTGTGAAGAGCGTCGAAAGCAATTGACTGCGCAGACAGGCAGTAAACGATGTGGTTATTTTCAACTGGCGGTTTATTCAAAATACGACAGAGATTATTGGATGTTTATAGAAGTTCGGGATACAGCGACATTGAAAGATGTGGATTCCTTTTTACGGGACATATGGCTGGAGTGCTGCGGGCATTTGAGTGCGTTTACTATAGACGGCATCAGGTACGATGTACAACCTGATACAGATTCTTTTTGGGGAGTTCCTGCAAGAAGTATGAATTATAAATTAAAGTCTGTTCTGGAGAAGGAAATGACTATTGAATATGAGTATGACTTCGGCTCCACCACAGAATTAATGATAACAGTGGTAAATCATAGGCTTGGGTACTGGCAGAAAGATAAGTTGATAATTCTATCAAGAAATAATCCACCTGTGTTTATATGTGATGAATGCGGTGAGAAAGCTGCTGTGTTTATCAGCGGGGAATATGACTGGACGGGAAAAGGACTGTTATGTGAGGATTGCATAAAAAAGTCTGAGTTTGATGAAGAAATGTTTCTCGATATCTGTAATTCCCCCCGAGTGGGAGTCTGCGGTTATAATGGAAGTGATATTTATCCGGATCAATTTATGTCGGATTTGGACAAAGAGACAGCTGAAAAATAGCAAATAAATCTATGGGAACAGTGCCGGGAAGGAAAAGTATGAAGGTACAAGAGTTAAGAGATTTAATAAAAACTGCTGACAGAACGTTATTGGAAAAAACATTTGTAGAAAGCTACAAGCAATTTTCTAAGCACCAGAAGGAAGAAGTGGACTTATTAATAGCGAGTATTTTGGAGGGAAAAGAAAAACAGACGGATGTAAAACAGAAAACGGTTAATTTTGAAGAATTGGAGAAACAGATCACGGTATTCCTCAAAAATGCGTACGCACAGAATTACTTTGCTCCGAACCGCGTTATTCCTAAGAATCAACGTCCGAAATGGCGTTTTTTGGTGAAAGGATATATTAAGCAATTAGAAAAAGTTCAGACGGAGAGTGAATTTTATCCAAGGATGGTGAAGCTGTTTACAGATTTATATCATCTGATATGCGAAGCCTGCCGCTATTATTATTTTTCTACAGACGACGCTTTCCGCTCTATCGGCTGGTCGCAGACAGAGCTATTTCATATATTGGTAAAGAAGACATTTGCAGCCGGATATTCAAGAGAAAACATAGCAGCATTAGTCCTGGCTGCATCAACGGGAGGACTGAGTATGGATTCACTGCATATCGAACAGCAAATGGCACTTCTTTCAGAGCTGAATACGGCAGATGTAAAATATATGGCGATAGAAGAGGCTAAAAAGCTTGTAAGTGAAAATATTAAAAAGCAGTCGGCTCTGAAAAAGTATGACAACAGGCGCTATAGATTAGATGAAGCGGTGAATAACCTTTGCGATATGATTCTGATAACATACATATCGTTGGCTGAGCCGGAAGAAGGCGTCAGTTATTATTTTGAATTTTGTCAGGAGATGGATAAAGAGATTGTTTTATATCGCGCTCTGGAGCTGGCAGATTGGATGGACGAAGAAGATTTATGGATAGATATCTATAAATACGGTATTGTTAAAAAAATAAAACCGCGGGAAAAATTAGTCCAACAGTATGGGGAACGCAGTAAGGGGAAAACATCCACTTAAAGTTTAAAGAAAGAGTATTGTCAAAAGTGAATGACAGAGACAGCCTTGTGGAGAAATCTGCAGGGCTGTCTTTATGCAAAGAATTGAGGTGAAGCAGATGCCAAAGAAACCAAGGAGGGATTCCATTTGGATTGATCTGAGGGGCTTCGGTAAAATAATATTCAGAAAAATCAAAAATGTACGCGAGAACATATATGAAATATTAAAATGAGGATAAATAAAAAAGATAACAACAATAATATACAAAAAATACAATTATAAATATAGCATATTTACTAAAATATAAAAAATAATTGACTTTATTGAGCTGGAGGAATATTATGAGTATAAATAATATAGGTACACGTGTACATAACTGGAAACAGTAAATACATTGACTTGACGAAGCAATGTATTTACCAAATTAATAGAAAGGGATTTGGAGATGAAAAAGTTGAAGAGAATTACAGCGGTGGGATTGTCTGTGATACTGGCAGCGTCACTGGCAGCATGTGGCGGTTCGGATGGTAAAGAGGATACGAAGGAATCAGGAAAAGCCAAAGGAACAACAATAACGTTCTGGAATAGTTTTACCGGTGCAGATGGCGATATGCTGGTAGAAATGGTTGATAAGTTCAATAAGGAAAATAAAGACGGGATCACAGTTGATATGGATATTTCAGCTGATTTTGATAGTCAGCTGTCAACAGCATTTGCGGCCGGGGAGGGCCCGACAATGATGCTGAGTTCAAGTGCTTATCGGTTTACATATGGTGATTATCTGCAGGATGTCAGTGATGTGTTTGATAAAACAGATCTGGATAAAGCTGATTTTATTCAGTCTTATCTGGATTATTGTTCAGATGGTGATTCTCTGTATTTTGTGCCATTCCAGATTGTTGGCTATTATATGTACTGGAACAAAGATTTATTTGAAGCGGCAGGACTGGACCCGGATACGCCGCCGGCTACATGGAATGAGTGGCAGGAATGGGCGGGGAAACTGACAGATGAAAGCAAAAACGTATATGGCTCAGGAATTTCTTACGATTATGCATATCAGATCGCACATATTATGCAGAGATTCGGAGGGCTTGCAGTTACAGACGACAATGGAAAGTGGAAAGCAAATTTTGCCGGTAATGCGGGATATGAAAAATTTCTGAATATGTACAAAGCAATGGCCGATAAGGGAGACAATCCAGTTGAGGCGGATACGGATTCCATGGCAAGTGCAGGACAGATTGGTATGACTGCCGGAGGACCATGGGTTACAGCAGGGCTTGATACGGCGGGAGTAAATTATGGAATCGGACTGATACCACAGGGCGATGCGGGTGACATGAATTCGGTAGAAGTAATCGGCTTTGCGATCACGACGGCAGCCAGTGATGAAGAAAAAGAAGCCGCTTATAAATTTATTGAATGGTGGAACACCGAAAATGATGACGGAAGCAGTCCTGCCCTGGAATGGTCACTTACAAATGGATTCCCGGCATATACTTATTCTGTGCAGGACAAGGATGAATACAAAGAAAACGAGAAATTGAGTGTAATGTCTTCTGCTGATCCAGAGGCGCCGACTGATTTTATCACAGATTCCAATTTTCCGGGCATCAATGCGGTACTTACAGATGTAATTCCAGAAATGATCAATGCGGTTGCATTTGGCAATGCATCAGTTGATGCTGCACTGGAAAAAGCGCAGTCATCGGCAGACAAAATTGTGGAAGATTATAACAAATAACCGGTATATGCTGTTGATTTGGAAGGAACAGGCGGCCAAAAGGAGCCGCCTGTTTAAATAAAAAAGTTGGAGGATAAAATGGAAAGAGTAAGAAAGTACTGGAACAAACCCTCCAGAAGTGCATACGTTTTTGTTGCACCATCAATTATTTTGCTGATATTGTTTAGTGTTATTCCACTTATTATGGCTTTTGGGTTAAGCTTTTTTGATGTGCCGATTACAATGAATACTGCTAAGTTTATTGGCTGGGATAATTTTGTGGAAGCTTTTCATGACTCCCGTTTCCTTAACAGTTTGAAGGTCACAGCAATATTCACGGGGCTGGAAGTGCCGATTCAGGTTTTAGGCTCGCTGATTGTTGCGGCTTTGATCAGCAAGAACAACAAAAGGAATAAGTTTCTCCGTGCGGTATATTTTCTGCCGGTTATATGTTCTGCGACTGTAATAGGTATTATGTGGAGAATGATCCTACATTCTAATATCGGATTTATTACAGCAGCAATGCAGTCTATGGGGCTTGGAAAAATAAACTTTATGAATACGCCCGGTCTGACGATATATGTGGTTTCGTTTATATCAATTTGGAGGAGTTTTGGTATTTCGGCCATCATATATGTGACAGCTATTCAACAGGTATCACCTTCTCTATTTGAGGCCGCTGAAATGGACGGCGCAGGAAAAATCAGACAGTTCATTCACATTACCGTGCCGTCAATCCGGCCGACATTCTGGTATATTTTGATGACCAGATTTGCGGGTGCCCTGCAGATTTTTGATATTATTTATGTCACTACGAATGGCGGCCCAAATTATACGACTGAATCAACTGTAAGTTATATTTATTCCAGGGCATTTTCCTCAAATTCAAGTATGGGATATGCTTCCGCCATGTCTGTGGTTCTGTTCATAATCATCATGTTTATTACCGTATTGATGTATCACAGGATGAATAAGGAGGAATAACATGAACAGGAAAAAAACTATAAAAATTAAAGATATAGTAATACAAATACCCGTTGCCCTGGTACTGGTCATTCTGGCATTAATGGTGTTAATACCGGTAGTCTGGATGACGTTTAGTGCCTTCAAGCCGGAAAAAGAGATTATATCATGGCCTCCGACATTTATTCCAGACTCGTTTACACTTCAGAACTTTTCAGATGTACAGGTCCGAATTGATATTATTAGGTATGTTATCAATTCTATTATATACGCAGGGGGAACGACAGCACTCGCGGTTGTGGTAAATTGTATGGCCGGGTATGCGTATGCTTTTTATGATTTTAAGGGAAAAACAGCAATGTTCTTAATGACATTGGCAACCATGATGGTGCCGTTTCAGGTTATTATGGTGCCGTTGTTTCTGGTCGTTTACAAAATGGGGATGTATGATTCTTACTGGGGGCTGATTATACCGAGGGCAGCAGTTGCCGGATCCATTTTTATGATGCGCGCTGCATTTACGGGGATTCCCAAAGAGATGGCAGAGGCTGCCAGGATTGATGGACTCTCAGAGTATGGGATATTCTGGAAGATCATGATGCCCCAGGTCAAACCTGCAGTGATTACACTTATTATTTTAAGTGTCAATGGTTCCTGGAATGATTTACTGTGGCCGATGATTGTGACAAGCAGCACAAAAATGCGGACGCTGGCAAATGGACTTGCTTTGTTCATTGGGCAAAATACGATTGAATACGGTACGGCCTTTGCCGGTGCGCTGATTTCACTGATCCCAATGTTTGTATTATACATATTCGGACAGAGATATTTTGTTGAAGGAATGAGCAGCGGAGGACTGAAAGGCTAAGGAGATATATCGCATATGAAAAAAACGAAGGTTGTGTGTAATAAAAAATTTATAGTGGGTGAAATAGATCCCCGCCTTTTCGGTTCGTTTCTGGAACACATGGGCAGGGTTATTTATACAGGAATCTATGAGCCGGAAAATGCAATCTCGGATGAAGAAGGATTCCGCAGGGATGTACTGGGAAAAGTAAAAGAGATGAATGTAACCGCTGTGCGCTATCCAGGGGGAAACTTTGTTTCAGCTTACAACTGGGAAGACGGTGTCGGACCGAAGGAGAAACGTCCCCGTAAGCTGGAACTTGCCTGGAGGTCAATAGAGACCAATGAATTTGGGACCAATGAGTTTATGAAATGGGCCAGGAAGGTTGGTGTGCAGCCGATTCTTACTGTGAATCTTGGAACGAAAGGCATTGAAAATGCTGCACATTATGTAGAATACTGCAATTTCCCGAGAGGAACCAAATACAGCGATATGCGAAGAGAACATGGGGTTGAGGAGCCATATGGAGTTAAAATGTGGTGTCTGGGAAATGAAATGGACGGCAAGTGGCAGATTGGCCATAAAACGGCGGAAGAATACGGGAAACTGGCCGCAGAAGCCGGGAAGGTCATGAAGTTGATTGATCCCCAGATTGAATTGACTGTCTGTGGAAGTTCCCTATCCACTATGCCTACATATCCCCAGTGGGACATAGAAGTATTGGAGCAAGTATACGATGTTGCGGATTATCTTGCACTTCACCAGTATTATGCGGGGCAGGATAAGGGAACAAAGAGGTTTCTCGCGCAGACTCTGGACATGGAAGAATATATCAGGACAATACGTTCAGTGGCTCAGGTTGTCAAGCAAAAGAAGCACTCTAAAAAAGAAATGAAGTTCAGCGTGGATGAATGGGGAGTCTGGGCCGTTCCGGGAAACGCTGTGAATAGAGAAATAGAAGAAGAACCGTGGATGGCTGCGCCTGCGATCAGTGAACAGATCTATACACTGGAGGATGCTCTCCTTTTCGCAGGAATGCAGATGGTAATGCTTCGAAACGCAGATGTGATTAAAATCGCGTGTCAATCCCTGCTTACAAATGTGAGTGCATGCATTATGACAGAAAAAAATGGAGGTCTGTGGCTGCAGACGATTTATTACCCATTTTTTTACTTTGCAAATTATGCAAGGGGTCTGGTGCTTTCCAGTGCCTGGGAGGGACCGGCCTATGATTGTGAGGAATTTTCAAACGTACCATATATTGACCATATCGTTGTATGGAATAAAGAGAGAAATGAGGTTGTTGTTTTTGCAGTAAACCGCAATGAGGAAGAAGAGATGGAAATGGAGATACAACTGCCGGATTTTGAAATAAAAGGAATCAGGGAATGTATAAGCATGACTGCCGGGGACAAAAAGATGACGAATGAGAAGAACCATAATGCGGTAGTTCCAAAACCCAATGATAATGTAGTGCTGCAAGACGGATTATGTATTACGCAGCTGGAACCATTGTCATTCAATGTGCTGCGGCTGAAAGTGTAAGAAACAGGAAGATGCAGACGTTTTAAAATTGACCTTCGTTGCCTGGTATGCTCTTTTATGCTATACTCAAATTACTTTTTGGGACTGGAGGAAAGAATATGGCAATCACAGTAAATCAAATTGCTCAAAAATGCGGGGTTTCAAGGACTACCGTATTGCGTGCCCTGAATGGCGGGGGCAGTGTGAAAAAAGAGACAAAAGAGAAGATTCTGCAGGTTGCCGAAGAGAATAACTACCGTCCCAATCTGCTGGCGAGAAGTCTGAATCATGGCCGGACAATGTCTTTGGGTGTTGTGACAATTAACATTGAAAACATGTATTTTGTCCAGTCATTAAATACCATAAACAAAGAGGCTGATAAACGAGGCTATTTTACGAATATTGTAGTCTGTGATGAAAGCCTTGAGTGGGAAAGAAAGCTGATACGGGGTCTGGCAGAACGTCAGATGGAAGGAATTATGATCAATCCGCTTAATCAGGGAAGTGAGTTTGAAGAATTTCTTTTGTCGCTGCATATTCCAATCGTGTGTATAGGAAATCAAGTGTCAGAAAAAATTACTACAGTGCAGGTAAATGAAATGGCGGCAGCAATGGATGCAGTAGAGCTCATCGCATCTAAGAGATATGAACAAATCGTATTTGTCTGCCCGCCGCTGGAGGTTCAGGGTCAGCAGAATATTTATGTTCACGAACAAAGACTCAAAGGGTTTAAAGCAGCAATGGGAATACATTGCAGTCTGCATTCGGAAGTGGTGGGAAAGAAAGAATTTTTGCCCGATATAGAGCGTATCCTTTCTGGAAATCCGGAAAGAAGGACAGCATTTTTATGCTCCGGAGACAGCTACGCGTTGACGATCAAGCAGTGGGGAGAGAAGAAAAATATGAAGATTCCGGAGGATTTCGGACTCATGGGATTTGATGATATCAGTGTATTGCAGTATATCTCTCCTAAACTGACTACAGTTTCTACAAACCTTGAGGGAGTGGCAGCCGCGGCGGTCGTGGAACTTATTCAGCAGATTGATTCAGAAGAATATTCACCAAAATCAATTATTTTAAATTATAAGATTTTGGACAGAGACACCTTATGAATTGAACATTCTATTATCTCCTGTACTGTATGAGAAAAGAGGAAATAATTATGGATGCTACAAATTTTAAACAGACTAAATATAATAAACCATTTATCATTCAACGTGCAGATCCATATGTATACCGGCATGAAGATGGGACCTACTTGTTTACGGCTTCTGTACCGGCATATGATCGGATTATATTGCGCAGGAGCAAAACTCTGGATGGCCTTGCTGATGCTGAGGAAACCGTGATATGGAAAAAGCACGGCAGAGGGATTATGAGCGTACATGTATGGGCACCCGAAATCCATTTTATTGAAGGCAAATGGTTTATTTATTTTGCGGCCGGGGAAAAAGACGATATTTGGGCAATACGCCCGTATATCCTGATGTGTGAAGGGGAAGATCCGATAAAGAATCCCTGGACAGAAATAGGACCGATGCAGGCGTCGGATGACTTTTCGTTTCAGGATTTTTCGCTCGATATGACCGTGTTTGAAAATCGGGGAAAGTGGTACTGCGTATGGGCGGAAAAAATTAGTGTAGGAAAGAAAATTTCAAATTTATATATTGCAGAGATGAAAAGTCCGGTAAAGCTTGCCACAGCACAGGTACTGCTTACGACACCGGAGTATGATTGGGAACGGGTGGATTTCTGGGTAAATGAAGGACCTGCAGTAGTGCGGCACAATGGGAAACTTTATTTGACTTATTCGGCAAGCGCTACCGGAGAATGCTATTGTATCGGGATGCTGAGCATTGATGAAGAAGAGGAACTTTTAGATCCGCGCGCATGGAAGAAGGAAAGGTATCCTGTTCTTAAAACGGATTGGGAGAAAGGAATGTTTGGGCCGGGACATAATTCATTTACGAAGTCAGAGGATGGGGCGGATGACATTATGATTTATCATGCACGTCAGTATGATTCTATTATTGGAGATCCGTTATATGACCCTAACAGACATACATACAGGATGCGTGTAGAATGGGACGAGCAGGAGAAACCTGTGTTTGATTTTAAAAATAATTTTGAAACAACATGAATATCCTGTGATAAGAGAGAGCATCAGGCGGTTGTCCAAAAATGAAAAAGGAGATTAAAAAATATATGCAGCTGTTTGACCTACATTGTGATTCAATCGTTAAATACAGAGAATTAGGTGAGGGATTCCTGTGCAAAAAGACGCAGTTCTCATTAAACGATGCCGCCCGGTTTGAGAGAATATGCCAGGCTATGGCAATATTTATTCCTGATGATATACGGGGAGAAAAGGCGTTTAAGTATTTTAATGTACATCGTGATTATCTTCTTGGACTGCTGGAAAAAGAATCAGATCTGGCTGAGCTGGCCTGCAGTGGAGCGGATGTAGCCCGTATTGCCGGCAGCGGGAGATGTGCTGTTATGCTGGCTGTCGAGGGAGGAGCCGTTTTGGCCGGGAAAATTGAAAATGTCGGCTGCCTGGCCCGCTGCGGGGTTCAGATAATGACTCTGGTCTGGAATGGAGAAAATGAAATTGGCTCAGGGCACCGGACGCATCATGGTCTGACTGCTTTTGGACGGGAAGTGGTCAAAAGGATGGAAGAACAAAATATGATTGTTGACGTTTCCCACTTGAACGATGAAGGATTTGATGATGTCTGTGAAATTGCACAGAAACCGTTTATTGCAAGTCACTCCAATTTGCGCTCAATCTGCCCCCACAACCGTAACCTGACTGAAAAACAATTTGAAGAGATTGTCCGGCGCAGGGGACTGGTCGGGATTAATCTCTATGAGCCGTTTCTGGATGAAAATGGAGAGGGCACAGTGGAATCAATCCTCCGCCATGTGTATCGGATGCTGGAACTGGGGGGAGAAAATGTAATTGCCTGCGGCAGTGATTTTGACGGTGCAGACATCCACCCATCTCTTGACAGTCCGGTTAAATTTGCAGGGGTGGCACAATACCTGGTTGATCATGGAATTGGGAAAGAACAGGTCGATAAGATGTTCTTCGGCAATGCTTTGAATTTTTTTATGACGAAGGGCGGCATAACTACTTAAAGCGGCAGTAAAAACAGATGGAACAGCTTTCGGTATCAGGAAATCGGAGCATCTCGGTGTTCTACCGAGGTGGAGAATACAATCAGCGTCTTGGTGCGCCCAAAATGCTAAAGCTCACTGATAAAGTGGTCGAGCGATAGCCAAAGAGCAGGTGATTAATCTGAGCATGATAGCCGGATATGATGTCTGCTTTTTCCATGCGCTCAATGCGGTAATGTATATGGTAAATCTCGGCGGAACAGCAATCGGCTCCGCAATCAATGCATCCGACTTCTATTTGCAGAATGTGGTTCCCAATCTGGGAAAGATCACAGGCTATCCATTAGAGCAGGCAGAGGATTTGTTCGATTCCACAGAGAATTTAGACGGATTCGTGGCGGTATCCGAAGCAGTCAAAATCTGTGCGGTCAATCTTTCTAAGATGTGCAATGATTTACGTCTT
>ENA-UOOM01003176-UOOM01003176.1-fermentation-metagenome-genome-assembly--contig:-NODE-3176-length-12302-cov-22.158488_pt1 | contig 12302 bp, 22 predicted proteins | sample MGYA00245781_ERZ724031 | MGnify/ENA primary metagenome ERZ724031 (study PRJEB28704, sample SAMN03018317) | fermentation metagenome | biome: anthropogenic terrestrial biome; feature: soil... | reverse complement strand
TAATTTTGTCAAAACGGAAAGCACGGCGGAAGCCGAAAACAATAATTGACAGCCCACACGGGCGGAAAGAGGTACTATTATGGCGAAGGTAATTAATGCAAGCGGCAGAGAGATTGATTTTGACGCGGCAGCGGCGCTCATGGATGATGATTTGCGGGAGGCAATTGCAGGCACGGTTGATACCGAGCAAAAATTTCTCACGGCCTATGAAAAGGCGCATGAAGCAAAGTTCGGGGAGCCGTGGGAGCTGTCAAAAGCAGACCCGACGTGGTAGGCAAAAGAGCCGAGGCGCAAGCCCCGGCTTTTCTTTTTCCCTGGCTTGTTAATACTTTATCACTTGCTGTCTGTAATGACCTAGAATCGTTTTTATCCTGTACTGGTATAGTTACACTTTCAAGGCATGAAAGCATTACAAGCGAAAGCAGAGAAGGACAGGCGTGGCAGATCATGTTATTTTCAAAAAGGCAAAGCAAAAGCGGGCCGGAAGTGTTTCCGGTTCCCGCTGCTTTTGAATGATTCGAGCTGGTCAGCAGATGATAAAGCTGATCGGCCTTTAACTTTTTTGCAAGCTGAAATTTTTTTCGCGGCCAAAATGCCTTATGCGCCGATCTTTTTTGGGAGACACTTTATGCGCCGACCCCTTATGCGCCGACTTTTTGCTTATGCGCCGCTTTATGCGTACCCGCCTGCCTTATTTATGAATTTTTATGCAAAAGTGATGGTAAATATTCATTATGCGCCGACTTTTATTTTTTGGAAGCGGTGTCCTCGTCGTCTGGGAGGCTCTGCGCGGCCTTCAAAATTTGCTCGTCGCTCATGTCATCGATTGGATTGCGCGGTTCTATGGCAATTGTCTGCTCATCTGTATAATGATTCGTTTCTCCAAATTTATTCTTTGCTGTAAATATCGCAAAAGCGGGGTTTTTCATCTCAAATCCCTTGTTTGTCACGGCAAGTTCAATCAGTGACCTTAGTGGCGCGAGCACATCGGCATATGTAATTGTTGTATACTCTGTCTTATATATACCTTTCTCTATATACTCTTTAATAGAGTAATTATTACCACTCTTATCTTTCTCATATACAGATTCAATATATCTATCAAATTCTGTCTTATCTATATTAGAATAGATATATTCCCCTGTAAGAGTATCTTTAACTACCGATACTGTAAATTCTGTTTCATCAGTAAGATATTTTAAGAGGGTAGCCTTGCTGATGTTAAGGAATATTGAAAGCCCTATAAAAGAAGGGGCTATATTCTTTTTCACGCAGAAATCTTCAAATCCCTGTAAAGACTCAGCTAATTCTAAAGGATTATTAAATATCTTACGTCCCATACCTTTGGCGATCTGCATAACTTGCGCGTCAGTTCCAACAACGTCAGGAGTCGTTGGGCCACGTTTCGGAGCTTCTTCAAGGTATTTGTCCATCTTCATTGTGCCTATGCGCCGAGTTATCTGCGGGCGGGTTACTTCCTCCGCCGTAATATCTATACTATCTTTCTTCTCTTTATTACTCATATATTACTCAACTCCCTGTATTAAGATATTCTGCAACAGATTCAAGATTGGTAAAGTATTTCCCGCCGTTGCGCTCGACCATTTTGCCAACCTGATTTAACGATCTCATTTCACCAGCAGAAAAAGCAATTTTGTCGTGCGGGTAGCAGTATTGAGCAATCGGAATTTCTGTATTCAGTACGCAGAACACAGTCTTACGCGGCCTCTTATTACTATCGTCTATAACTTCTGCAATGCTATATACTCCCTGCATAGATGGTGTAATAGTATATAAGCAATAGTCGCAAATTTCTCTTTGTCTGCGTTCTTCTGCCATAAATTCTTCCGTCCAGTCCGGCACAACCGGATTGAAGTAATCAATTTTGAGCATTGGAATTAGTTTATCTCGCCAAACGCTTTCAGCACAGGTGCCTCCGAGGAATACCTTGCTTTTTTCTTTCATGCTTTTCACCTACTCTTATATATTATATAAAGACTTATTGATTTCACTTTTCGCTATGCGCCGGTCTTTTTTCATTGCAATTTTATGGTTCATCCTTTTTTGTTTGCGCCATCCGTTATGATTAATAGCCCAACAACAATAAAGATGGCTGAATTCTGATTGATATTGAGACTGTATCTTTTTCACATCATTATTCATACGCATTTCCTCCTTATGCGCTAATTTATAAATTATCGTTTTTCAAGACTTTATAGCCACTTTTATATGTAGGGTGTGAAATTACACTACTTTAGCATAAAAACCTATGCACAAAGTTGAGAATCGTCAGAAAAGGCATTTATGCGTTTAACTTGAAACTGCAATCGCCATTTTATCTAAATTTTTAGATTTTACCTTTAAAAATAGCCCCCATCACTGGGAGCTAACGTACTTCACTGGGACACATTGTAAAGAGGTGCGGAAGTCCCTGTTTGGTGTCAGCGTCAGCCTCATGCGGCCTATGCTGGCATGTATGCCGCCTATCGTTGCTTCTGCGGCTACACGTCCGGCTTTCACGGAGAGGAGCTACCTCACATTCAGAGTCTTCAGACCAACTTCCACATTTCAGTGGCATATTGCCGAACCTCGGCTAAGTTGGCACATACTTGCAGGCGTGTCGGCACTCACGCATCTCCATCCTTTTACAAGGGGTATGGCTGCCTGTTCCAAATTCTGCAAGGCAATTATCGGGCAAAGGACTTCCACCTTTGCAAGAAGCATCATTTACAGCCGGTAGGTAGACACATTTCAAGAGCATATTCGCGCTATGCTTATGTCCCATGCTTCTGCTGTCACAGCGTTTTTAACGAATTCCGCCACCGATAAGCACATACATACACACATACAACATAATGACAATGATCTTTTGCAAAGAGTGTCTTTTCAAGCCAGAATTTATAAGTCGCATCTGGCAAGCGGCAGTTTAGCAGATAGCAGGTGATGAACCTGCCGGGTTATTGCTCATCTAGAATCAGTCAATACCCTTTGCATCAGGCTGTCCGCATATAAAAATTGCAAGTCCCATTTTTCATCTGCGGGTAATTACTCCCGTTATGCGTTATTACATCCGAGATATTACTAACTTTCTCGGGCTACATGCGTGTAGTATGGGATGAACTATGCCGGTTATCTGTATAGTTTCTCTTGCAATTTATAGGAATATTATACCATATTGTTGATGAATTGTCAACATATCTTTGACAAAAATGGAAGGACTGTTGATGAATTATACTGTTGGGAAAATATCTTCGAGAAAACTAATCGGCTTATTTGTTATCTGTGCCGCCGCATATTCCATGCAACATCCTTTTGAATCCTGCCAGCCTTTGCACAGCCATAATTCGTCGCATCGGCTCAAAAGTTCAATGCAGTGATCCATACCATTTATGTAAGGAATGTCATTGTAGTAGAATCCGGTAGCTTGTAGGGGAGAAAGAAACACTGTATTGGGACACTCTTTTACAAGCTTTTTGACAATCCTTTTTGCATCTTCGGCGTTCTTTTCATCTCCACCATAGGGGTGCGCGAGGTAAAACACTTTCATAGCTTTTCCTCCGTCTTCTCAATAAAATGGTTTATATACCCCTCTGCAATATTATTTATGTCAATATTAGGATTGCGATAATGGTTAGTCATAAACGACTTATAGTTAACCCCGTTTTCCCTGCACCACTGCTTTGCAGTTATTTCTCCATGTGTGGAATTTATTTTTACATTATTGGATTTATTTGATTGTTGCGTAAAATTGTCAGCCCATCTGCAATTTGATGGGGAATATCCTTCATCGTTATTTATGCGATCTATGGATAAATTGCTTTTATACCCATTTTTCATAGACCAACTTAAAAATGCAGGAAAGTCGTTTTCCCATTCACTACAAATTTTGACTCCCCTTCCGCCATATCGTCTATATTCTGGGGTATGTGGGTTGTTACATCTTGTTTTCATATTCGTCCAGATGGAATATAACCTTTTGTATTTTTTTTTGGATCCGGATTGCAAGCATCCACAACTTTTTTGGCGCAAATCATAATATCTGGAATCCCACATTTCAAACACTTTTCCACAATGACATCGGCATAGATATTTTGAATTTTTTCCAGATTTACCTAAGCAACGAATAAACTCTATACCATTTGCGTTTACCCGGCTATGCGTTCTCATCATTGCCAGCCTTCTTAATCAAATATTCCACATAGAACCGGCATTTTTGGAGGTCCTCCACTCCGTTTTTATGTTTCCATCTCCAAAGGTATTTAATTGCGTTTGCAGTGCAGACAGCTTCAATCCCTTGTAATCCAGTTGTTGCCGACTCCAAAGCATCTATGCACTCGACTTTTCCGGCCGTGTAATGTGATGGGTGATTTACGGCATCTTCTGTTTTAAGCGGATCTACTCCATCTGTGTTTTCCCATTCTCTAACTTCCATTGCTATTCCTCCGTTTCAACTAGTTTCAAGCCCTTACAGACCTTTTCTATGCGGAGCAGGATAGTTTGTAATGTTGCAATAGAAATCGGGCCTGCGGCTTCCAAAACTCCGTCTTTTTCAAGGTGATCCGCATAATGTCTAAGTGCAATTTCAAGACTCGGATAATAGCCTAAAATAACGTCGTGCATCTTTCCAGCATTATTGGAAGGCTGTCCACCTTTGCGCGTTGCCTGTGTTGGCACTGATTTTTTAAGAATCCAGTTATGATCGTCAATGTCAATGTGATATGTACGGTCAAGATTAATGCGGTTGTTCATCGGCTTGCTTTCCTTTCCCTGTCAATCCAGAAATCACAAACTCTTTTGCAATGTCAAAAGCTTGTTCTTCGGAAAATCCTTCATGAGTTAAGTCCGTGTAAAGCAGTCCGGCTATTTGCGCTATTGCTCCAATAGAATTTATGAATTTCTTCACATCATCACTCATGGTCGCTTACCTCGTCTTTATCACTCTCAAAACAAGATACAACGATATTTGTAGCCCTTAATTTTGGATTTGAATTGATCGCATATGAGGATTCTGCATTTTCAATGTAGGTTTCGTGCGAACCATCTTCATAGAAAACGGTGTACTTTAAATATGGATGCTTTGGCTTGCTAAATACCCTTAGGGTGGTTTCTATTACTATCATGGATAGTAATAACAATTCAGTTCCCATGGCTTCCCCATGTAATGATTCTCCAGAAAACATCTGTACTGACTGGAGTACCAACATAACGACAAGCGCCCAACCTGCAATTCTTCCTATAATCCGCAATAATTTCATTGCTTTCTCTCCATTCTACCTAAAATTTTATTTAGGATAATTGCTTTTTTTATTGTTTTTATCTAGTCCCTTTACCATTTCATAAACCTTAAGCAGTTCAAGCAATATCTCATAAATGTCAGTAATTTTAAACTTTTCGTGTCCTGACAAGTCATCAAGAGATACCCCAAAATAATCTGCTAATGCGCACACTTTAGGGAGAGTAGGGGATGATGTCCCCATTTCATATCCGGCCAAAGACGTTTTGCTAATTCCTGTCATTTTTGATAGCCGTTGGCGAGACAGCCCGTGTTTTTTTCTCAAGTCTCGTAAATTGTCTTTAAATTCTTTCAAGCTTTTAATTTGCACTCCTTCTGCCTATTTAAGAATACACAATAGCGGCACCGTGATTTACCGCCTTTATGTTTTGCAAAGCACCCATGCTTTTCTGACATTGGCTGACAGATAAAGCACGAATGATATGTACAATACGGAAACTTCTTCATGCGCCGTTTCCCATATTTTTAAGTCTCACAGGGAGAACCAAAAACAGGAAAGAATCTCCTTCGTCTGGCAGAATCACCATAGGGGAGAGGGAACCATTTAACTCCATCTGTATTTCGTCGCAGTCAACGTTTGAAAGTGCATCTTCAAGATATTTTCGGTTAAACCCGATATGCACATCATCACCATTAATACTTGCGCTGACAGAATCTTTTGCTTTCCCAATTTCTGTGTTGCACGAAATATTGATCGTCCCATCATCATGACTTAAATCGCATACAATAGGGCTTTTCAACCGATCGTTAATGATTAAAGAGACTCTCTGAACGCTTTGTAAAAGCTCCATAGTATCTACCTTTAAAGAAGTCTTTGAAACTTTTGGAATCACGGCTTTATAATTTATGAAGTCGCCTTCAAGTAGCCGAGAAAAGACAATATAATTTCCAATTTCGAACGTTACATGGCGAACGTCTAATGTGATATTAGTGGTTTCGTCAGAATTATCATTCAGCATTTTTGAAATTGTTGAAAGCGTTTTTCCTGGTACTACAAACGAAGAATCAATACCGAGATTTTCAATTCTTTCATTGCAAATAGCAATTCGGTACCCATCAACTCCAACCGTGGTTAACCCATTGTTGGAAACGTCAAATAATGCGCCTGTATATACTGGCTTAGCATCATCTTCTGATACTGCAAAAAGAGTTTGACGGATCATTCTCTTCAAAACCGGCTGCGAAAGAGTAATGCTCTTTGCATCTTCTTTAATTTCTGGAATATCTGGAAATTCTTCTGTTGGAATCGTTGGAAGGGAGAATTCAGCGGCTCCGCATTTTATTTGCGCATTACCTTTTTCGTCTGTAGAAATTTCCACGTCAGAATTTGGCAACTTCTTTACAATACTGCACAGCATTTTTGCATCTAATACAGCGTTACCGGGACTCGGCAATCTCTCTGCATCAATCTTTGTTTTAATTCCAATTTCTAGGTCATATCCGCAAAGACTAACTCCGCTTTCGCTTGCATCAATTTTAATTCCTTCAAGTGCCGGAACTGCCGCTCTTGTTGCGACTGCTCCAATTACAACTTGGCACGCTTTCGAAAGTTCTTTAGTATTACAATAAAAGTCCAATTCACTTTGTTCCTTTCTTAATAAAATAAAGTTTTGTAGGAAAAGGGGAGAGAATAACAATTATTAAGAATCAACATTTCCTTGCAGAACTTTTCCTCTCCAATATTTTGTGCCGCTACCAATTCCAGTCCTGCTTATAATTCCAGCTTTTTCAAGGGCTTTAAGGTCTATGCTGATAGTGTCCTCCGTCGGAAAGATGTCATGGCTACCCAAATATTTATTGATCTCGCTGATTTTAGCTGGCTTATCTCCGATACTTTGGAAAAATACCACCAACAAAATAATTCTTTCTCTCATGATTTACGCTTTCTCTTCCTTTTCAAAAAATTTTGAATAAAGGTCGTCAAAAATTACAGGGATTCTATGGTGAAAGTCTTGCAAAGTGTCCAGCATAAGCGCTCTCATTTGTGGGTGTGCGTGGCTGTCACATCTTTGGTTAAAAACTTCTCTCCATTCTCTCAAATTTGCCGTCATAACGATTTCAGTTTTAAGACTCATAGGCAATACGGAACGGGCTTCCTGTGGAGTACAGCCACAATCAAGCATGTTAAAATATCCTTCTTCTGCTTGCCGGCAACCAAAATACCAATTCATATCTTTAGCATCGGTGTTAGGCTCTCCGTTAAGAGAAAATCCAAAATGTTTATCGGTATCGTGCTGGGTGGCAGGGGTTAAATCATGCAAGAAGCAAGGCTGAATCACGGTGATTTCGCTTCCAAATCCATCTTTAGAATAGTTACAATAACGCGTGCTTTCCACGCTGTAGCTTGCCAATCTATGCCGTGTCATCTCGGCAAGTACGCCACGATCTGTAATGAATTTCACGGTAATGGAAACATGCTCCAAAACAGATAAATGACCGTTCTTAATAATCATGCGGACAAACTTTTCTGCACTGCTTTGGGATTTTTTATCGAAGCTCTGGTAACAAGTCCTTCCGCAATCTTCAATTTTGTTTAGGATTGCCTGCCCGTCTATGTAGTCCATAATCTGGTGGCTTTGTTCAATGATTTTCATTTTTATCCGTCCTTTCTCTCGTCATAATTCGACTTCAATCTGTATTCATATTCCGGCTTTACATGATAATTTTTACAATTCCAATACGGCGGCGTACATTCAAGAATGTAATTATCGCAATGCTGACAATTACTACACGTTTCACAATCAACTTGGTTCCATCTGTTAAGTATCACTTTTGGCATGATTATCGTCCTTCTTCTTACCATCAGCACAATAAAAGTCATCATTATGGCGCCCCACGATAGAACATTCATACTCTCTATATTTGCACTCTTTGCACCTAACAACTGGGGCAATATCTATGGCTGTAGTTGATCCAAATTTTGCTTCATTGTTTTGATACTTAACCAAAAGGTTAATTGTATCAGCTTCACTGATATGCTCAGGTATTGTGCCAAATATTCTCAGCATCTGTAGCCCTTTATATTTATCTGGAAGGACCCATGCTATTCCTTTCCATAGCCGTGATGAATAATGCCCTTCTTCATTTTGCTTGTCATACCACAAGGAAATTTCTTCGTTGTGTGAAAACAATGTGTCTATTGCTTCTTTAACTTTCATGGCTACCTTCTTTTTCGTCCATAACAGCTCCGCAAAAGCGGCAATAATTTGTTTTATCTTTGCTCCAAGTATGGCAATGTGAACATTCTGTATGAATCCCGTTTCCAATGTTCACAAAATCATTTACATCAACCCAATGAGCATGGATTACAGTTTTAACATCTACAGTAGGAGTATCTTCAATGCACCCAAGCAATTCCCAATAATAAGAAGTATCTTTTGGAATAATTCCTGTTTGATTTAGCCATTCTTTTAAATTTTTAATTGCCACATCTGCATCAATCGGTCTCATTTTTTTCTCTCCTTTAATGCTGCTTCTGCATCTTCACGGGCTAGAAATATGTTTTTCCCAATCTCTGAGAAGTTTTTCCTGTAACTAATATGTCCATATCCGCTAAATTCTCCATAGAATCCATCTTCATAATCATTTTCGGCTTTTATATTTGCCACATGGTCTTCAACAATTTTCCTTTCATAAGGGTCAATGCAATAAATTTTATTTCCAATTTTGCACGGCAACACCAAAATTAATCCCACGTCACACTGTCGAAACAATTCCGGCAAAAGCTTTAATGCTGATTCTGGGTTCTCACCGTATGCGCTTCGAATTTGCCGGATAATGTCATTCATGGCTTTCCTCCTTTTACTTTGTCTGATCCTTTTAAAAGTGTGCTTTAGAAAAGCTAAAGTCGTAAGCGTGTCCATCAATCACACAGTCAATAGAAATTGACGGATCATTGTCTTGGTGCATATGTTCCTGCGTAATGTTACCTTTAAAACAAGCGATTACTCCAATCATCTTTATCAATACTTTCGTCATGTCAATGTAATTTTGCGGACAATCTTTCGAAGTAACTCCTTCTTCACTTTCAGCGCTAGCGGAACTGAAGGCAGCAGTTTTATTTTCTTCCATCATTCGCCCTCCATTCTCATAATCCTCTTCATTCGTTGTTGTTCTTGCCATTCTTTCATACAGCCCTCTCCGGGGCAAACTTCGTTTTTGTCTTTCCAAATGCAGTATTTTGCAGAACAAAAGCTTTTCCCGTTTGGACTATGAGACAGATATTTATGTACAGTCTCAAATTTTGGTTCTTCGTCCGGCTTTTTTAGTAATTCCTCCGGTTCGCTTGAAATGATCTGATCTATTGACATATTCAAAAGCTTTGAAATATCAATCAGCTTTGATAGACTAGGAAGCTCCTCGTTTGACTCGATTATTCCGTAATATCTGCGTGACATTCCAAGCTTTAAAGCCATTTCTTCTTGCGACACGCCTAAATCTTTTCGCTTTTCTTTTAGTACGTTTCCAATCATTGGACTACCTCATTTCTGTATCATTATTTTGCATATGCGTCTAAGATTCGATGACAAGCCCGCAGGGCTGTTTTTACTTCAAGTGCTAAATTACACCACTTATAGCTAAAACACGCTCCATGGGTTTCATATATGTTTGAAACGGCATACTAAAAGTGTAGTTGCGAGTTGCATTCCAATTCAGCCTGTTTGCAATTCAGAACTGCCTGATTGTAATAGCTGTCTTTCAGCTCAATCCCGATTCCTTTGCGACCGTGCTTGATAGCTTCATAGACTTCTGAGCCGATTCCAGCAAACGGGGAAAGAAACGTATCACCTGGGTTAGTCCACAGTTCAAGGCAACGGTCAATAACGTCAAGTTGAAGCGGGCAGATATGCTTTTCGTCGTTTTGTTCCCGCGCCGGTCCTCGGTTAAGTGTCCGGGACTGGTTAATATCCATCCAGACGGGGGAAGCGTAGCGCCGCCATACTTCATGTGAAAATACCGTTTTCCCTGTCGGCTTATCCTCACCGATATACGATTCAAACCCTTTTTCATGTGCCACTGGTTCCGGGTTATCCCCATGTTTCCGCATCGCTATAACGTAATCGGGTAATCCCTGCCGACACATAGACGAATCTTTCACAATTTGTTTGTGCATCAGGCCAAGTGATTTCGTTCGCGTTGCTTCTATCAGCGGGTCCTTCCAGATAGCGACGCGGGAATGATAGATAAATCCTGCATCTTCAAAAAGCCGAATCAGCTCTCCGGGAAAATCATGCAACCCTATGAACCCGTCGCGCTCTTTCATTGCTGGAATGTCCATGCAATGGCACCACATTATCCGCCCAGGAATTAGAATCCGGTAAAGTTCATTCACGGCGAATTTGAAATTTTCCATAAATTCATCATTTGTTTTGGCGTTCCCCATATCGCGCTCCGAATTGGAGTATGTATAGAGCGATGCAAACGGCGGAGAAAATCCCTCACCATGAATTGAATTGTCCGGGATTCCTCTCATCACTTCGACACAATCGCCATTGTACAAAGCGAAATTTTTGCTGATACATTGGTCTTTAACTTTCATTATGCTGTCCTTTCCAGCCACGGTGGGAGAACCATTTCCTGCCGTGGAAAATAATTGTCCTGCTGCCGTATGGTTCCTCTCACGTCAGCCTGCAAAATTGCTTTTGTATATTTCACCATTTCAGATGTCATATGTTGCGCATTGGCCTGCTTACGCTCAATGTTGGCTTTTACGGCTCCCTCTGCGTCACTCACAACGATATGCACGTCAACCGGGTTATGCTGCCCAAACCGCCAGCAACGGCGGACTGCCTGATAATAGGCTTCAAAGCTGTCTGACAACCCGCAAAAAATTCCCGTATCACAGTTCTGCCAATTCATCCCCCATCCTGCTATTTTTGGTTTTGAAACCAAGCAGCGGATGGAACCGTCTGTAAACCCCATCATGGCATCTGCTTTGTGTTCGTCTGTATCGCTGCCGGTGACTTCGACCGCACCTTTTATGGCTTTTGCTAATGCTTTGCTTTCTTCGTTCAGGTCACACCACACAAGGCATTGTTTATCGGTAGAATTTGCAATTTCAGCACATTCTTTTACACGCTGTTCAAGGCTTTCATGGCGTGCGGCACGGCGATCATTTAACGTCTGTACGGTTGGAGCAAACAATCGTTCCTGCCCGTCTGAATCGAATTTATGACCTGTTTTAACAATATGCTCAATCACATTCAGCGGTGGTAATTTATAGGCGGAACCGTCATAGCCAAGGTCAGCTGGGTCACTCAAAACCACCGCCCATGATGCAATCCATTTCCAGAAATCGCCCTGTGCATGGCCTTTTAGCCGCCAACTTTGCGTTGAACCGCCATCATGCACAAAAAAGGTTGATAGCATTTCGGAGCGAGTCATAATACCTAAAAATTCAGCATGGTTGCCAAGTTCCATAAAATCGTTCGGGGCTGGAGTTGCGGTACATGCGAGTTTGTAAGGCGTATCGCGAAACATATCAATAATCTGTTGCTTTATCTTGCCTGAATACGATTTCAATATGGACGATTCGTCCAAAACCACGCCGCCAAATTTCTCCGCATCAAAGTGTTCCAGCATTTCATAATTTGTGATGTTGATTCCGGGCTGTATGTCAGCCTGTGAGCGGCAAACCGTTACGGAGTAGCCAAACTTTACGCCCTCTCTTTGCGTCTGTTTAGCGACGGCAAGCGGGGCAACTATCAAGACTGGAAGTCCAGCATGTAATGATACTTGCCGCGACCATTCCAATTGTTGGAGCGTCTTTCCAAGCCCACAATCTTCAAATAATGCTGCTTTTCCTTTGCGGATAGCCCACCGGTCAATTGCAGATTGCCAATCAAACGGGCCGTCTTTAATTGGATACGGCTCAAACCCTGATGGGCGAGTAATAATTTGCTTCGACCGTAAAAAGTCTTTATAGCTCTGCATTTCTCACCTCAAAACGGTAGGTCGTCGTCTGTTGGGATTTCCTCAAAATCTCCCGACTTGCCGTCAGTGCTTGGTA
>ENA-UOOM01003174-UOOM01003174.1-fermentation-metagenome-genome-assembly--contig:-NODE-3174-length-12306-cov-8.500531_pt1 | contig 12306 bp, 11 predicted proteins | sample MGYA00245781_ERZ724031 | MGnify/ENA primary metagenome ERZ724031 (study PRJEB28704, sample SAMN03018317) | fermentation metagenome | biome: anthropogenic terrestrial biome; feature: soil; material... | reverse complement strand
TCGCTCGCGTTGAAACCCTACATCTATATGGTGGAGCATATGGCATCAGCCGTCCGCCACGATTCTGTTCTTGCCTTCGGCCTTTGCGCGGTAAAGAAGTCTGTCCAGCGTTTCAATCAGATCGTTCCAACGGGGAAATGGGCTTCCTGCATCCATGCAAATCATGCCCGCGCTAAAAGTAACCGGCAAAGACAATACCCCTCGGAAGGATTCGCGCAGCTCCGCCTGAATTCTTCCGACAATATTTCTTGCCTGGCCGCGTCCTGCACCGCGGAAAACAAACAGGAACTCTTCCCCGCCGTACCTCCCGAGCGCATCGTCCGCCCGTATGCTTTTCCGCGCGATCTCTGAGAATCTGTTCAGTACCTTATCTCCCATCAAGTGACCGTATTGGTCGTTGATTTTCTTGAAATCGTCAAAGTCGATCATGCAGGCAACAACCGGTTCCGCCTTTTCCGCCTGCAGCAGGGAATCGAGATATTTCATCAGGCCGTATTTGTTCAGCACATTCGTCGGAAGATCAAGCTCCAGTTTTTTCTTCAGCGCTTTTTCCTTCTCCATTTGGGCGGTGACGTCGTCGAAAAAGAGGATGCCGTACCTCCCGTAAGAACAAGCCGCCGGAATGCCGTTGACGCGGAACCACTGTGTCCCACGGTGGTATTGGTCCGGCGGATTATGCCCGATTTGAATCTCCTCCATCGGGACGTTGTCCCGTATCATGCTGCCGACACTCCGGAGAACGGGGCAGCTTTCGCAGCCTTTGGGGCCATCACCACATATTTTTTCCTCAGTATACCGGCACCCGATGGCATTGCAGAGCGAAAACCCTTCCGGGCCTTCCGGATAAAATGGAAAGTAAGTACGAAATCTCCGGTTGGCCGAAAGGACTTTCATGTGGGAGTCGAGAAGCACAACGCCGATCGGCACGTTCTGATACAAATCGTATAATATACTGTTTTCTGTCTGATTTGGAATTGGCATTGTGCTCATTTATGAATACCTTTTTTCACAAGCAAAATAGACGCAGGCGGCAGTGAATCTTTTTTTGGGGGGTGTGCGCTATGGCACGGTTCCCGCCGCCTGCCATAAGGCACAAAAAAAGCGCCGTACACGGATTCTCCATCCATATACAACGCCGCGAAAGCCCACGCGGGTTCTTTCTTTCTCCCCCCCTGTACAAAAAACGTAACAGGCGGTATAATAGAAACCGCAATGTGCCGATGATTCGGTTGCGTATGGAGGTCTATTCTCCGTATGCAGGAGGCAGGTGCTGGTTACACCTGTTTCTGCATTGCACTTTTCGTGCCTTACAGGTAAATTATACCGCATTCCGCTATGAAGTCAAGGGAAAAACACAGATTGAAACTGCGGCCTGAATTTTGCTTTGACTGTGGTTTTTACTCGAAACAGCATTTGGAAAATGGCAAATAGGCCGTTCTTACTGAGATTTCCAAAAGGCAGCTTCTTCAAACTGGCTGCGTTTTTTGCGAGAACAAGAAGTTTTGAAAAGCTATAAAAAGCTTGATAAAATCAAAAAACTGGGTATAATAGAAGTAGAAACAGTGGAACGAGGACTTGTTTAACGATTCAGACGGGGACTCCCACGGCATAAGAAATAACCGCCTATCCGTGAAAGATGTGGGCGGTTATTTCTTTTTGTTCGTAACTATGGCTAAGACCAAAGTTGCAAAACCAATGATCACTAACATAAACTGACATAAGTCAGCGAACGTCACATAATTCATTGGGGCACTCCCCCAATCTTTTCACGTCCGTTTTTGGGAACGTCCGTTTTGAGCTATGAGGGAAGCGCTTCAAGAAGAATAACTCCCCTCATGCAAAAATGAGTGGGAGTACCGCCTTTACCGTTTAATCTGACAAGTCCTCGTTCCAAATATACTGGTATTCCATTCGGAAGAAACTGTCAAGAATGTGATGCCGTTTTGTGTTATGAATCTTTCGCAGTTAAAACCGCGAGCTTGCCGTGGAGTGATCGTTGTCAACAATGACAACTTTATTTTTTTCTTGACCAAATCTCTCGTAGAAGGCCGGGAAAGAATATTATTGCCCTATAGCCCAAGAAAATTCCCCCGAAAGAAGAGGTGGGAGTGTGATCTTTATTACCGGCGACACTCACGGCGATTTCAGCCGCTTTACTGCCGACAGATTCCCGGCACAAAAGGAGCTTACCAAAGATGATTTTATGATCATCTGCGGAGATTTCGGAATCTGGAGCGATACGAAGGAGCAGCGCTCCCGGTTGAAGTGGCTGGATGAAAAGCCTTTTACGACGTTATTTGTCTCCGGCAATCATGAAAACTACGACCTTCTGGCTTCCTACCCTGTTTCAGAGTGGAACGGCGGTAAAGTACAATTCATAAAATCGTCGGTTATTCATTTGATGCGAGGGCAGGTATTTACGCTTGATGATAGAAAGTTTTTCACTATGGGAGGCGCAGCTTCTCACGATATCGACGGAGGAATTCTTGAGCCGGACGACCCGAATTTTAAAGAAAAGTGCAAGAGGTTAAGCATGAGCGGTTCCCCCTATCGCGTTAACCACGTTTCCTGGTGGAAAGAAGAACTGCCGAACGCAGAGGAATACGCCGAGGCAAACCGAAATCTGGCCTGTAACGACTGGAAAGTGGATTTTGTGATTTCTCACTGCGCTCCGACCTCCGTTTCCAATTTCATAGGCGGAGGAACCTATCAACCGGATGCACTTACCGATTATCTGGAACAGTTGAAAAACAAATTGGATTTCCGTCGCTGGTATTTCGGGCATTATCATACGAATCTCAACATTGGCACCCAGTTTGTCCTCCTCTATGAAAAAATCCTCTGGCTGAGCTATTTGGGTTTTGCAAGTTTCTAAAAATACTGTGGGAAATTATTTTCTTTGCAGAGACAGGCCCGTAACCAATAAATTGTGCCGCATAAAGGGAAGGTTGTCAACTTTGACAACATGCTGTTCTGTCATCGGCTAGTTTCAGCATTCCATCTATCTCCAGCACAATTAAAACTCTGTGGTTTTCCCGCACCCGTTGGTAGCCGTTCCGGCAAAGAAGGTCAATTTCCGTCTTCAACGAGGTATGGATGTGTGAGCGGGTAAATCCTTTTTCGAGCAGTGTTGCCTTCAGCACGTCCAGCGATACGGCACCGGAAATTCGGATAGCTTCGTCAATGGCATCCCGTACGGCATGAGAAAAATCCGCGTGATCCGCGTCGCAGCTTCCTCCACCCTTACACCCGGCGAGCTGCCCGCCGGACGGGAAAAACTGATGCGCGCGAAATGTTCCCTCCTTGCTGTAGACGGCGGCATAAGTGAATGTGGAAAATGCGTATCCCTCTTTCTTCCACTGCTTAGCCGATACTTCTACCTGTTGCAGACGTTTGTCGGTAAGGCGAAAAATCTCAATTTGATTTGTCGGAAGATAACCTCTATGAGTTTGCAAGTATTGCAGCATCTTGCGATATCTGCTGTCTGACAGTTCATAAAGAGGGATGCGACGCACGAGCCCCAAATACGCAAGCAATGCGAAAAAGTTAGACACCCTGTTAAAACTCCGCTTGCCGATTGCGTCGCGGAATTGCTGGTTGCTCACACTGAAAACCGCCGTGTCTCCGGAACAGTCAACACCGGATTTCTGGAGACTGTCTTTTCCAAACAGGTATAATGCTTTAAGCAGTGGTTTTTTCACGATTTTGGCCGCCGTCGGGCAGATTCGATCGAAGTCGCCGTTCTGGAGCATATTGAAGGCATTATCAAAAATACTTGATGTATTTTTATTGGCTTTTTTATCGAATTGGATAACAGCACCGCACGCTTCCCGCAGAAAGCGAAGTGCTTCCACCGTGCTGACTCCCTGTAGCAGTGCAACAATTTGAATCAAATTGAAAGTTTTGCCTCCATAGCTGCAATTGGATGAATGGCAGTAATACAGCCAATCGCCTGATGCCGCTTGAAATAACCGAGCCGAAGGATTTTCATCATCGTGGAAAAAGCAGCACAAATCAGAACCCACATCAAACAGGACTTTGAGATTAATACTTTTAAGATAATGCACCAGTCTTTTGGGGTCTGCAAACTGAGTCATCTGAGAAAGCGCCCCGCATCTTAAGAGTATTTCATGGAAAGCACCGGTCTTTTTGGCCCTAATCAGATTTAATATCTCAGGGTTTGCCTGCATTTTTGAGTTCATTTGCATTTCCTCCTAAAAATTTTCTGACATTCAGCCTTGCCTCACAGTCAACCCAAAAGCATGCGTTTCCACCAAAGAAAATACGTTCCCGGGCAAATGTCCGCTTGTCACAATGAAAAATATACATCAGCTTTCGCTGTATCCGGTCTCTAGCCTCTCTGTCCCGAATGATTTCCGGGGCAACGAAGACCATTCTGAACCGTTGACACGAATGTGTAAAACGGAATGATGGATAAATAATGTTGGGCGCGATATCTTCCCCCTCCGATATCTCCAAGGCGATTTGCACAGTCATACAACTCTCTTTGTCAACATCCAGAAAAAAGCACTGCTGACCGGTCCAATTTTCGGCTTTGCAGCCACCAACTAGCAAACCGGGACGGCAGGAATAGCCCCCGCTTAGTTTTCGCGCCAATTGGTCAATCGTTATGTCTGCCGATTTCAGCCGTGGAACAATATATCTCGTCTCATTTACCGGCTTGCACGAATAATACTGATTGTCCAACATTACGCGTACCGTATTCTCTTCCTCTGTGAAATCCAATTCTGCCATATTGTCAACTCCTATCTGTTGGCAATATAGAGATTTTAGACGACGTCTGTTATGGCCTGGCTGTGATATTTGACCCTATCTCCATCAAGAAGGTTTTCCCCCCTTGTGGTGATAGGGTCTATTTTATTCCGTCCATCGTTTACTACCAGCTTATGTCGGCAGGATTCCTCCCCGTATCTATCTCACTAAAGCCCGTGCCCTGTATCGAGACGCTTTAAGATTCACGTTGTCAAAGTTGACAACATCCACGGGTATCCCATCACCATTTATTGCAGACATAAACTCCGGTAACGTCCATACCGCGTTTTTCCGAATGGCCTAAAGCCGCCTTAACCCTCCTCATGGCCTGATCGGCTGAATTTCCCTTCTTCCGGCAGGTGTCATACAAATTCTGCGCAAAAGCTCTGCGAAAGGAGTGACAGCTGAGGGTGTCCGTCCTCCCCGCATCCGACATCTTTTCCCCATAGTGGGAAAAGAAATTATGCAGCCGCCAGTACTGCTTCTTCACGCTGTCTTTCTGCCGGGAGCAGAAAACCTTATCGCTCTCTGTGTGGCCGTCCGGATTCAGCCGGCTGGAATCAAGTTCCTGTGCGACCAACATTTGCTGCGGCGTAAGTTCCAACGTACGTTTGCGTCCGCCTTTCGTACCGTGCTCGATCAAAAGTTTCCCAGTCCGCATCGCGTCACGTAAGGTTCCATAACGGAGATTGACGACTTCATTAGAGCGAAGGCCAAAAAAGTACATGGCCTTCACCGCCAGTCCCTCAAACATTTTTCCGCGTTGTGCGCAAAATGCCTGGATTCGCTGATACTCACTGTCCGTAGCACCCTGCAAGACCTGATAGTTTCGTCCCGCAATGCCGAGTTGACGGTTCGTTACCGTAACTTGAACTCCGGCGATCAGCAAAAAATGTTTGATTGCCGCCACCTGTTTCTGCAGTGTTCGCTGCTCGACTCCCCGGTCGAGCTGGTTTTGAACAAAGGCACGGATATGCTTGTCGCGCAGACGGTTGATGTTCATGGCGTGAAAATTATCGGAGCAATAATTAAGGAACTGCCCCATCGCCTGCCGATAAGTCCGTTTAGTTGAAAAACTGCCTGTGCGGTCAAGACGGCATAGCTTACGAAATTGATCCTGCAAATTTGCATTTGCCATAATTGACGCCTCCTGAAAAGTTCGGGCCGCGTGTTTTCGTCACGTTTTCTTTTCGGCCTCCAAAATAAGCCGCAGGCTCCATAATCAAAGAGCCTGCATCTACGCCCGTTTCTTTTTCTCCTTTGCAGGAAAAGAAACGGGCGCTTTGGTTTGCGCGTTTGGTAAAAGCGCCGCCTCATAAAAAAGGACATGGCGGATACCAGTCCGTCATGGTTAGGCAGCCGACCCCGCATCTCTGCGGTATGCGCCGGAAATCTCATCCGCCAGGCCAGCAGTGCAGCGTAAAAGCCGCGGAAGGTAAAACACAGGGATAAATTTGTAATCATAAAATATTGATCTTTCGCAATCCGTATTTCACCCAGTCAAAAATAATTTGTAAAAAATTTCTTTCCTCCTATAATATAGAGATTTTTCGATGCACATGATGGGTTTCCAAGCCGCTTATTTTAGGTTGTCAACATTGACACTTTATGCTTTGCAATAGTCCATAAAGGCCGTTTCGAACTGCTGCTTCCTGGAAATTAGTAACAAATAAAAAGGCGTCGGGTGCTACTTCCGGCGTCTTTTTCATCTGTACTCTAAAATCAGGCGGAGCATTAAGTTGTCAACATTGACAACATGTTGTGGTTCCGTTACTTTTGTTTCCCCAGAGATTGTCCTGTGCCTCCTTCGATCATTTGGTTTTTAAATATCTCTATATTAAAACCAGTAGAAAGTTTTCTGCTTACTATTTTCGAAGGAGCGCTTTATAATGGATCAATTTTTACAGCCAAATCGGATTTCTTCCTTTCCGCCTGCGTTGGAAACCAGGCTCTTGGAACTAAACCGGTTGGTAACACTCTACCCCGCATCGATTCCAATCGCAGCATGCGCAAAATTTCTTGGCATTTCCGTCACCGGACTGCACTATGCCATTCTGAACGGGAATATTCCGGGCGCTTTCTGCTGGAAACAACCGGGAAAAAAGAATCACGGATATCGGGTTGCCTCTTTGCCGTTCTACAGCTGGCAAACAGCGAATCTGGAAGCAGCCTGTTCCGGAAAGAAGGCCGTTTGATGGGGAACAGGAAAGGGAACACCCATACTCCCCGAAAATCCGGCAATTTTGAGTACAAAGCCGTTGTCGGCGAAGACAAATTCGGTCTGGAGATACGAAAATCGTTTTATAGCAAAAAAAGCTATCGGGATGCAACCGAGAAAGCAAGAAAGTATATCGAAGAGCAGGCGGTTCAACGGGTTATCGGCGGACCCTCCAAAAAGCAGGCTGTTCTTTTCCGCGTTCTCGCCCGCCGATGGCTGACGGTCTACAAAAAAGGGCACGTCAAAGACAACACGTACACTGGAACATACGAAATTCCCGTGGAAAAACATCTGATTCCTTACTTTGGAAATATGGATATTTCTGAGATCCGGCACACCGATATTCAAAAATTTCTGAACGATATGTCCCGAACTTATTCAGCCGAAAGCACAAAGAAAATGTTTGCATGCCTGAAGGGTATTTTCAGCATGGCGGCTTCCGATGATCTTATTCAGAAAGACCCGACCCTCGGCCAGTTCTCCCGGCCCAGGTTCCATGTGCCCTGCAAAAAGCACGCCTACACGCAGGAAGAGTACGACCGGGTTCTTCAGTTCTTAGCGGGTTACGGCGGACCCGGCAGACTGGATGTTCTGGTGCTGTTGAAAACTGGGATCAGCCGCAGCGAGCTGCTTGGCCTGAAGCCGGAAAATGTCCTCCCCAGTCAGTGCCTCGACATCGTACAGGGAACCGTTGTTGTAAAGGACACAAAAACGGGCCGCCTGCGCATTGTGAACGACGGGCTGAAAAACAGTTTTCGCAGGCGCTGCATCCCCATTGATTCAGAACTTTACGCGATGTTAAAACAGGCTGCGGAAACGCCTGTGTTCAACAAGCAAAGCAAGAAAAGCCGTATTCCGGAGTTTTTGTTCCATACCCCGAACGGAAAGGTCTGGAATCCGGACAACTGGCGCAAACGCGTCTACCTGCCGGTCATGGCGGCGATGCATGCTGCCAATCCGGATATTCCAATTCTGACTGCGCACGAACTGCGCCACACCCGGGCTACGCTCTGGGTAAACGAGGGAGTGGACACCTCTCTGGTCCTAAAGCTGTGCGGTTGGAGCGACGACCGGATGCTAAACACGCGGTATTATCATTTCGACCCCGAAGTCGCAAGAAAAAAGCTCGGCTTAAAGTGAAAGGACACGGTAAAAGCCCGTATGGGTGCTGAAAATTCAGCACCCATACGGGCTTTACTATGGCTCACACAGAATTGTTGCCATGACATTGAAAGGGAAACCGCAGGATGTTTTAGCAAAGTCATTCCTTGACGGCGCCTGCCGCAAGGCCGCCCTGAATATATTTTTGCAGCAACATGAAAACAATCATAATAGGCAGGGACGAAATCATGGAAGCTGCGGAAAAAGCATTCATAGGAATATTATACTTGACAAGCAAAGACTACTGATGTAAACTTCAGAAAAGACTACATGAGTAAACTATTTTGGAGGAAACCATGAATAAACTTGCCGGTAAAATTCAAGATTCAGAACTTGAGGTAATGCGTGTACTCTGGGCAGCTGAAAAAGCTCTTCCGCTTATTGAAATACGGCGTGTTCTATCCGCGCGCTGCGGATGGGAAGATTCCACGATAAAAACCCTTCTTAGAAGGTTGCAGGCAAAGGGCATTGTTAAGTTGGAGAAGCGTGGGATATACAGTGCGGTGATCTCCGAAGAAGAATACAATCAATGGTCTACGAATGCGTTTGTAAACAAGATTTTTGCGGGCAGCGCCAAAAAGCTGGTGGCATCTTTGGTTTCGGATGGACAGTTGGATGAGAAAGACATCGCTGAACTTTATAAAATGTTTAACGAAGGAAAATAATATGAATGGTGTTTTGATAACGATTTTATCCCTTTCCGTTTCCGGCTCTGTCATGGCACTGATCTTATTTGCAGGGAAACCCCTACTCAAAAACAGAGTATCAAAAGCCTTTTCCTACTATATCTGGCTCTTGGTACTGTTACGCCTCGTTTTGCCGATCGCCGCGCCTATAAACATCATGGGTACTCTGTTTCATGTTCAGCAGCCAAATACCGAGGCAGCAGAACAAACAGGTATTTCGGCAGCAACGGAGCAGGTTGAACAGCACTCCGGCAATCCTTCGAATACGCAGGCCATTTCCCCGGAAATGCCAAAGAATGAAACGAAAACTCCACAAGTTTCTTCAAATGCAGGACACTCTGTTTCCATATGGGATCTGATTAAGGATAACGCTTTATGGATTTGGCTGTCCGGTTCCATAATCAGCTTTGGGTGGTTTATGACGGCATATATATTTTTTTCACGCCGAATGAGGCGCTCCTGTGTCGCGCCTCAACGGGACGATATGGCGGTATTCCGAAAAATGTGCAGGGATAGTCATATTCGTTTAGCTTGCAGCAGCAACGTCACAACTCCGGTTCTTATCGGTATCATCCACCCAGTCATGGTACTTCCTCAATTCGCCTATGTCCGCAATCAGATGGAGAACGAGCTGAAAAATATCCTGCGTCATGAACTGACCCATTATAGGCGGAAAGATATCCTTTACAAATGGTTTGTTGTTGCAGTGACATCATTACACTGGTTTAACCCGTTCATGGTGCTTGTACGCAAAGAAATAGGCAAGGCGTGTGAACTTTCTTGTGATGAAGCTGTCATAAGCAATATGTCTACCGTGGAAATGCGGCAGTACGGAAACACGCTGCTTACTTTTTCAGCCGCTAAGAAGTATCCGGCAGGCATTCCCGCGACTACTTTAAGCGAAGGCAAAGCGGAATTAAAGGAAAGGCTGGTTAGCATTATGAAATACAGAAAAAAATCCGCATGGTTGATCAGCTCAATATTCGCTGTAATGGTTACATTTACAGGCTGTGCGTTGGGGTGGGGCATGCCTAAAGAAGCTGCCTCCAACAGGTCAGGCACATCTTCGCAGCCTGTGCAAAGCACATTGTCAGCACCTTCTCAGACGCTTGGTCGAAGTAAAAATTCAAGCCCTGTAAGCAACGGCGCACAGACACATGCAGGCAGTCAACCTGAAAATCAAAATGCGTCGGCTGGCAGTACGCCTGCACAGCTTTCTGTAATAACTCAGGCGAATAAAGCTTTGAATACAAAAGTGCCCGTAATGCTGCCTGCGAGAATCTCTACGGCTCAAGGTCGCTATTTGGCAGCAACAACGGCTGCACAGACGTCAAATTACAAAGTGAATTTTTACGAAACAAACAATGCTGCGGCAGTTAACTCAAAAGAGGCTTCACAAGGTACGCCTATTGCGTCGGTAGAAGGAACATTGTATAAAGATGAAGCAAATGCAAAGCAAACAATTCTCGACAATAATTATGAAGTGCTCAGTTTATCTTCCTATAACGAGGAAATGATTATAAACCTCGGGCATAATATAAAAGCTTTACGTGAATGCGGTATGGGCCATAACTTTATAACCTGGAATGAAGGACGCTGGTGCTTGCATGTGGAAAGCCCTTCAGATCCGGCTTATAAATATACAAAATATCCGAATAGTGGAGACCTGGCTGAAAATGTGGTTACGTATCTGTCAACTAATATGCTGCCGGTGCCTCATGAAGTCGGTGTTATCAGCATTGAAGATTGGGCGAAGAACCATGAAGCAACCATTGAGTGGCAGGAGAATAAAACGGTGTATCAAATCAGCAGTTCAGACCCCATGACAGCCTTAAAAGTGGCAGTCGCAATGAAAACAATCAGTTAGAAAGCGCAAAGGCAATGCTGTAATTCTTTCCATTTCATACTGAGTGTCCTTCTACCCTACTACTCTGGCATTCGTATCTCTTGATCGAACCGGAAACAGAAGTTTTCGCTTTTATCGTAAAGGAACTGCAGATATACACTTGACTGCTAATGAAGTTAATATGGAAAAGCTGACCGACACGAAGATCGTTCACTTCGGTTCGGTCAGCATGACAATGGAACCATCACGCAGCACAACCTTTACCGCCATACAGAGGGCTAAGGCAGCAGGCGCTAAGATATCTTTTGACCCTAATTTACGGCAAATGATGTGGGATAATTTGCAGGATGCCAAAGAGCAGATACTTCGGGGAATAGCTTTCTCGGATTATGTAAAGCTTTCCGAAGAAGAACTCATTTTTTTAACTGATGGTAATAATTTAGAGCAAAGGATGCTCTCGCTTTTACACGACAACAAGATGTCTTTTCTAATCGTAACATTGGGTTCTCAAGGATGCCTCTGCTTATATAAAGAAAACTTCTATCGTTCTTACGCTTACAACGTTCCTTGCGTGGACACCACAGGCGCAGGAGACGCTTTCTGGGGAATGGCCCTGCATAAAATACTTAAGCATAATTCAGATGAATGGAAACAAGATGAAATATTGAATTTGCTGCGGTTTGCAAATGCCGCAGGTTCACTTACCACAGTTCGAAAAGGTGCTATTTCCGCGATACCAACTATGGAGGAAAAGGATGGGCAAAAGGACCGACTAACTTCCACAGAGCAACATTTGCAACGTGTGAAAATAAAAAAGCCGACGGGACAAGAACTATTATCTTGTTTCATCGGCTTCATTTATTTTTCCTGCCCAAATTTCAAGAGCAACGTGCAATATTGGTAAAATATAACTGCTCATAAGTTGAGTCTAAGATGAATTTTCAAATTACAGGGAGGGTGTAGCCCGACCGGAGATTTGAAAATCCGGCTGCCAGACTCTTGGTCGATTATCAGGCAACCCTCGGCTTTGATGTCTCTCTGACCGGCACCGGAACGTATGTCCCTACGTCAAGGTCATCCAGGAAAGTCTCAAAGAAGTCATCCGGCCGGTGATAGCCGAGCTTTCTGCGCGGCAGTCCATTTATCCATTCCTCTACAGCTTCCACGTCCCCCTCCGTTAATCCCTTCATGGGTTTACCCTTGGGGATCCTGCGACGGATTAGCCCGTTGTGCCGTTCCACCGTACCTTTTTCGAACGACGAGTAAGCGTGGGTGAAGAAAACCTTTGTATCTGTCAGTTCCTCCAACTTGTAGAACTCCGCAAACTCGCTTCCATTGTCGGCGGTAATCGTCTTAAAAACCTCACTGAACCGGGCTCCATACAATCTGCGCAGTCCGTCCATGATTTTCATAACTTCCGCTAAGCTGGCCGACGGAATCAGACAAATGATAGCTTTCATAGTAGCTCTTTCGCAAGGCCGTATCCGGAGCCTGGAGGTTATATGCGATATAACGAGCGATTCCCCCCATCTACTCCTGTGCCTTGGTTTCTCAAGTGGATTTAACTCACAACCTATTTCTCATTAACTCCAGGCCACGAAAATGTTTGGCTTGGAAATCCC